>Ga0116158_10004816_pt1 | contig 11466 bp, 6 predicted proteins | sample AD_UKC052_MetaG_FD_89883 | JGI IMG/M metagenome (GOLD analysis project Ga0116158, IMG submission 89883) | Active sludge microbial communities of municipal wastewater-treating anaerobic digesters from USA - AD_UKC052_MetaG | ecosystem: Engineered > Bioreactor > Anaerobic > Digestate | place: USA... | reverse complement strand
TAGGAGTTAATTTACTAGCAAGGTGCCCGCGTGAGGGATGGCAGCAAGGTGCCGCGCACCGCGTACAGCCCGACGGCGCCATAGACCCGTTTTGGAAATTGGTGCGGCTAGCGCCGGCACGCCCCAAAAAAAAAAACACTTATATGCGTCTTGAGAATATTCTTCTATAAAAGACAGTTATTTTTTAGCCTTGGCTTCCCAGGCATCAGAAAGATCATCGTAATTTACAGGGTTGGCCGACTCCTGTCGCACCAACCTGCCGCTGTTGAAGGCGCGATACAATATAGTTTCAATCAGGAAATCCTCGTTGACGTCATAAGGCGCATACTTGGTCTTAATATCTATGTCGTAGAGCTTCCCTACATTGTTGTACATGAACGCCTTGAATCCGCTTTTGAGGTCTTTGATCAGGTCAAAGGTGGTACGACCGGTTTGCCTGTAGATGAGTTTGGAGAGGATTTGGCCTTGCTTGCGCGAGAGTTTTTTAAGTCTGGCTTCAAACTCATTGGTCATATAATCCTCTACTATTTTGAAATATTTTTTCTTCTCCCGATTGGTTTTGAGCGACGCCATGGTTTTGTTGAGAATTGTAAGTCTTTCGGATGCTAATTTGGCATAAGGATACACTTTGTAAACGCGATTCTGCAGCAGCAGGAATTGTTTCTTTTCTTCGGGATTGAGATGTTCTTTGTAGACTATAATTTCTTCGAGTAGAATGGGTTCGGATATCGTATCGGTATCCTTAAATACATAACCCATTTTTGTAGTGTCCTGTTCTGTGATTTGCGCATGGGCCAAGGCCGTGAATAGGAACAAGGATAACAAACAACTGAAAATCTTCATACTGGAAATTTTAGGGTTCAAAATTATAATTATTTGTGCAACTGTAATGCCAATATTTATAAATTAGCCAAAAAAACAATTTATGAGCACCGCACCAATACTAACCCCTGCGTCATTGGCCTTTCTTGAAAAGTACCTGAACAACGCCTCTCCTACAGGATTTGAAGCCGAAGGGCAAAAAATCTGGATGGAATACCTCAAACCTTACGTAGATACCTTTATCACGGATACTTATGGATCGGCCGTAGCTGTCATCAATCCCGACGCCAAATACAAAGTCGTTATTGAAGGCCACGCCGACGAAATTTCATGGTATGTCAATTACATTACCGATGATGGATTGATTTATGTCATCCGAAACGGCGGATCAGACCACCAGATTGCACCCTCCAAGCGCGTAAACATCCACACCAAAAAAGGCATCGTCAAAGGGGTTTTTGGTTGGCCGGCGATTCACACCAGAAATCGCGGCAAAGAAGAAGTAGCACGAATTGACAACCTGTTTATCGATATTGGCTGCAGCACCAAGGCCGAAGTAGATGCGCTTGACGTACACGTGGGTTGCGTAATCACCTACCCCGACGAATTCATGATCCTCAACGAAAACAAATTTGTTTGCCGCGCGATTGACAACCGCATGGGCGGATTCATGATTGCCGAAGTAGCGCGACTGCTCAAGCAAAACAAAAAGAAATTGCCTTTTGGGCTCTATATCACCAACTCTGTGCAGGAAGAGGTTGGGCTTCGGGGTGCCGAAATGATTACCAAAACCATCCGCCCGAATGTAGCGATCGTAACCGATGTTTGCCACGATTCGACTACGCCAATGATCGATAAAAAAATAGAGGGCGAGACCAAAATCGGCAAAGGACCAGTCATCACCTATGCGCCGGCAGTGCAAAACAACCTGCGTGAACTCATTGTCAAAACAGCCGAAGACAAGAAAATCCCATTCCAACGGCTGGCTTCGTCAAGGGTCACCGGAACCGACACCGATGCGTTCGCTTATAGTAATGGCGGTGTGGCTTCGGCACTGATTTCACTGCCTTTGCGTTATATGCACACCACTGTAGAAATGGTGCATCGCGATGACGTAGAAAACGTAATCCGGCTCATTTATGAAACCGTACTCAAGATCAAGGATAAGGAAACCTTTACATACTTCAAATAAAAAAAACGCCTGATTAGGGCGCTTTTCCTTTACTAACTCAAACTTTATTTAAACCTACTTATTCTTAGTTCATTCCAACGAGCAAACCATTGTCTTTTTTAAAGATCAATTGGCTTTGGTCGACTGCCGTAAAATCCAAAGGCTGTGCTTCAATTGCATTGTTTTCGATGATGGCGTTGTCTTCAATGATCCTCTCTTCGATTGTTCGGTCTAAATACAACGGGCGAATTTCGGCGGTATTCGGAGCATCAGTGATGTTTCTGTCGATTGCGATGATTTCTTCTGCCGATTGCTCGATGAATAAAAGTTCGCCGTCGCCAGTTAGATTGTTCTCGATAATTCTGCGATCTTCTGCGATAACATCTTCTATTGACCTTTGATTGGTCGTAACAAAAACCGCCGAAGGGTTCAACACAGCTTGGTCTTCAACAGGCGCAAAATGTTTTTGCGCCGTGAAAAGAGAATCGGTTTGAAACGATTCGCCTTGTTCATGGTCTGCACTTTTTACAGTGGTAGCATTAACTTGGCTTAAAGCGATCAATGCGATTCCGAAGGTGATTAAATTTTTCATAATGATGTGATTTGATGATGATTTATTTTGTTGCACTAATTTCTTATACAAAGATAAGTCTAAAAACAGGTATCTTGTTTTACATAGTACTTAATTTTAACTTATATTTAACGTTTTCGAAATTCTAAAAACTGAAAAAAAAGGCATCATAACTACATGATGCCTTATAAAACTACGCCTGCTTAAGTATAAGTGCAGCGTCGGTTGCCAGTGAAAGCTCGGCATATTTCAAGGCTGTAAATCCTTTGCTGTCCTTAAAATCTACCTTTGCACCGTGGGCCAAAAGGAACTTGATGATTTCTACTTTGTTGTATCGCGCCGCCACCATCAACGGAGTCATTCCTGAGGAGAACTCGTTTACGTCAGCGCCATACGCTACCATTTTTTTGACCAGGTCGATTTCGCCTTTTTGGATAGCGACGTGTAACGGAGCTGCTTTTGGAGCGTTCAACGCCGCCAAGGGTTTTTGGATTGGATTGGGTCCGACAACCGATGCAAATACCGCGGTCGAGCAAGCGACCAGGGCTAATGCGTAAAAAATTGATTTCTTCATGATTGATTTGATTAATGATTTTAAACATAGACGCTGATTGATAACCTAACGTTACGGGAATCTCATAATTTAACATATTTTTGTAGACTCTAGCCCCCAAAAAAAAACCGCATCCTGAGACGCGGTTCGTACTGTAAGTGTTGTTTACGCTATTTTTTGACAAGGTAATCTGTTACATTTTTTTCGATGCGTGCGTCTATGGCACTAATGTCGGCCTTTACAAAAGGCTCTCCTATTATATTTTCATACAATTCTATGTATCGTTCTGAGACGCTTTCTATATAAGCATCAGTCATTTCGGGAACCTGCTGCCCTTCTTTGCCCTGAAAACCATTCTCGATCAACCAACGTCGCACAAATTCTTTAGACAATTGTTTTTGCTCTTCTCCTCTGTCTTGGCGCTGCTGGTATCCCTCCGCATAAAAATAGCGCGACGAATCGGGTGTGTGGATTTCGTCAATCAATACAATTTCGCCGTTTTTGGTCTTGCCGAACTCATACTTGGTGTCTACAAGGATCAGCCCGCGGGATTTTGCAATTTGCGTCCCACGTTCATACAAAGCGCGGGTGTATTTTTCGAGAACCTCATAATCCGTTTCAGAAACAATTCCTTTAGAAAGGATGGCTTCGCGCGAAATATCCTCATCGTGTTCCCCATTGTCGGCTTTCGTAGTTGGCGTAATGATTGGTGTCGGGAACGGATCATTCTCTTTTAGGCCTTCGGCTAAGGCCACACCGCAAAGCGTTCTTTTGCCCGCTGCATATTCACGGGCCGCGTGTCCAGAAAGATATCCGCGAATCACCATCTCTACCTTAAATGGCTCGCACAAATGGCCAACGGCGACATTGGGATCGGGCGTGGCAATGAGCCAGTTGGGGACGATGTCCTTGGTTAACTCCATGAATCTTGTGGCAATCTGGTTCAGGATTTGTCCCTTGTACGGAATCCCTTTGGGCAGCACCACATCAAAGGCCGAAAGCCGGTCTGTGGCCACCATCACTAAAAGTTCGTCATTGATGTTGTAAACCTCACGGACTTTGCCGCGGTATACTGATTTTTGGTCCGGGAAATGAAAATCGGTAGTCGTGATTGTAGTGTGCATCGTAGTGTTGTGTTGTGAGACGCAAAAGTAAGATGTTTTCGCGCAATGCCAAAATTCCTATCACTTTAAGGCAAAATGTTCATTGAAAATTTTGCCATCCTGCCGATGCGACCCAAACCAGTAATTATCCCAAACGACTTCACGTCGGCTAACGGCCGTCCCAATCTTTGCTCTTTTGCAAAACCTATAAATACGACCTGTTTCGCTGTCAATAAACCGTGTCTGATAGGTTGACCTGTTTAATGATTGCCCAACAGACTGCGTATTCATCCTGTAAAAATCAAATGAAATCTTATAACATAAAAAACTAATTGCGTAAGCACACTACAGCAACTAATTGGCTAACTTTAACAAAAAAAAAATCACTATAATCTGACCTTATGAGGTCGTCATTTTTCAGGGTTTGATTCAAAATAAGTACGTACGCAAAAGCTTAAAAATACTACTATGGACGGTCGGTTCGCTAGTAGGGTTACTTTTATTGGTGGCTCTTTTAATCCAGATCCAATATGTTCAGGACAAAATAAAAGACAAAGCGGTGACCTATCTCGAAGGTAAAATCCACACCAAAGTCAGGATTGGGCACATCAATCTGGGATTGCCAAAAAATGTAGTCGTCGAGGGTGTCTATCTTGAAAGCCAGCAAAAAGATACCCTACTCTACGCAGGCAAAATAGACGTGAATATTTCACTTTTCAAATTAATCGACAACCAGTTAGAAATCAACTCGGTCGAGCTCAATACCGTTACGGCAAACATCACCCGCAACAAAGATTCTGTTTTCAATTTCGACTATATCATCAAGGCTTTTGACTCTGATGAGGCACCCGATCCAAACTCCAAACCGATGAAAATTGCAGTCGATAAAATCCGGCTCGATAAAATACGTTTCCAGTTTGCCGATGCCATTACAAAAAATGATCTCACCGCCTACCTGCATCATTTCGATACGCGATTCAAAAGATTCGACCTCGACCAACTGTTTTTCGACATCCCGAAAATACAGCTCGATGGGCTTACCGTAAAACTCAAGCAAGGACAACTCGTTCAGGAAATCGCGCAGAAAACCAACCAGATTGCCGATTCGCTGGCCAATACCACCCCGTTGCAAATCAAGCTTGGCGACATCGCACTTTCTAAAATCAAGATTGGCTACGACAGCGAAAATGCGCAACTCAATACCGGGCTGACACTCGATAAATCATTGATCCGATTCAACAATCTCGATATCCAGAAACAAATCATCAACCTGCAAGGCCTCGACATTACGTCGCTCAAAGGCAGCCTTAGGATTGGAAAGTTCGAAAAGAAAATGGCCAAGGACATCGCAGCTTCGGACACGATCATCACTACAAAACCCTGGAAAATCAGGCTAAACCAAACGAGCCTCAAAAAAATAGCGTTCCGTTTTGATGACCAGAACGCAGCACCGACAGACAAAGGCATCGATTTAAAACACCTCGACATCCGTAATTTTAACCTCGACGGTGAGCAATTCCTGTACACTGGCGACTTGATTTCGGGGAACATCTATGCGTTTACCGTCATGGAAAAAAGCGGGCTCAATGTGCAGTCGCTCAAAACTCAATTTTACTACGGCAAAAAATCGGCGCATCTCAAAAAATTATACCTCAAAACGCCACAGACTTTACTGCGAGACGAGTTGATTGTGGGTTATCCGTCTATCGAAAGCTTGAGCAAAAATATCGGTGAGCTCGATGTCAACGCCTCGCTCAAAAACAGCCAGGTTGGGTTCAAAGACCTTTTAATCCTGGCCCCCGATTTGGCCCAAAGCAATCCTTTCAAAAGCCATCCCAATGCCATCCTGAAAATCAACAGCCGTGTGCACGGCAAGGTTAAAGATATTGAAATCCCAAACCTCGAGATCAGCGGGATTGGCAGTACAGATCTGGCAGCGAGCGGCAGGATTACCGGTTTGCCCGATGTACAAAAGGCACAGTTCAACCTTGTCATCCGCGACTTTAACACCTCGGCCAAAGACGTGAACTCTTTTGTGCCGCCCAACACTTTGCCAACCAACCTGCAATTACCCGCACAGCTCAGTGCCCGTGGGACTTTCAAAGGGAAAATCAATGATTTCATCACCAACCTCAATGTAAACAGCAGTTACGGCGCAGCAAAGGTTACTGCCAATTTCGACAGCAAGCGAAAAAATTTTGAGCGATATGATGCCGATGCCGAACTCAAAAATTTCGACCTGGGCAAACTCATCAAAAACAAAGACCTTGGGAAAATCTCAATGCGCGCCAAAGTCAAGGGAACGAGCCTAAACCCAAAAACGGCCAATGCAATCGTGAGGGCAAGAATCACAAGCGCGACATACAAAGGCTACAACTACCGCAATGCCAACCTAAAAGGCCAGATCACCGACGGCGTTTTTGAAGCCGATGTAGCGATGGTCGACCCCAATTTGACTTTTGATTTGGCGTCGAGCGGCAGTTTGCGCGACAAGTATCCGGCGGTCAAACTCAAGCTCAATGCAGACATGGTTGACCTGGAAAAACTCAACCTGCATGCCGGCCCGATGAAACTCAAAGGCCAGCTCCAAGCCGATATCCCAACCGCCGATCCCGATTTCCTCAACGCGAACATTGTACTGCACCAATTCAGGATGGCCGATGGCAAGCAGGATATTGCAATCGATTCGGTCATGGTTATCGCAACCGCTACTGCCCAAAGAAACACCATCGCTATCAAGTCACCGATACTCGATGCAACGGTTGATGGCAAGTACAAGCTCACGCAAATCGGCGACGCAATCACCAACTCGGTATCGCGCTACTACGATTTTAATCCCAAAGCCAGGAAAACCAAAACCCAGCCGCAATTGCTGGCATTTAACGCCGTGGTGAAAAACAACCCGGTGCTTTTTCAATTGCTGCCCGAACTCAAAGGTTTTGAACCGATGGTGATCAACGGCCGTTACAATTCCCAGAACGACACGATTATCCTCAGCGCGGCAATGCCCAAAATCATCTACGGCACCAACAAGCTCACCAATGCGATTGTCAAGATCGATACGAAAGACGAGGCGCTCGTGTACAATATTTTTATCGACGACCTCAAAAATGCACAGGTCGACTTGCCTTATGCCAACATTTCGGGATCGATCAGGGACAATGTCGTGGCTTACACTTTGCTGCTCAAGGACATCAAGGACAAAGACCGTTACTTGCTTGCCGGACAAATGCGCAACGAAAACGGCGATACCGAAATAAAGCTTGCCGACAACCTGATGCTCAATTACGAGGCTTGGAATATGGTGCCAGACAACCGCATCCGCTTTGGCCGAAACGGCATCTATGCGCAGGATTTTGTACTCAGCAAAGACGTGAGTGCTATTACCATCCAATCGCAATCGGCAACACCCAATGCACCGCTTGCCTTGGATTTCAAGAAACTCAAGATCGAGACGATTACCAATATCATACAGAAAGATTCGCTCGTGATGAGCGGCAACATCAACGGGAATACGGTTATTAAAAACATCAACACCAGCCCGGTTTTTACCGCCGATTTGAAAATTTCAGATTTCACCTTCAACAACAGTCCCGTTGGGAATATCGATGTTAAAGTGAACAATGAAACAACAAATACCTATGCCGCTAACGTTTCTATTTCGGGGCAGGACAATCAGGTCAACCTCGATGGGAAATACCTAGCATCGAGCAGCAGCGTTGACCTCGACCTCGACGTGCAGAAACTCAACCTCAAAAGCATCGAAGGCTTTACGATGGGCCAAATCACACAAGGCAGCGGCTATTTCAATGGCAGATTCAGGATTACTGGAACCACCAAAGAACCCAAAGTCGTGGGCAACCTCAAATTCAATGAAATTGCATTGCGCGTTAAGCAACTTAATTCCTATTTCAAGTCGATGAATGATGAGATTGTGGTCAATGACAAAGGGATCAACTTCGATACCTTTTCTGTAAGCGATGAGGAAAACAACCTGCTTGTAGTAGACGGGAATTTAGCCACGACGAACTACACCGATTACGGTTTCGACCTTACCATCAAAGCTGATAATTTCAAGGCCGTCAACTCCAAAGAAAAAGACAACCAGTTGTACTACGGACAGTTGTATCTCAACACGCGTTTGCAGGTTAAAGGCGATTTAGACAAACCTGTTGTAGAAGGCCGAATCAAGATCAACGACGACACTAAATTTGTGGTCGTTTTGCCACAGCAGGATCCGTCTATCGAGGACCGCGAAGGCATCGTTGAATTCATCGATCAGGACAATCCGGCGCTCAATAAGACAATAGTTGTGAACGATTCGATTGGCATGACCAAAATCCGCGGTATCGATGCATCGGTGAATATCGAGATCGACAAGGACGCCGAATTGAGCCTGGTGATCGACAAAGGCAACGGCGATTACCTCAAGCTCAAAGGCGAAGCACGCCTCAACGCCGGAATCGACCCATCGGGAAAAACCACGCTCACCGGCAAATACGAATTCACCGAAGGTACCTACGAAATGACATTCAACCTCTTGAAACGCAAATTCAACATCAAGGAAGGCAGTTATATTTTATGGACCGGCGAACCCACACAGGCCGACATCAACATTACCGCGGTGTACAAAAACCAGGCTGCTCCTATTGACCTTGTGGGCGACCAACTCGGAAACGTGCCCGAAGACGTGCGCAACACCTACAAGCAGCGCATCCCGTTCGAGACCAACCTGATCATGAAAGGCGAATTGCTCAAACCCGAAATCACTTTCGATATCGTGCTGCCCGAAGGCAACAATACCGTTTCTACCGAGATCATCAACAACACGCAGATCAAGCTCGCGCAATTGCGTCAGGAACCGTCAGAACTCAACAAACAGGTTTTCGCCTTGTTGTTGTTGAATCGCTTCATCGGCGAGAATCCGTTTGCCAGTGAATCTGGCGGTGCAACGGCAGAGACTTTAGCGCGACAAAGTGCCAGCAAAATCCTGTCGCAACAGCTCAACAACCTCGCGGGTGATTTGATCAAAGGCGTTGAACTCGATTTCGACCTCGAATCGACCGATGATTACACCACAGGGCAACGCCAGAACCGCACCGATTTGAATGTGGGCGTTTCCAAACGTTTGCTTGATGACCGCTTAAAAGTTACGGTTGGCAGCTCATTTGGATTGGAAGGCGAACAACAGGCCAACCAGGAATCGAACAACCTGGCAGGAGATATTTCGGCCGAATACCAGCTCACACGCGATGGCCGTTACCGCGTGCGCGCCTACCGCAAAAACCAATATCAGGTGGCGCTGCAGGGCCAAGTGGTCGAGACCGGCGTGGCGTTTACCATTACAATGAATTACAACAAATTCAGGGAACTGTTCCGCAAATCGAGGGAACAACTGCGCGAAGAGAAAAAGGCAAAAGAGAAAAAAGCTGCGGCAAAATTGAAAAAAGATGAAAAGAAATAGGATTTTATATTACACGATCCTCGTGATTTTTCTGGCGTCGTGCAGCAATACCAAATACCTGGCCGAGGGCGAACTATTGTATGTTGGGCCAAAGGTAAAGGTTCAAGGAAATGACGTAGACCGCAAGCAACGCAAGGCGCTCCAAAAGGAACTCACAGAAATGATTCGGCCAAAACCCAACAAAAAGGTGTTGGGTTTGCGCCCAAAATTGTATTTCTACAACCTTGCCGGCGAACCCAAAAAGGATAAGGGTTTTCGTTATTGGTTGCGCTATAAGGTAGGCGAAGCGCCGGTTTTATTCAGCAAGGTAGATTTAGAATTCAACAAAAAAGTATTGCAGAGTTATGCCGAAAATAAAGGCTATTTCAACACCCAGGTTGCCGCAGACTCGACGCGTAAAGGCAAAAAGGCCACTGCCGATTTCCTGATTAAACCGCAAACGCGTTACAAAATCAGGCAGGTTACGTTTCCCGGCGACTCGACAGCACTCGAAAAAGCCGTGACCTATGAAGCCAAAAGTACTTTTCTCAAACCCCAGGATGGCTACGACCTCGACATCATCAAAGCCGAACGCGAACGCATTGACACGCGCCTCAAGGAGAAAGGATACTTCTTCTTTAATGCCGATTACCTCAAGGTGCAGGTAGACAGCACTGTTGGGAAACACCAGGTAGATTTGCTCGTTAAGGTCAAACCCGAAACGCCAGAGCAAGCCAAAGAAGTTTACCGCATCAACAATATCATTGTCTATCCGAATTATTCGCTGCGCAGGAAGGCGTTCAAGACCAATGACACGATTAGAAAATACCGCGATTTCACGATTGTCGACCCTAAGAACACCTTTAACCCGAGGATTTACGACCGCACGCTGTATTTCAAGAAAGGCGACATTTACAACCGCACCAACCACAATCTGTCGTTGAACCGGCTGGTGAATCTGGGCGTTTTTAAATTCGTCAAGAACCAATTTGAAGTAAGTGACACTATCGGCAATTACCTCGATGCATTTTATTACCTCACGCCGATGCAGAAGAAATCGATCCGGGTAGAAGCGCTTGGCAAAACCAATTCGGCCAATTATACGGGAACAGAGCTCAACATTAGTTGGAGCAACCGCAACACATTTAAAGGTGCCGAATTACTTTCTATCAGTGCGTTCGGCGGGCTCGAAGTACAGCTAGGCGGGCAGAACAAAGGTTTTGATGTCTATCGCGTGGGAACCGAAACGAGTCTGGTTTGGCCACGTTTCGTGTCGCCCTTCAAATTCGAGACCGCCAGCGGATACATGCCGCGCACCAAAGCGACGATTGGATACGAATACCAAAACCGCGCAAAGTTGTATTCGCTCAATTCCTTTAAGGGTTCGTTTGGATACATTTTTAAGGAAAACATCAGAAAGGAACACCAGCTCAATGTGACCGAAATCAGCTATGTAAGTCCCACGAATGTGTCGGCATTGTATGAGGAAAAAATGAACCAAAATGAAGCGCTGCGCAAAGTCATCGAAAAGCAACTGATTTTTGGCCCTACTTACACTTACACCTATACCAATACGATGGAAACCGCCAAACGGCACACGATTTATTTCAAAGGTGCGGCCGACGTTGCAGGAACCATCGCCGGATTGGCTTCGGGCGCCAATGCCAAGAATGGCGAAACCAAAGAGGTTTTGGGTGTTGCGTTCAGCCAATATGCCAAGGCCGAGCTCGAACTACGGCATTATATGAAACTCACCGAAACCACGCAACTCGCCAGCCGGATTGACGTGGGCGCGGGTTACCC
>Ga0116158_10004813_pt1 | contig 11476 bp, 9 predicted proteins | sample AD_UKC052_MetaG_FD_89883 | JGI IMG/M metagenome (GOLD analysis project Ga0116158, IMG submission 89883) | Active sludge microbial communities of municipal wastewater-treating anaerobic digesters from USA - AD_UKC052_MetaG | ecosystem: Engineered > Bioreactor > Anaerobic > Digestate | place: USA... | reverse complement strand
GCGCCAAGCCGGCGTTTCGCAACGACATGCCGGCGCTCGCGCTGCGCGGCGATTGTGGGCCCGCGCTGCTGTTCTCGGAGGCGGTCGGCGGCTACACCGGCTTCTACGGCGAGCGCACCGGCGCGAACGCGTGGACCGTCGAGAAGACGCCGATGCCGGTGGCCACCGGCAGCCTCGAGTCGGACCCCGGCACCGACGAGGCGAGCGCGGTCGTCGACGACGGGTCCTACGGCGTCAGCCTGTGGCGGCGCAGCGCCGGCGCGTGGAAGCAGGTCAGCGCGCTGGTCGGCATGAACCATGCACGCGCGCCGCAGCTCGCCCGCGACGGCAAGGGCGTGCTGCACCTCGGGCACATCGACGCCGACCAGCACGCGCTCATCGAGCGCTTCGACGGCGCCTGGTCCAAGAGCCAGGTCGACACCGCCGCCGACATCCACGTGCGCCTCGCCCTCGACGCCGCCGCCGCGCCGCGGATCACCTACTGGTCGTCGAAAGAGGCGACATGGAAGCTGTACTTCACCGCGCCGCCGGCCGCGCCGGAGCCCGTCATGTCGCTGCAGTCGAACGTGCTCGAGCGCGCCCACACCAGCCTCGCGCTCGCCGGCCCCGACGCGGTCCCGTGGGTGTGGGCCGCGCGCAAGCAGAAAGACCAGCTCCACCACGACCTCGTGCTGCTGCACCGGATCGGCCCGGCGAAGTGGAGCGAGGAGACGCTCGTCGCCGAGACTCCCGCCACCGACAAGACCTGCGACACCGAGCCCGGCGGCCGCGGTCAGATCTGCGTTTACGATTACGTGCGGCTCTACCCGCTGGCCCTGTTCACCGCCGCGGCCGAGGTCCGGGCGGTTTATACCGCGATCCACTATCAGGGCACGATGGTCGCGGATTGCAAGAACATGCCGTTCCCGATCTGCGTGTGGCTGCAGCAGACCGACACCTCGACCGCCGAGCTGCGGATCGGCTGGCCGGGCGGCGCGCCGGAGGAGCACGCGGTGATCGCCAGCGACGTGTTCACCGATCGCGCGACCGGCCGCCTCGACCCCGGCGGTTATATGCACCTCGCCTTCCACGACCAGGCGCCCGGCACCTCCGACCCGGTCGTGCGCTACCTCGCCATCGGTCCGTGAGCCTCACGCGGGCGCTGACCCGCGGGCGCGCTCGAGTTACCTTGCGCGCCGTGAGCGACGAACCACGACCCGACCTCGAGCGACTGCTCGGCGAGCCCAGCTTCGAGGACCTCGAGTTCCTGGGCCTCGATATGCAGGGTGTGGACCTCCGCGGGAAGGAGTTCACCCATTGCGTCTTCACGCATTGCAAGGCGCAGGAGACGCAGTGGCGTGGCGCCCGCCTGGATGACTGCCGCTTCGACCGCTGCGATCTGACGCGCATGCAGCCGCGCGGCATGCTCGCCCACGACCTGCAATTCACGGACTGCAAGTTGATGGGCGTCGAATGGGCGGACCTCGGACAATTTCCGCGGCTGTCGTTTCACGATTGTGTGCTGGACTTCGCCTCGTTCGTGGCGCTGAGCCTGCGCAAGACGGACTTCCTGCGCTGCAAGATCGCCGAGGCGAACTTCTTCGACGTCGATCTGCGCGAGGCCAACTTCGCCGGCAGCGATCTGCGCGGCAGCATGGTTCGCGGCTGCAAGCTCGCCAAGACCGACTTCTCCGCGGCCACCGGCCTGTGCTTCGACCCCGCGATCAACGAGGCGCGCGGCGCCATCATCCCGCTCGAGACGGCCGCGCTGATGGCCATGCAGCTCGGTTTGCACGTCGCCGGGTTCTCCGCGGGCGGCGACGGCCCCGCGCCGGCGACCGCGGGCAAACCCCGGACCGGCGCGTCACGGACCGCTCGCACGATGCGTACGCGGTGAATGACCGGCGCCTCACGGTGACGCCGCGCGGTCGTCCGTCGCGTGCTCAGATCTCGTCGGCGCCGAGGTCGTAGGCGCCGCTGCGTGGGGCGCCGTCGATGTCGTAGGTGACGCCCGGGGTCGCGGCGACGGCGTCGACCGCGGGGCTCGCGGCGCCCAGGTGGCCGTCGGCCGTGAGCATCGGTGCGGCGAGCCGCGAGCCGGCGTCGAAGCCGGAGGCGTGGGCTAACCAGGCGGTGAAGTCGTCGCCGTCGAACAGCGACTCGGGGCGGCTGTCGTTGAACATGCACGGGGCGCCGCCGCTGAAGTAGAGGTTGTCGCGGATCGTGCCCTGCTCGGCGAGGCCCGAGAGGATGCCGAGCTGGTCCTCGACGGTGTGGCGGATGCCGAAGCAGACCGGCGCCGCGAGGCCGGTCTGGTCGATCACGTTGCCGACGATCGTCGGGTTGGTGTTGGCCGGGCGCTTGGCGATCGGGTCGTAGTCCTGGGTGGCGACGCCGAGGTAGATGCCGGCCTGGCCGCGGCTGCCGCCGCGTTGCACGGTGTTGTGCAGGAGATGCGCGTCGCGGGTCGCGTAGAGCCCGAGGCCGGCGAGGCCGGTGTCGGCGACGATGCAGTTGCGCACGACGCCGCCGAGGTTCTCGTAATAACCGGGGTTGGCGGTGAGGTCGAAGAACTCGGGGCTGGTGTCGAAGCCGAGGACGATGCCGAGGTCGCCGCAGCGCTCGGCGCGGGTGCGCTCGATGACGGTCCCGATCGAGCCGCCCTTGACGTACAGGCAGGTGGTGGCGGTGTCGTGGATATGGGTGTCGGCGACGTGCAGGCGATCGGCGTTGACGGCGTCGATGCCCTCGGCGTTCTTCTCGTCCTGCGGGGTCCCGGGCGGGTAGCCGACGCCGGAGTTGTAGATCTCGCAGCCGCGGATCGTGACATCGTCGCAGCCGGCGGGGATCTTGACGACGTCGCGGCCGGTGTCGTGCAGGACGCAGTCCTCGATCAGCACGTCGTGCGCGGTGAGGTTGTCGAGCGGCGTATCGTCGTAGTCCCACTGCGAGCCGAGATAGACGGCATAAAATCCGCCGGAGATCTCGAGGCCGCGCAGCTTGACGCCCGCGGTCTCGGCGTCGATCTCGACGCAGAGGATCGGGTCGTTCTCGTCGAACGAGACCGGACAGCTGATATGCGCGTGCTCGCCGGGCACCGATTGCAGGGTGAGGTTGCTGTGACGGATGCGCACCGCCTCCGCGAAGGTGCCCTCGTGCAGCAGGACCACCGCGCCCGGACCGGCGACGTTGTCGAGCACGTACTGGATCGAGCGGTAGGGCTTGGCGGCGGAGCCGTCGCCGGTGGCGTCGTCGCCGGTCGGGGACACGTGCAGGCCCTCGGTCTCGCCCGCGGGCGGCGCAGGCGGGGTCTCGGGCGGCAGCTCGCCCGGCTCGCCGGTGGTCGGCGGCTCGGCGGTGGTCGCTGGCTCGCCGGTGCTGCCGGCGGACCCGGTGGTGGCGTCGGTGGTGCCGGGCAGGCTGATCGTGCAGCCGGGCGCGCAGGCGCAGGTGGCCGCGATCAGGAGCGAAACGACTGGGACGGTGGACTTCAGGGGCATACGGTCCCCGGTAGTGTCGGGGCCGGGAGCGATGATCCTTACATCCGGGTAACACGCCGCGTGGACGCCGCGCGTGGCGCTCAGTCGGCAGCGTGCACGGACCAGGCCGCGAGGGCGCGGCGCGCCGGCTCGTGCTCCGGGCCGAGGGCCTGGACATCGCGCTGCAGGGCCTCGCCGAGGTCGCTCCAGGTCCGGGCGTCGAGCGTGGTGGCGACCAGGATGTCGAGGGCGCGCGCGTGCAGGGCGAGGGCCTCGTCGGCGCGACCGAGGGCGCGAACGAGGTCGCCGAGCTCGATCAGGGCGCGCGCGACCTCGGGGTGGCTGGGGCCGTGGGTGCGCTCGGCGATCGCCAGGGCGCGGGCGTAGTGGGGCTCGGCGTCGGCGGGTCGGTCGGCCTTGCGCAGCACCCGGCCGGCGCAGGTCAGCGGCCAGATCAGCCGCGGGTGCTCGCCGTAGGCCCGCTCCCACACCGCGAGCGCGTGCAGGTCGTCGCGCAGGGCCGCCTCGAGGTCGCCGCGGCGCTCGTGGACCTGGGCGCGGCCGAGGATCCGTCGCGCGGTGCTCGGGTGCTCCGGGCCGAGGGTGGCCTCGGCGACGGCGATCGCCTGCTCGACGTGCACCAGCGCCTCGTCGTCGCGCCCGGCGAGCCGCAGGACCTCGCCGAGCTGCTCGTGGATGGCCGCGAGCGCCGGGTGCCCGACGCCGAGCCGCCGGGTCTCGAGCGCGAGGGCTTGCTCGAGGTCCGCGCGGGCCGCCTCGAACTGACCGTGGGCGATCGCGGCGCGGCTGCGGTGCTGCAGCAGGGCGGCGCGCAGGTCGAGCGCGCCCTCGCCGAGCCCGGCGGCGATCGACTCGGCCAGGCGGGCCCACAGGGCGTCCTCCTCGCGCGTGCGCGCGGGGCCGCCGGTGACGTGCACGAGGTGGACCGCGGCCTCGGCCCGGGTGCCGCGGTGGTGCGCGGCCTCGGCGGTGAAGTAGGCGGCGGCGAGGTTGTCGGCCGCATGGGCGCCGTCGCCGGTGTTCTCCTGCAGGAGGCCGAGCCGCAGCAGCGCGGCGGCCTCCAGCCGCGGCAGTGCGAGCGCTTGCGCGCGCTCGCGTGCGGTGAGCACGAGCGGCAGGGCGCGCTCGTACTGACCGGCGAGCTCGAGGGCGCGGCCCCGGGCGAGCAGGCCCTCGATGTCGCTGACGGCGGCGGCGCGGCGGGGGTCCGGCTCCGGGGCGTCTTCGGCGAGCAGGGTCGCCGGGTCGACGCAGGGCTGCGGGTCGGGCAGCTCGGCGGTGGCGGCGACGGCTTGCTCGACGACGGTGGCGTCGGCGGTGCGGAGCACGTCGACCCAGGCGGCGACGGTGCGGCGGTGGCGGTCGAGGCAGCGGGCGCCGGGGCGGTCGGGCGCGGCGGGGCCCGGATTGAGCGCGCAGCTGCGCTGGCGGAGGGCTGCCCAGGCGCCGACGTGGTCGTCGAGGAGGCGGGCGGAGCGGTCGAAGGAGTCGCGGGCGTAGGGCAGGCCGGTGGCGACGAAGGCGTGCAGGGCGGCGGCGCGTGGTTCGGGGCCCCAGAGCGCGTCGACCTCGGCGGAGACGACGGCGGCGCAGGTGGCCGCGGGGTCGTCACTGCGCATGAACAGGGCCCAGGTCACGGAGGTGAGCGCCGCGGAGACGCCGGCGGCGATCAGCCAGGGGCTGCGCGGGCGCGGGAGCGTGTCGGCGAGCTCGGCGAGCAGCGTCGCCATGGTGGGGTGGCGCGCCGCCGGGTCGAGCGCGAGGCCCTTGCGGATCGCCCGACGCAGCCGCGCGGGGATCTTCGCCTCCCCGGGGGCGCCGCGCAGCTCGCCGCGCAGCACCTGCAGCATCAGCGCCATCGCGGTCTCACCGGCGAAGGGGCGCTGCCCATGGAGCGCCTCGAACAGCGCGACGCAGAAGCTGAACTGGTCCGAGCGGGCGTCGACCGGGCGCTGCTCGTACTGCTCCGGCGGGATGTAACCCGGCGTGCCGCCCCGCGGGCGCGAGTCGCCGGGTGCCGCCTCCGGGCGCTCCGGCGCGTCGGCCTCGGCGGGGCTCGCCTGGCGGCGGGCGAGGCCGAAGTCGAGGACCCGCACGCGCCCGTCCTGGCCGACCAGCGCGTTCTCGGGCTTGAAGTCGCAGTGCACGAGCCCGGCCTGGTGGGCCGCCGCGAGCCCGCGCCCGGCTTGCAGGAACATCGCCACCACTTCGGGCCACGACCGCGGCAGGCGCAACCACTGGCGCAGCGTCTGCCCGCGCACGAACTCCATGGCGAGGAACACCCGGTCCTCGGTCTCGCCGACCTCGTAGACGTGGATCACGTTCGGGTGGGCGAGCCGGGCCAGCGCCTGGGCCTCGCCGAGCAGCATGGCCCGGACCCGCGGGTCGACGCCCGTGTGGTGCATGAACTTGATCGCCACCTTGCGGTCGAGCTCCTCGTCGTAGGCGGCGAAGACCACGCCCATGCCGCCGTGGCCGAGCAGCTCGAGCAGCGTGTAGCGGCCGAGTCGGCGGGTCTGTCCGAGCCCCGCGAGCGCGACATCCTCGTCGCTGCCGGGCGCGGCCGTCGACCCGGGCTCCGTCGATTGCGTGGACTCTGCCGATGGCGTGACCACGAAGCCCGCGGCGATGATGGCCGGTCTCGTCCGCGGGGACAAGTCCGCGTCAGCGCTCGTTCACGGGGCCGCAGCGAGCGGCACGAGCTCGAGCGCGGCGGCCCCGATCCGCAGCAGGCGGGTGCCGGGGCGGCGCTCGACCAGGGCGGCGGCGTCGGCCACCCCGGCCCTGGCGAACTGGGCGCGAGCGCGGTGGATGTACACGCCGAGGTGGTCCTCTTTCATGCGCAGCATCGCCAGCAGATCGTCCTGGCGCAGCCAGCCCTGCTCGGCCTCGGCCACGCCGGCGCGCTGATCGGCGAGGCGACGGCGCGCGAGCAACAGCAGCGGATAATGATGGACCCGCGCCTGCAGGTCGATGCGCCGGGCGTCGGCCCAGGCCACCAGCTCGACGTACTCCTCGTCGCGGCTGAACGAGAAGCACAGGCGCAGCCGCGCGACCACGACGAGGTCGGCGCCGGCCTCCCAGGTGCCCGCCGCGGCCGCCGGCAGGTGGACCCGCCACGGACCCCGCGCCTCGACGACCTCCCGGTCCTCGATCGTCCGGGTCGCGCCATTCATCTCGAGCTGCCAGCGTCCGTCGGCCTCCTGGTAGATCGCGAGGATCGGCTCGTCCGCGCCGGGCAGCACCAGGTAGCCGCCGTCGGCGATCCTTCGCTCGCCGCCGACCAGCGCGACCGCCATCGCCCGCGGCCCGGTGGCGTCGACCAGCACCCACGGCGGCGACTCGCGCCCGAACTGCAGCTGCGCGCCCGCGGCGAGCGGCGCCCGACCGCCGGTCGCGAGCCGGTGCTCGCCGACGTGGGTGCCGTTACGGCTGCCGAGGTCGCGCAGCTCCCAGTGCGTGCCGCACCACTGCAGGACCGCGTGTTCGCTCGAGACGTCGCGCGTCGTCAGCACGAGGTCGCAGCCGCGCGAGCGCCCGACGAGGCAGCGATCGGGCAGCTCGACCTCGTTATCAACGCTGCGAAGAATGGCCATAGTTCACCGGTCTAGGCCCGCCCCAGCAGGCCGAAGGGCTTCCATTCGAGGATCTTCAACTCGAAGCCGGCCCGTCGCTTTTCGAACAGCCACTCCTCGAGCGCGCGCAGGGCCGAGGCCTCGTCCGCGAATCGCTGGCGCTCGCCATCCCGCGTCACGAGCGTGGTGCCCGTGACGATGGCCGACGTATATTCGGGTTGGCCGACATACCTGGCGAGCTCACGCTCGAGCGGGCCGCGACCGGGGATCTCGGTCGTGACGCGCAGGAAGTCCCCCGCATAGCGCGCCTCGAGGCGACGCACCTCGCCCGCGGCCGCGTCGGGGTCGTCGAAGGTGAAGCGAAGCGTCATCTTCGAGCCATTGTTATGGCCCGCATATACCTGCACGATGGCGTCGAAGCGTTCGATCTCGAGGAACAGATCGCCACGCTTGCGCCACAAGGTGACGCGCTCCGAGGCCTTCGCGGCCGCGCGCACAGGCTCACGCTCGCTCCGGAGGAACTTCTCCCCGTCGTATATGTGTAGGGGGAACGCGCCCGGGCGCAGCAACCACACCTCGCCGGTCCGCCGCTGGGCATAGATGATATCCTTCGGGGTCGCACGGGCTGGCGCACGCGACACGATCGTTTCCACGTCGATGCCCTCGAGCTCCTCGGCCGTGGGACCGTCCGGCTCGCGGCGCTGTCGCGGCTGCGCCGTCTCGGCGAAGACCGGCTCGTTCCGCTCGATGCGCTCGAAGAGCTCGCCGTGATGGATCTCGCCGAGGTCGACGTCGATGAGCCCCGGGATGAGGAACACGGAGGCGAGGGACGCCGCCTCCTCGCCCGAGCGGCCGTTCTCGAAGTGATGCTCCGCGTGGACTTCGCCGTAACAGGCGACGTCGTGGTCGTCCTCGTCGAGGAAGCGCACCGAGAGGTCGCCGGCGACCACCAGGCTGTCATCGTTGTAGACCCCCTGGATGACGTCGCGCACCACGAGGTCGCCGAGCACCAGGAAGTTCCCGGACGTCCGTAACCCGCGCGCGAAGCAGCTCCCGACCACGACGACGGTCGAGTCCGGCCCGCAGTCCACGATCGCTCCTTCGACCGCGAGATCGCCGAGGACGACCAGGGTGCTCCTGATGTGCAGCGAGCCCGAGACGCGCGCGTTGCCGGTGACCACCGTGGCCTCTGACACCGATGAAACGAGCAGCTCGTCCCTGGCCTCGAGCAGCTCGCGCATCACGAGCGCCGCCAGGCCGATATCCGTGAGGGGTCCGGGGCACAGCGCCGAGGCGAGCTCCGCGGCGCTGCACGACAGGTCGCGGCCGAACCCATGCGCGAGGGAGGCGGTGCTGGGCTCGCCATGATGGGAGAGCGCCTCGAGGACCGCTCCACCGCACGCAGCGAGCATGGTCTCGGCTGTGGAGAGGAAGCTGTCGCGGCTGAGGTTCACGGCCGAGGTGTATCACACATGCGCATGTTCTACCCTCCCCCGAGTCGATCCATCGGCATCCCCTCTTGCGACACGAGGGCAGCACCCGCGTCGACGGCGTCGATATCCACGCGACCAATTTCACCCCGGTCGTCACATATCATTACACCGCTACCCGGACGGCAGCGCGTCCAGGTGTTTTACGACCCGAAAGCTCCGACGATCGCCTATCTCGAGACCCGCCGCTCGGGCGGCGCCGTCTTCCTCCTGCTCTTCGGCGGCCTGTTCGCGGTCATGGGCCTCGGCGCGCTCGTCCTCGTGGCGCTCGTCGCCTGCAGCCGTCGCTTCGCGCGCTCCAGGGCGGGGGCCGTCGTCGAACGTCCGAGCTGAACGCAGGGGTACCTCACGCGCCTGCCCGCCCCATCGCCTGCGCCCCCAAGCCCGCCGACAGCACAGGCGAGACCATGGACACCACCACGGGCCAGACCACCGCGGACCGCCGGTCGAGCGCGCGAGCGCGAGCAGCCACGACCCGCGGGGCATGGACAACCAGCGCCGCTTCGCCGATGCTCCCGGCCCATGACCTCTCGTTCGGCTATCCTCTCCGGTTTCGCGCTCGCCCTCGCGTCGGCACTCCTGCTCCCGTCGGCCGCTCGCGCCGACATCCCGCCGATGGGCCTCAAGGCCTGCGAGGGCAAGGCCAAGGGCGACGCCTGCAAGGACGAAGGCGATCAGGCCGGCACCTGTCAGCCGGACAAATGCAGCAAGCTCGACTATTCGAAGGGCACCCCGCCCTCGTCGGTCGAATGGGACTGTATCCGCTGCAAGCCCGCGGCTGCGGAGCCCGCGGTCGCGCCGACGCCCGCTGCCCCGGCTGCGACGCCGGCTGCGACGCCCGCGGCCCCCGCTGCAGGGGCTCCCGCCGCACCGACGCCGACGCCGGGCCCCAAGGCCGGCGGCTGCTCGATCGCGGGCGACGGCGGCGGGTTCGGCCTGCTGCTGTTGCTGGCGTTCGGGGCCCGGCGCCGTCGCGCCGGGCGTTGATCGTCGGGCGTGCGCTCACCGCTTCGGTGGGGCTGGTCCGGCAGGTCGATGCACGTCTCGACGCCGCCCCGGGCCACCTGCGCCGTGCCCTCGGTGAAGGTCCGGATACTGTCGTGGATGGGCTCGACGATATTTCCCTCGCTCGGGCCGACCGCATAATACGCGGATCGGCCTGACGAACCACCATTGTCGGTGATGCGCATTCGCCCGCGTCCGGCCCCGAACGTGCTAAAGGTGGCCCGTGCAGGCGACGATCCGACCGACGGTGCGCGACTGGCTGCTGCTGGTGACCTCACTGGCCTTCACGCTCACGGGGATCTGGCTGGCGATCGTCGGCAAGGACCCCGGCGTGGCGCTCGCCACCACCCTGTTCTTCGGCGCCTGTTCGGCGGTGGCGATCAAGCTGCTGCGCGACAAGCTGCGCGCCGGAGATCCCGCGGCCGGACGCGACCTGCTCGCGCGACTGCAGGCCGGCGACGCGCTGGTGCCCCTGCGCGGGCGCAAGTTCGGGGCCGCCGCGACGATCCTCGGGCTCGGCCTGGCCCTGCTGGCGACCGGCAGCGGGCTCGGCCCGCAGTTCATGGCCATCAGCGGGGTGATGGCCTTCGGCGGCGCGGGCCTCCTGGTCGCCCTGTCGCTCGGCTGGCAGGCCGGACACGCGACCCGCTTCACGCGTGAGGGCCTGCTGATGGACACATCGACGAGCCGTTACCTCGTGCCGTGGACCACGATCACCGCGGCCAACCTCGCCGAGCTCAACAGCAGCGCGGTGGTCCGCCTGCGCCTCGGCGACCCCGACGCGGTCGCGGCGAAGCTCACCGCCAAGCGCGGACGGACCGTCGTCCAGCGCGCCCGGCTCACGCGATCGTTCAAGTGGGGCATGCGTTTCGCCGACTGCCACCTGATGTTCATGCCCACGGGCCTCGGCGTCGACCCGGTGGCGCTGTTCGAGGCGCTGAAGCGCTACCTCGGCGATCCGGCGCTGCGTGCCGAGCTGCCGGTCGCGGCTCCCGGCGATTCCCCACGATCGTAGATATCATGCACCACCTCTCGACGATGGCCCGACCACCCGCGCGCTCCGGTGTGCTCCTGCTCGTGCTCGCCGCCTGCGGCCCGGAGGACGGCGCGTCGAGTGACACCGCGGATATGAGCAGCAACGGCACGACGGCGCCGACCACCACCTCGGAGACCACCGACATTCCCACGAACCTGCTCGAGTGCGGCGCCGCGAGCCCCTGCGGGGTCGTGCTCGCCAACTCGGGCGACCCCGGCCTGCCGACGCCGACCGGATATACCGCCGACCAGACCTGCGCCTTGCAGCAGCTCGCCACGGTCGGACCGCTGCGGCTGCACTACAGCGACGGCTGCGAGGGCACGTGTTACGGCGCGCTGGTCCTCCTGCGCGGCGACGGCAGCGCGATCGTCGAGCCCTACGAGGCGGTGTTCGCGGGCGGCGTCGACCTCGACGGCATCGAGGTCGAGCTCGCGTCATTCGCCGACAGCACGCTGTGCATCCTCAAGCCGCCGACCTACTTCGAGGCCTGCCTGGCGGTATTCGACAATGACTGCACCTCGCGCTCGAGCTGGTTCGACGGCTGCGAAGCGCCGGCCCCCGCGTCATGCTCGCCGTGAACGACACGCCCTCCACCGCGGCGCTCGACCTCCTGCTGACCGCGCAGATCGCCGTCGCCTGGGCCGGCGAGGGCCACATCGGCGACGAGCCGCGGCTCGGCTGGTGGCGCTCCGACCTCACCAGCGAGTTCGGCGGTCGTGACCTGTTCGAGCGCCTGCTCCCCCGCACCTTCCGCTGGGCCGCATACCAGGCGGTCCGCGAGGCCGCCCGCCGCGCCGACGCCGAGCGCCGCGAACGGGCCAACGACCCCGACGGCGTCACCTCGTTGTACAGCCTCGGCTTCGACCTCGACGAGCTCGCCGAGGAGCGCCT
>Ga0116158_10004807_pt1 | contig 11486 bp, 5 predicted proteins | sample AD_UKC052_MetaG_FD_89883 | JGI IMG/M metagenome (GOLD analysis project Ga0116158, IMG submission 89883) | Active sludge microbial communities of municipal wastewater-treating anaerobic digesters from USA - AD_UKC052_MetaG | ecosystem: Engineered > Bioreactor > Anaerobic > Digestate | place: USA... | reverse complement strand
TAATGCGCATACCTGTGGTTAAATTGGTCCATGCTGCACCATTGTTGGTGCTTCGGCTGATACCACCATCATGGGTACAATATACCGAGCCATCCAGGGGATTATAATAGTATCCGTGCAAATCTACATGCATTTCTGCCGGATGGGCGGCTGTCCAGGCGGAACCCCCATTGGTACTCCGGCGACCAATGATACCACCTGCAAGGTGCATACTGCTGTTGGTTGGCGAAACTGCAAGAGCAATGGCCCACCAGGGAAATCCCCCGTCTCCTGTTCCATCGGAAGATCCACCAAAGAGGTTGGTGGAGTTGGTAATCAGGTGAAAAGAGCTGTCGCTCCAAAGATAACGGTAGTATCCGCGGATGCTTTCATCTCCCTGTGCTCCCATCAGCAAATATAAATTATTGGTGGCAGCCGGGGTTACGGCAAGCATGCTTCTTGTAGTAGCAATAGAACTTGTAGGGATAGCCCGCGAAGACCAGGTATCTCCGCCGTTGGATGAGGTGCGCAGTGTAGAAGATTTATATTCAATTGCGGCTACAAAATTGGAATTACCCGCTTTGAAAACCACATCGGTATATTGCCCGGTAAGTTCCTGTACCCAGGTGCTTCCACCATCGGTGGTTCGCCAGATGCCATTGCTTGTAGCGGCTAACAATAAATTGGTGTTCGAGGAGCTTTGGATAAGTTTATAGCCATACCGGTCGGCATCGGGACGGTTCCAGTTTAGCCCGGTTGCCTGCCAGGTGGCGCCGGCATCTGTTGATTTAAATACTCCGGAGCTTCGTTCTTTTACATAATACCCCCAGTTGGGCCCGCCATCGCCATCGCCGGTGAGTATGTAGATGATGTTGGCATTATTTTGCTGAACCACCACACTTGCCACCGACAGGCTTGGCAAATTATCGGTTAGTGGCACCCAGGAAGTGCCAAGGTTGGTGGTGCGCCACAAGCCGCCGGTGGCAGTACCTACATATATGGTGTTGGGATCTGTTGGGTGAAAGGCTACCGACTCTGTTCTTCCCAGAAAGTTTTCCCCGTTTGATATACTTGTGGGTCCCGACGGAGACCAGTTGCCATTTGACTCCTGTAATTGGGGCAAAGCATCCAGGGCAGCCACTGCCTCCTCCTGCTTCTGTGTCCAGTTTCCCACACGACCGTCGGGGTCAAGGTGCGATTGAGCATACCATTCCCAGCGCTTCCATTGTTTATAGCCGTTCTTGTTTTTTTCGGCCTGGCTTTCAAAGCGGTTAAAGTGTTTTTCCATAGCAGCGCGTACATCACTGAAGGGGGCATCAGCAGGTTGCTGAGCCAATACTTCAATATAGCTTGTGGCTTGCGCATATAATCCTGTACCTCCCCAAATAATGGCAAAAAGGCAAATTCCCAGTGTCTGAAACTTCCCCCTGATATTTTTCATATGTACCAGTATTGAAAGTTACAAGGTACGAAAAAATGAGTAAAAATAATGGCTGAAGGGCATTGTTTTTTTAGGTTGAGGTACCAAAATGAAAACCAATGTTGATTAATGTAAAAGACAGAGCATGATGGTAAAGCAGAAGCGGTATTTGAACTTTATGCCTTGAAAATGATTGTATTCTGAAGCGCTGCTTTGTGCCAGATTACTTAAAAGTGAATTGAAAACGAAAAGGTATGATTACCAGTACACTTGATACCAAATGGATGCATCCCCGCGACCAGATTACCATGGTTATCAGCCGGATTTACCGTCGCGGCCTTACCACCACTTCAGGGGGGAATATTTCAATTATTGATGAAAACGGAGATATTTGGGTAACTCCTTCGGCTGTGGATAAAGGTTCGCTTACCCGGGATGATATTGTATGTGTAAAAAGCGATGGGTCAATTATTGGCCGGCATAAGCCTTCTTCCGAATTTCCTTTCCATAAGAGTATTTATGATGCCCGCCCCGATATAAAATCAGTTATCCATGCTCATCCGCCGGCGCTCGTTTCGTTTAGCATTGTCAGGCAAATTCCCAACACCAATATTATTTCGCAGGCAAGGCATGTGTGCGGATCCATTGGATATGCCGATTACCGGCTGCCGGGCAGCCAGGACCTCGGAGATGTAATTGCCGCTGAGTTTGAAAAGGGTTTTCATGGGGTAATTATGGAAAATCATGGAACGGTGGTTGGAGGTGCTGATATAGCGGATTGCTTTTTAAGGTTTGAAACGCTTGAGTTTTGTGCCCGAACCATATTATATGCAAAAATGGTTGGCGAGCCTTCATTTCTGACTGATCAAGAAATTACAGCTTTTGAAGAACAACTTCCACCCCTGCCTGCCGAAATGAATGAAACCCATTATCCAAGTGATGAAAGGGAGATCAGGAATGAAATATGCACGATTGTTCATCGGGCATGCAGCCAGGGCTTAATGATAAGTTCGTATGGTACCATTTCAAAGCGCTGGCGGGGAAACGACTTTCTGATTACACCCACCAATGTACCCCGTTGGGACCTTCAGCCAAGGGATATAGTGCAGATAAAAGCCGGAAAACGGGAAGCAGGAAAGTTACCAAGCCGTTCTAACTACCTGCATCAGCAGATTTACGAACAGCACCCCGACATAAATTCGATTATTCTTACCCAAACCCCTTACCTGATGGCTTTTGCGGGGTCAAATGGTGATTATAATGTACGTACCATACCTGAAAGCTGGATTTTCCTTCAGGATGTGCATACCGTTGGCTTTGGTGACCATTTTGCAGAACAAAATGTGATTGCCGGATTGTTATCCAAAAACAGCCCTGCATTGCTGGTGAAAAATGATTGCGCGCTTGTTACAGGCGACAAACTGCTGCAGACTTTTGATTACCTTGAGGTAGCGGAATTTAGCGCCAAGTCATTAATTATGGCAGCTTCGCTTGGTACCATGGTTCCTATTAATAATGACCAGGTGGAGGAATTGAGGAAAGCGTTTTTGAAATAGGCGAATTAAGCGGGCCGAAATTTCTTCTTTCAAAGCAGGTTCAACCGGGCCTCAGGCAATTATTGTAGCAGATAAACATAATCCCTGAGTTTCATGCATGAGCTGCAACCGGAGCATTCAGGTTTTTTACCGAATCCCGGATAATCAGTTTTGAACTGAGCACCACATTTTCCGGCTTGGAATGTGAATTTTGGTCGAATTGATCCAGCAACATTTTCAGGGCTATATCACCCAGATTTTCATTCATGTGTGAAACAGTTGTCAGCGGTGTCAGCAACAAATCAGAATAGATCTGCTCATCAAATGAAACAAATGAAAGGTCGTTGGGAATGCTGATACCTTCCTCTTTGCAGGCTTTTAAAATGCCAAGTGTAATTTGGTTTCCCATTGAAAAAATGGCCGTTACTTTCGATTTCTTCAAATTTTTAATTAACTTTTTAGCCCATACATATCCATTATGAAACCCAAAATCAGCGCCCATAATCAATTGATTATCAAAAGGCAGGTTGTTATTTTTTAAAGCCTGTTTATAACCGTTAATACGCTGGTTGTTTGGAGACGTTCCTGCAATGCCCTGGAAACAGGCTATTCTTTTATGTCCGTTATCAATCAGGTATTGGTTGGCCTCCAGCGATCCCTCATAGTCATTTGATGAAATATAGGGCAAATCAACCCCTTCAAAAAAGCGGTCTATTAAAACAAGGGGTATTCCGCTTTTTGATGTTTCTACCAAATGTTCAGGTTCAAGTCCAATGGGGGCAATGATAATTCCATCTACCATCCAGTTTCTCAGCAGGGCCACTGATTTTTTTTCTACTTTAAGATCATCATTGCTGTTGCACAGAAAAATATTGTAATGATGCTTTCTTGCTTCTTTTTCGATGCCTAATACAAGTTGTGCAAACCAGGTATTGGTAATGTCAGGTACAATAAGGCCAATTGTGGAAGATTTTTTGAGCCGCAAACCTTTTGCAATATTATTCGGGCTGTAGTTTAACTTTTCCGCGGTTGAAGTAACCAGGTCAATTGTTTTTTTACTTATTCTGTATTGTTCTCCCATTCCATTTAACACCCTTGATATAGTGGTAACAGAAACCCCGAGGGTTTTGGCAATAAATTGTATCGTGATTTCTCTGCCCTGCATCAGGTAATAATGAAAAGGTTATTTGTTTTTTTTACAATTAATCATTTTAAAAATAATTAATCAACTTGTGCATGATGGTAAGAAGGTAATTACAAGCCCCGGCCCTGCACCGTTAATCTTACAATATTAACCTTTTTCCTATCAAATAAAAGAGGATAAAATCCTTTTGTTGTCGGTAAAAAGGGGCTTAAACTTGATTTTTTTAGTCTTTTCTGCCCCTTTTTTTGAATTAAGTTTCAGTTTCTGCCCTCCCGTTATTTTTTAAAATACCTGAATTTTAAGATTTTTTTTTGGTTTTTTAAATAAAGCTCTTAATTTTGAACAAACGATTGCGCAAATTGAACAAACGATTGTTCAATTCATTTTTCGATTCTTACAAAACAAAAATTGCTTATAAAAAAAATCTTGCAGGGAATTTTCTTCTCCCTAATGTTTCTGCCTTCAATGGTTTCCTGGGCTCAAACCCCATCCGGAGCGCCAATTGAAGTAAAAGGTACTGTAAAGGACGATAAAGGGCAACCCCTTTTTGGTGCTACAATCCTGGTGAAGGGTACCAAAATAGGTACCAAATCGGATGCAACCGGTAATTTCTCCCTTAAAGCGGAGCCAAATTCAGTGCTGGTTATTTCTTTTGTTGGGTTTGACCCAACAGAGGTAACCGTTTCTCCTTCTATTGCCAATTATGACGTTAGCATGGTACCATCCGGTATGGAAGATCAAACGGTTGTGGTGACCGCTCTCGGCATAAAACGAAGCGAAAAAGCCCTTGGTTATGCCACGCAAAAGGTATCCGGGGAGATGCTTCAAAAAGTATCGGGAGTGGATGTAGGCACCTCGCTTACCGGTAAAGTGGCCGGTTTGCTGGTACGAAACTCGCCCGATTTTGGTATTGCACCCGTTATTTCCATTCGGGGCGAGGCTCCGTTGCTGGTAATTGACGGTGTTGCCTATGCCAACAAGACCCTCAGTGACATCTCATCTGAGGACATTGAATCCATCAACGTGCTGAAGGGGCCAACCGCTTCGGCATTGTATGGTTTCCGCGGATCGAGCGGTGCCATTTTGGTAACCACAAAAAAAGGGAGTACCAATGCTTCCGGAATAACCGTGGATTTTGCTTCGAACAACATGTTTACAGCGGGTTATCTGGCCTTGCCCGAAAAGCAGGCTGTGTATGGCCGCGGCAGCAACAATACCTACGATAAAAACTCGGACAACTCATGGGGGGCAGCCTTGGACGGCACCGTACGCAATCAGTGGGACCCTATTGCCAAGGTATTTAAAGATATGCCCTACCTGCCTGTGGGTAAAGACAACTTCCAGAACTTTCTGGAGCAGGGTTATGTTACCAACAATAACCTGAACCTTACCTATAAAGAAGGCAACGCATCGCTGAGGGGTTCGGTAAACTGGGTGGAAAACAAAGGACGTTACCCCAATTCTACCCTCGATAAGTACACCTATTCTTTTGGGGCTGATATTAATATAAAAAAGTTTCAGCTCAGTACCAACCTGTCCTATGCCAAAATGCATACGCCCAACCTGGGTTCAAACGGATATACTTCCTATGATCCGATGTACTCTTTGCTGATTTGGTCAAGCGCTGATTTTAATATACTGGATTACAAGAATAATTACTGGATTACCCCGGGTGTGCAGCAAAACTATATTTATGGTTTAAACCCCAATGGTTCTTACTCGGGCGCCAATCAGAACAACCCTTATTTTGACCGTTACGAAAAAACCAACGAGGTTTCGCGCGATATCTTTAACGCCGACCTCACCATGAGTTACCAACTGGCCGACTGGCTGAAGGCAAGTGCCCGCGCCGGTATTGATTTTTATACCGACCGTGGCGATCAGCGGATTTCTTGGGGCTCGTATTTATCAACCGGCAATACCCCTACACCGGGTAACCCCTATACCTGGAATGGCACAAAAACCGGTGGTTTTGTTACAGGCCAAACACAGGGCCGTAGCCTGAATACGGATTTTATCCTGTCGGGCGACCGCTCGCTGGATAAATTTAAAGTGGAGTACCTGGCTGGTGGAACCGTTTTTTACAAGCAGGACGATAATATGTATGGCAACACCGTTGGTGGCATTTCGGTACCCGGATTCTTCTCCTTAAAAGCATCTGTTAACCCGGCTACCGTATCGCAAACCACCTATGCGCAGCAGGTTAATTCGCTGTATGGCCGGGTAGCCTTATCATGGAACAACCTGGTGTACCTCGAAGGAACAGGCCGTAATGACTGGAGTTCAACGCTGGCTTCCGAAAATCCTTCCTATTTCTATCCTTCAGCATCCGCAAGTTTTATCGCATCGGAACTGTTGCCGGGAACAAGAAACTGGCTTGATCTTTTGAAAGTCAGGGGCTCATGGACCATGTCAAAAACACCTCCGGGTATTTATGCCATCAACAGCAGCTTTGGTATTAACAGCGGCACCTGGGGTACCATGAACGGTGCAACTGCTCCCGCTAATTTATATGGCGATGGGCTGCAGCCTGAAAGCGCCACCACCTTTGAACTGGGTTTGCAGGGCATGATGTACAAGGGCCGCCTGGGATTGGATGTTACCTATTATGATAAAAATATGTATGACTTCCTGCGGTCGGCCCCCGTATCGGCCACAAGCGGCTATACTGGTAATTACATCAATACCGATGAAGCCATATCGCGCCGTGGATGGGAAGTAGCCCTTAACGGTTCGCCCCTTAAAAACAAGGACTGGCAGTGGGACCTGGGACTGAACTGGTCAACCTACAAGCGGGTATATACCGCTTTGGATGCTACCTACTCGGCCAAAAAGCCCTGGGTAGCAGTAGGAGAACGGGTAGATGTATTTTTCAGCAGGGCATTTTTAACCGAACCGGCCACCGGAAAACGTATTTACAACAACGGCAGGCTGCAGGTTAGCCAGTACGATTCAAAATTTGGTTATTCCGATCCCGATTTTCTTTGGGGTATCAACTCGAACCTGCGGTATAAAAACTGGAGCCTGTTTATTTCATTTGATGGTGTATCGGGTGGCCTCATGAATACCCGGACAGAAAGTTACATGTGGCAGTCGGGCAGTCACCCCAATTCGGTTACCGATGCAAGGGCCAAAGATGTGGCAACCCCCGGATCAATGAATTATATTGGGGATGGTGTTAAAATTATTTCTGGTACTGTTACCTACGATGCCATGGGCAATATTACAAGCGATACCCGTAAGTTCGCCCCCAACGATATAGCCACTACCTACAAGCAGGCTGCAATAGACCTGCACAACAGTAGTGCTTGGGGTGGTAATGGCAGCCCTGAAGATACCTATGAAAAAACCTTCACCAAGCTTCGTGAAATTTCACTCACTTACAGCCTCCCGAAAAAATATACACAGGGATGGGCAAGGGCAGCATCGGTTGGATTTGTAGGGCAAAACGTGATGTTGTGGGCCAAAGACTTCAAATATTCAGATCCTGATGGAGGCACCGAAGACTTTTCAGACCCCGCCGTAAGGTACCTTGGATTTAATGTTAAAGTCACCTTTTAATATCGTATAACAATGAAAAAAATACAATATATACTGCTTGCAATCCTGTCGGTGACATTTGCAAGCTCCTGCACCAAAGGGTTTGAAGAATTGAATACAGATCCGAATGTACCAACAACGGTATCGCCCGATATGCTTGCAACCCAGATTTTGAAAGATGCATACAGGTTCTGGAACCCCAACCCGACCGACTTTGGTACGGGCAACTTATGGTGTAAGCATACCACCATGCTCGAAACCAATCCCAATCCATACCAGTACTACTATTCGTACTGGCCTTACGGTGGGTTTGGTTCGTATAAAAAGTTAACCGATGGCAAGCGCATGGTTGAATTTGCAAAAGGCAATCCTGCAGAATCTTCCTATAAAGGTTTAGAACTGTTTATGAAGGCCTGGTATGGTTTTTATGCCACACTGGATATGGGCGATGTGCCTTATTCTGAAGCAGGAAAAGCGGAGGAAGGATTAACCCGGCCTAAGTATGACAAGCAGGCCGATGTGTTTACAGGTATCCTCAATGATTTGAAATCGGCTGAAGCATTTTTTGCAGCAGGTACCACTTTTGGTGGCGACATTATGTACGGCGGCGACCCTGCCAAATGGCGCAAACTTTGCAATGCTATGCAACTTAAGGTGCTGCAGACCATGAGTAAGAAAGCAGGTGCTGAACATAAGGCGCGCTTTGCGGCAATTGTTGCGGCCAATAACCTGATGACAGGTAACTCTGATAATTTTCAATTGGTGTACTCTACCAACTCCAACTCAACCCATCCTTTCTGGAATGGTGAGAACAGGAGAATATTAATTGGTGTTTCAAAGCTTGCAGTAGATGCATTGAGAACACTGAACGACCGCCGGTTGTTTTACTTTGCCGAGCCGGCAAAATACCTGATTGATGGTGGAAAAACAGAGAATGATTTTACCGCCTACGAAGGTGCGCCTACCGAATTGGCGGCTGATAAGCTGGCACTCAATAATCAGGCCGGTAAATACTCCCTGATTAATAAGCGCTATGTAGCCAATATGGCCGGCGATCCCATGATCAAGTTTTCTTATGCCGAACAGTGCTTTATTATTGCGGAAGCCATTGAAGAAGGCTGGGTAACCGGAAGTGCAAAGGATTACTATGAGAAAGGGGTAAAAGCCATGCTCAGTTATTTTATGACCCTGCCATCGGCCGCTTCGGGACACCATGGTATGGCCATTACACAATCTTACATTGATGGTTACTTTACCGGTGCAGCCTCTTATGCCGAAGCTGGAACCAAAACAGCGCGTTTGCAGCAAATCTGGATTCAGCGGTGGCTGATAGACTTCTTCCAGGGCAACGGCCTTAACTATCCGCAGGTGCTGCGTACAGGCTATCCCGTTTTCCCGCTAGATCCCGCAACAAGTATGAACCCCGATGATAAGGCCGTTTATCCAAAGCGCTGGAAGTACCCGACTGACGAACAGGTTTCTAACCCGGATAATTATACCAAAGCAATTGCCGATCAGTTTGGCGGTTATGATGGTATCAATAAAATTCCATGGTACCTGCAATAATGGTAAAACGGAAATAACCGGATAAGTTTTTGTAGTGGTGGTTTTATTAGTTAAGTTCAAATGGAGGAGTAATTACTCCTCCATTTTGGTAATTTTCCGGCCATAAATTCAATTTGTATGCAATTTTTTTTCATATTGGTTATTGTATTAGGGTTCATTTCGTGCAAGGGTCCTGAAAATTCAGCCAAACTGTTACCTGTTGGCACACAGTTAGCGTTTGCAGAAAATAAGGTTATTGCACACCGTGGCGCATGGAAAAAAGAGCATCTTCCCGAAAATTCGATTGCTGCGCTAAAGCAGGCCATCCTGTTAAAGTGTGCGGGATCGGAATTTGATGTAAGGATGACTGCCGATGATTCTTTGGTAATTAACCATGATCCGGAGTTTAATAAACTTCCGGTTGAAAAAGCAAAATATGCGGATTTGCTTGCATTCAGTCTTACCAATGGGGAAAAACTACCGACTTTGAGGGAGTATATACTGGCAGGAATGGATAAAAATAGCGCGACAAGACTGGTGTGCGAAATTAAACCATCGGAAATAAGCAAGGAACGCAGTAAGCTGATTGCGCAAAAGGTGGTTAACCTTATTCAGTTACTTAAGGCCGAACAGTATGTTACCTATATAAGTTTTGATTACGACATACTTAAAAAGATACTCTCCATCAATCCAAAGGCAATAACCCAATATTTGAATGGAAATATTTCACCCGTTCAATTAAAAACCGATGGGATAGCCGGCGCTGATTATCATTTTTCAGTTTATCAGAAGCATTCCGACTGGATAGAAACAGCCAAAAAGCAAAACATTGTTTTGAATGCATGGACAGTGAATGAAGTTAAGGATATGGAATGGCTACTGGCCAACGAGGTAGATTACATCACTACCAATGAGCCGGAGTTATTGCTGGAAAGATTAAAGCTTTCGCCCGTTTCGAATGGCTGGAAACTGGTATGGGCCGATGAGTTTAATTATGCAGGATTGCCCGATAGCAGTAAATGGGGATTTCAAACAGGCGGAAATGGATGGGGAAACAATGAGTTGCAGTATTATACTGCTAACGATACAAATACCGCGATGGTAGCAAATGGCATTCTCAAGATTACCGCATTAAAGCAGGAAACAGAAAACCGTGAATACAAGTCAGCGCGTTTGGTAACGGCCAAAAAGGCTGAGTTTAAGTATGGCCGGATAGAAAGCCGCGCGAAGGTGCCGGCTGCTGTGGGTACCTGGCCTGCCATCTGGATGCTTGGTGCAAATATCAGGGAGGTAAAATGGCCTGCCTGTGGAGAAATAGATATAATGGAGCACCGCGGAATGGAACTGGATAAAGTGCATGGAACGTTGCATTACCCTGGTCACTCCGGTGGTAATGCGGTAGGCAAAACAATTATGGTACCTGGTGTTACTACCGCTTTTCATAAGTATGCTGTAGAATGGGATGCAATTGAAATGAAATTTTTTGTTGATGACAGTTTGTATTTTACCATTCCAAACAGTGAAAAAATCCCGTTTAATCATGATTTTTTCATTATCCTGAACCTTGCACTTGGAGGTAATTTTGGCGGAGAGGTTGATCCTGCATTTTTAAAGGATGTGATGGAAGTGGATTATGTAAGGGTTTTTCAAAGAAAAGGGTAGCGAATTGTTCAGTCGAAATCAAAATTTATAGGTATGAAAAGAGTTTGGTTAATGATAAGTATTGTGTTTGGCGCCCTTCATACGGTAACAGGTAATATTACCATGCCGGGAATATTTGCAGAGAATATGGTGCTGCAACGCAATACGCTGATACCGGTTTGGGGCTGGGCTGATGCCAATGAAAAAGTGGAAGTGAAATTTCATAATCAGGTAAAAACCACCAAGGCCGATAAAAGCGGTAAGTGGATGGTAAAGCTGGATGTTGAAAGTGCGGGAGGGCCCTATGATTTGTTTGTAAAAGGTAAGAATGCCCTTCAATTTACAAACGTTTTGGTGGGTGAGGTTTGGATCTGCAGCGGGCAATCCAATATGGAATGGACGGTTGCTCAGTCTGCCAATGCAAAGGCTGAAATGGCAGCAGCCAATTACCCCATGATCAGGCACATAAAAATTCAGCATGCAATTGGTAGTTTACCAGTAAACTCTGTTAAAACCGATGGCTGGAAGGTTTGTGATTCAACCAGCGTTGGTGCATTTACCGGTATAGGTTATTTTTTTGCCAGGAACCTGTTTCATGAACTGAACATACCGGTTGGATTAATCAATTCGAGTTGGGGAGGAACCAATATTGAAACCTGGATCAGTCGCGAAGGTTTTGAGG
>Ga0116158_10004802_pt1 | contig 11490 bp, 11 predicted proteins | sample AD_UKC052_MetaG_FD_89883 | JGI IMG/M metagenome (GOLD analysis project Ga0116158, IMG submission 89883) | Active sludge microbial communities of municipal wastewater-treating anaerobic digesters from USA - AD_UKC052_MetaG | ecosystem: Engineered > Bioreactor > Anaerobic > Digestate | place: USA... | reverse complement strand
CTCGATCATCGACCGGGATGAAACCGATACCAGTCTCGGGTACAGATCGCAGGCCCCGGACGTGCGCGAGATCAGCGACGACGAGATCCGGACCGCCATGCGCTCCATCGGGAAATACAGTGCCAAGGACGAACTCAACTGCAGCGGATGCGGGTACGACTGCTGCCGGGATTTTGCCCGGGCGCTTGTCACGGGAAATGCCGAGCAGGCCATGTGCGTCTCCTGGATGCGCAAGCTCGCCCAAAAAAAAGCCAACGCCCTGATCCGGACCATGCCCTCGGGCATCGTGATCGTGGACGAGACCCTCCGCATCGTCGAGTGCAACGCCCGCTTTGCCGCGATCATGGGCAGGGAAATCGAGGAACTCTTTGAAGCCAAGCCCGGTCTCGAGGGCGCCAGTCTCGAAAAGATCCTGCCCTTCCATAAACTCTTTGCAAATGTTCTCGAGATCGGCGAGGATATCCAGGACCGGGACATCCGCTACAACAATGCCATCCTCCACGTCTCGATCTTTTCCGTCGAAAAGCACCACTTTGTCGGGGCGATCCTGGCCGATGTAACGACGCCCTCGGTCCGCAAGGACCAGGTCATCCGCAAAGCCCGCCAGGTCATCCAGAAAAATCTGGCCACGGTCCAGAAGATCGCCTATCTCCTGGGAGAGAATGCCGCCGAAACCGAAGTCATGCTCGACTCGATCATCGAGTCCTTCAGTCCCGGCCGCGAGGACGACAAAGGCGGGACAGAGCCATGAACTGCTGCATCGATGTCGATTCCGCCCAGGAGTACAAGCAGGGCCAACTGGTCTGCGGGGATACCTTTCTTTCGCACCGGGTCAAGGAAGAAAACCGGACGATCCTGGTCCTCTCGGACGGGCTGGGGAGCGGGATCAAGGCCAGCGTCCTGGCCACCCTGACCGCTACCATGGCGACACGCTTTATTTCCAACTGCAAGGACATCCGGCGCACGGCGGAAATCATCATGCGGACCCTGCCCGTCTGCAAGGTCCGCAAGATCAATTATGCCACCTTTACCATTGTTGACATCTCCAGCGATCTCGAAACCCAGATCATCGAATACGACAATCCCCCGGTCCTGATCGCACGCGGCAATGATTTTCTCGCCCCCGAGCGGCAGACGATCAGCGTGGGGGACAGCACGGCCAGCACCAAAAACGTGCGCTATACCACCTTCCGCGCCCTGCCCGGCGACCGGATCGTGATGCTCTCGGACGGCGTAACCCAGTCCGGAATGGGCACACGCTCCTGGCCCCTGGGCTGGGGAATCGAACACGTCGAGGAACACGTCCGGGGAGAGATCCGGCAGGACGGCGAGATCTCGGCCCGCGAGCTGGCGCGGTCGATTGTCAAGAGGGCCTTGGGAAACGATGTCTGGCGGGCCAAGGACGACACAACCTGCGGGGTGGTCCATTTCCGCGAACCCAGAGAGCTTATGGTCCTGACCGGGCCACCCATCGACCGCACCCGGGACCGGGACATGGCCGATATGGTCCGGGAATTCACGGGACGACTGGCCATCTCCGGCGGAACCACGGCCAACATCATCGCCCGCGAACTGGGACGCGATGTCCGGGTCAATCTCAGGGATCTCGACCCATCCCTTCCGCCGAAATCCGAAATGGAAGGGATCGATCTGGTGACCGAGGGTATCCTCACTCTGGGGAAGGTCGCCGAGATGCTGGAGAACGGGGACTCACCGGAGGAATCCGCCCGCAACGCGGCAACCGAACTCCTCGGACTGCTGCTCTCCAGTGACCGGATCCGCTTTGTCGTCGGCACGAGAATCAACGAAGCCCACCAGGACCCGAATATTCCCGTCGAACTCGAGATCCGGCGGAATGTTGTCAAAAAAATCTCGCACCTGCTCGAGGAAAAACATCTCAAGGAAAGTACCGTCAGCTATATCTGACCAGGAAAGGACTCCCATGAACCAGGATATCGAAATCGTCATCTGTGCCGGCACAACCTGCCACGTCTTCGGCGGGGCGGACCTCCTCCTGCTGGAAGAGCACCTCCCGGCCGATCTCGCGGCCCGCTGCCGGATCCGCGGCTCGACCTGTCTCGGGTCCTGCAAGGACAAGGCGCAAGGGGACCCGCCCTTTGTCCTGATCAACGGGGTCCTCCACCAGCCCGAGGGGATCAACGACCTGTGGAAGCCGTCCGCACCTGCGCCGCCAACCTGCCCACCCGGGAGTAAAGGAGAGAACATGCACCGTCTGAACAATGCCGCCCTCATCCGCCGGGAACTCCTGGTGCGGACCGCCCGCCTGGTCTGGGAGGCCGAGCTTCCCTCACGGATCGACCGGATCCCGATGGAAATGATCCCCCGCACCCGCTCGTCCTTCAGGTGTTGCATCCACAAGGACCGGGCGGTCCTGCGCTACCGCCTGATGGCCATCCTCGGATTCAGTGTCGAAGACGAGGAAGACGAACTCCTCCCGCTCTCCGAATATGCCCGGGCCGCCCTTGAACGCGATTCCGCCCCGAGATCCTCCCGCCCCTTCGCGCCCGTCACCTCCCGCGCTCCGCAGGCCGGGCCCGTCAGGCCCGAGACTGTTCACCAAAAAGAAGATATGGCAGAGGACAGCAATCCCCTCCGCATCCTGACCGTCATCGACGAGGCCTGCAGTGCCTGCGTCCGTTCGCGCTATTTCGTCACCAATGCCTGCCGGGGGTGTTTTGCCCGGCCCTGCACCCTCAACTGTCCCAAAAACGCCCTCTCGATCGTCAATGGCCAGGCGGTCATCGATCCGGAAAAATGCGTCGCCTGCGGTATCTGCCAGCAGGCCTGCCCTTTTCATGCCATCATCCATATACCCATTCCCTGCGAGGAGGCCTGCCCGGTCGGAGCCATCACCAAGGACGAATGGGGCCGGGAAAAAATCGACCACGACAAGTGCATCCTCTGTGGCCGCTGCATGCGGGACTGTCCCTTCGGCGCCATCATGGAAAAATCCCAGATCGTGGATGTCATGCAGCGCCTGCGCGAGGGGGCCCCGGTGGTCGCCATGGTCGCTCCGGCCATTGCCGGGCAGTTCCCCGGAACCCTCGAGCAGGTCTACGGCGCGATCCTCCAGGCCGGATTCTCCGGCGTCTTTGAAGTCTCCCGGGGAGCCGACGAAACGACCGCCCACGAAGCCGCCGAGCTGGATGCACACCGGGCAGCGGGCCAGGGCTATCTGACAACCTCCTGCTGTCCATCCTGGATGCTCGCCGCCGGACGACATCTCCCGGAAATCCTGCCCCACGTCTCGACGACGCCCTCGCCAATGCGCTATACAGCCCAGGCCGTCAAGGAACACGCTCCCGAAGCGATCCGCGTCTTTATCGGACCCTGCATCGCCAAAAAGAACGAGGCCGCCGGCGACCCCCTGATCGATTATGTGCTCACCTTCGAGGAACTGGGTGCGATCTTCGTCGCCTTGGAGATTGACACCTCGGACGCGACCGCAGTCCAGCCCGTACTCCGTGGCACCGGCTCCTCGCGGGGCTATGCCGCTGCCGGGGGCGTCGCCAAAGCCGTCGCCAGTCCGGGTCCCAAAGCCCCGAAGACGCACCTGATCGACGGGCTGACCCGGCAGAATATCAACCTCCTCAAGGCCTGGACAAAGGGCGCCCCCTGCCCGGCCGACCTGGTCGAGGTGATGGCCTGCCAAGGTGGCTGTATCGCCGGACCGGCTGTGGTCGGGAACCCCAAGCTGGCCGCGAAAGCCCTGATCGATATTGTGTCAAAATAGCCTTCCGCCGTTTGTATCTTTCAGGGATGAAAACGGGACTGGCCTGCCTCATACTCCTGACACTCCTTCTCTCCGCCTGCAAAGCCAAGGACGGGGATTCGGGGCGTGTCCCGTCTTCTTCCACAAACACGCACCACGCCTCGACGATCCAGATCGTGACCGAGTCCTACCCGCCCTACTCCATGGAAGAGAACGGCGTGATCACCGGGATCTCAAGCGATGTCGTGCGGGCCATCTTCAGAATTGCCCAGCTCCAACCCGAAATCCGGCTGATGCCCTGGGTCCGTGCCTACGAGACGGCCCGGACCACCCCCGGGATGTTGATCTACTCGATCTCCCGGACAAAGGAACGGGAACAGAGCTTCCTCTGGATCGGCACGATCGCTCCGTACGATGTCAGTCTCTATGCGCTCTCGGCACGAACCGACATCACGGCCCGTCCGATCGGCGAAATGACCTCGCTCCGGGTCGGCCTGGCCCAGGGGACATCGGTCATCCCCTGGTTCGAGAGCGAGGGTTTTGTCACTGGAAAAAATCTCGACATCTCCAATTCCTACGAGGCCAATGTGCGGAAGCTTCTTGCCGGCAGGATCGACATTCTCCCCACAAACCGCCTCCTGATGCAACACCTCCTCAAGACAATCGGCGCACCACCCGATGCGGTCCGCGAGGTGATGCATCTCCCCCAGGTTTCTTCCGAGGGACTCTGGCTGGCCGCCCACCCCTCGACCGACCCGGCTCTCATCTCCCGCTTGAAGTCGGCCCTTGGGCGGATCCGCTCCAGCGGGGAATATCTGCGCATCATCTCGCGGTAACAACGCCTTCCCATCCATTTTTTTTATTGAGGAACATCCTCAGTCCGGCAACGCGCGACCTCTCGCGGGATGTTGCGGGGAATCACGTGACAGAATCACAATTCTTGCATCCGAATCCGGGCTACCCATGATGCTTTTGTAACACGAATCCCGGAATCGCATTACAAAACCGGATAAAACCGGCCTGGGTCGTACGGGAATGGCGCCAGTATCGCCCTGTTTTTTTCCAAGGACAGTGCTATACTCCCGGAAGAACGCAACACTATGGAGGCTCCCATGACCCGGTTTTCGATCATCATCCTTGCCATCACCCTCCCGCTTTTCCTGACTGCCGGCCCGTTGCACGATGCGGCCCGCCAGGGACAGACCGCCGAGGTCAGGCGCCTCCTCCAGGCCGGGCATGCGATTAATGAACCCCTCATCAACGGTCTGACCGCGCTCCACCTGGCCGCATCCTTCAACCATGTCGAAACCGTTGCCTTCCTTCTGGCCTCGGGCGCCAATCCCCGTGAGACCCAGCGCCAGGGCCAAACCCCCCTGCACCTGGCCGCCTATAACGGCCATATCCAGGTGATGCGCCTCCTGATCGCCAAAGGATCCCACCTCGGGCTCCCGGACAAAGCGACCAAGGCCACCCCCTTGCACTACGCCGCCGGACAGGGGCAACTGGCGGCCGTCCAGCTCCTCGTGGCCAGCGGCGCCCCCGTCAACCCGGTCAACAGCATCGGGATGAGTCCGCTCGACTCGGCTCTCGAGACCGACCAGCACGCGGTCGCGGCCTGGCTGCGACAGAACGGCGGGGTGCAATTGCTGCAGTAAACCGCGGAAGACTCGCGGCCAGTGCAGCACTCCCGGAATCCCATGATGTTTTTGTGATACGAATCCCGGATTCGCATCACAAAACCGGAATATGCCGGGCCTGCACCCGGTTCCGGCGGCACTCCCCATACACGCGCTCCGGTGTTATCTTTGATAGTAACAGCACCCCGAAGGGATTCCCATGCCTTTTACCTATCGCAACCGTATGCCGGAAGTGGCCGATATCCTCGCGGAGATCCCCCTTCCTCCCGATCTCGCCGCCATCAAAGCCCGCCGGGATGACGAAGTCCGGGCCGTGATCAGCGGCCAGGACCAACGCTTCCTGCTTGTGATCGGGCCATGCTCGGCCGATGACGAAGCCCCCGTGCTCGAGTACGGAGAACGGCTGAGCCGGCTCCAGGAACGTGTCCAGGAGCAGCTGATTCTGATACCGCGGATCTATACCAACAAACCACGGACAACGGGTGAAGGCTATAAAGGGATGATGCACCAGCCAAAGGCCAACGAAGCCCCGGATGTGGTCGAGGGACTCAAGGCCCTGCGCCGTCTCCACGTCAAGGCCATCGCCCAGACCGGCTTGCCCGCCGCCGACGAGATGCTCTACCCCGAAAACTACCCCTACGTCGAAGACCTCCTGTCCTACGTGGCCATCGGTGCCCGCTCCGTCGAAAACCAGCTCCACCGGCTGACGGTCAGCGGTCTCGATATCCCGGTGGGAATGAAAAACCCGACCTCGGGTGACCTCGGAGTGATGCTCAACTCGATCCAGGCCGCACAGGGTCGACACCAGTTCATCTATAACCGCTGGCAGGTCGAAACCAACGGGAACCCCTGGGCCCATGCCATCCTCAGGGGGGCCGTCGACCATCACGGACGGGCTGTTCCGAATTTCCATTACGAAGACATCATGGAGACAATCGCCCTCTACGGCCAGCGCGGACTCAAACACCCGTCGATCCTGATCGATACAAACCACGCCAACTCCAACAAGCAGTACAAAGAACAGATCCGCATTGCAAAAGAAGTGATGACCAACCGCAGACTCTCTCCGGAGATCCGGCAAACCGTCAAGGGCCTGATGATCGAAAGCTATCTCGTCGAGGGCGCCCAGAGTCCCACCAGCACACCGCATACCCGTGGGCAATCAGTCACAGACCCCTGCCTCGGCTGGGAAGACAGCGAACGTCTCGTGCTGGATCTTGCGGAGATGGCGTAACACGGTTTTCTGGCTGTCTGCATTCGCACTGTCATGAGCCGGAGACTCCCCGGACTCAAACGTATCATTTTGCGGGATGCACTCGCGCATCCCGCCAGAGAAAGCGGACAGCACCGGCAATCGGACGGTTATGCCCATGCGGGACCGGACCCGTTGCGTTTTTTTTGGTGAATGGCGGACCGCCCGGTGCAGGCGATTGACTCTGCCACACGATGTTGCGCATCCCCGTCTACCCAAAAAACCGGCATCGTCGGAAATACAGACTCGTCCAGTCCTACACCAGCGCCCAGACGATAGCCGCCAACCCGAGGATGGCATTGAGGGGATTGACCGGGGGTTTGATCACAAGGGCAATCCTGTAGAGAAGCGGCCCGGTCATGTACAACAACAGGATCCGCGTCAAAAGATCGAATTCCGGCTTGAGGATCGGGAGCAGAACGGCCTGCCACCAGGCCCAGAGGCAGAGACCCACGCCTGTCGAGACCAAGAGACGCAACCCCCAGTGCCTCGGCTCCGTCTCCCTGGGAAAACTGTCCAGACCACGCACCGGCTTCCCGCGGAATTTGAGCACAACCCAGGCGAGGATCACCGCCACATCAACCAGAGCGACGGCAAGGAAGGATGACCCGAACTGGAGGGGCAGATCTGCAAAAAAGAGGATACTCCCCAAGGTCGAAAGACCGGAGTAGAGCGGATCGAATTTCTTCTCCTCGTCGAAACCGATCACGGCCCCGAAGATAAAGGAGAGACCGAGTGCAAAGGAGAGCATGTCGGGGGCCGTCGGCGTCACGATCCCCAGTTTGGCGGCCACCCCGGTCAAAAAGATCGGCTGTACGATGGAGAGAAGCCCGAGTGCACCACTCACGACCATGGCCAGTCCCCGGGAGCCGGTCTCGCGCACCGTCACCACAAGGTATTTGAGTCGAACAAGGATGATCACGATGGCGGCGATGATCACCAGATGCGCAACCGGTCCGACCAGCATCCCCAGGAACTGGCGGTCGCTCCCAGCGATCTGCTGCACAAGAACCATGGCCATGGCCGTCGCCATGTCAAACCCGAGCGCCTCGGCATCGAGTTTTGCTGTCCACTTCGCCAACCAGGCAAACAAGGCCTTCATACGCTCTCCTCCACACAACCACACTTCGTGTTTTTCCAATCCCGGAATCCACTCCGGGCAGTATACATCCAGCCCGACCGCTTCGTCCACCGCTGCGTGCGTTGACCAAAAATGGGCGTCCCGGGTTGAGACAAATTCCTTTTTGCTCTATACTCGAATGGAACGTCCCGCTATGGAGGATTGACATGACCCGCACCCTGATCACGATACTGGTATTTCTGGCAACAAGCCCGGGCCTGATGGCGCTAGCCCCGCTCTCGAAGACCTCTGTCTCCATCGCCAGCGATTTTGAAGGAAGGCCGACGTTTTCACGGGCAAACGAGTTCATCCTTCTGGACAATGGCCGGGCGCTGTTTCTCGGTACAAGCGCACGCTTCGAGACCCGACATACCGTCTACATCCTCAAGACAGACAGCATGGTGCGCGTTCCCCTGCTCCTGAGTGAATCCCTCACCGGACAACTCGGAAAAGGCCATGTGCATTCCCTGGTTCACTACAACAGCGATGACGGCAGAATGGCCATCATCTGGGAGCGCGAGCGGCAAGGGCGAAAAGAACTGGTTGCAGTCAGCGGACGCCTCGTCCAGGGCGAGATCAGTCGCTCCGTCGTTCTGGCAAAACAAGAAGGCCGTGAACTCCTGGCCGTCCGACCGACCATCGGCCATTCCGGGAGCGGTCCATTCCCTCTTGCCATCTCCAGACAGAATGAAATCGGACGCTACAAGTACGAAGACCGGGGCCGGGTAGCCATCTCCCTGATCCATGAAGACGGCAGCGTCCGTCCGGTCTGCCAGTTCTCCACTCCATACCGTCCGCACACCCTGTTTGCCGGGAATGGCCTGGCTTTTCTTGCTGAATACTCCGAAGACAGCGAGGGTGGCGCCAAGCCGGAGGGACACATCATCACACTTTCCAGCGGGCAAAGGCGTGCGATTCCCGTCGACTACGTCATCTATGGTGCCGCTTTTTCACCCGACGGATCCCGACTCTACGCCGCTTCCTCCATGAACGGGACCCTGAGCGAATATGACACGGCGAGCGGCGTCATGCGCTCACGGATCCCGATCGGCACCCATGGGCATGTTCTGGGATACGCCAAGCCGGACACCCTCTTCTGGATCCGCAATGACGGAATCGTCTCGATCGCCACGACCCCGGCACCACGCATGACCGACTACCTGGGATTCACATCCATCCAGCAGGGGTTCTGGCACACCGACGGCTCCTTCATCACCGGAAATACCGCCTGGGTCAAAAACGGCGACGAACTCTGGAAGATGAATTTCTGACAGACATTCCGGACGTAGTGGCACTAACCCTGGGAGTGACAATGCCGAAGCAACACAATACCCACGAAGATGCTGCAAAAAAAGCCATCGACGTTTTATTAAAGCGCGACTGGAAAGACATCCACGCCAGTGAGCACGGCAAGAGACCGGGCGTCGCCCCCGTCCGGTCTGCCCATAAGGCCCTGCACACCCATGGAACACGCTAATCTCGCCTGGCTGACACTGGCCCTCTGCGCCAGCATCAGCCTGCTGGTCTGTGGAGCCAGGGCTGCCGCCTCCGCACGCCTGCGCCGGGCGTTTTGCTTTTTCCATGGCAGCTTCGGATTGCTGCTGGCTACCCATCTTGTCAACCGCTATCTGGCCCTCAATCTTCCCGGGAGCGATCCCAACCTGCTGGCCTTTGTCCGCTATCTCGAAAATCCGGCCCTCCTGCTGGTTCTTGCCGTCGCGGCCCCTGTGCTGGTCCACGAGCTGACGGACTGCCCGCAAAGGGCCCTCCGCAACCTGCTGTCCGCGGGACTGGCCCTTGCCATGCTCTTTCTCAATTACAGTATCAGCCTCTTTCACACCCGGGGAGACGCGACCCGCATCCTGATCAAGGACGGACTCTTCATCCTGATCGTGGCCTACTGCATGCTCCTGCTTGTCCGTGCCTGGCAGCGCGAGCGGGACACAAACGTGCGCCGGCGCCGACGACGTACAGCCCTGATCATGAGTGCCCTTTTTCCAGCCATCATTGCGGACACATTTTTCGATGCCTCGCTCGAATTCAAGTTCTTTCCCATTGTCCACCTCGTCTTCGGAATCGACCTGTTCGGATACCTTGACGTGCCGGCTCCCGCGCAGAGCGGCAGACCCACGCCCCCTGCCCGACTATTGGCGCTCGTTTTTGACCGGATATTTATGCGTAAAACGGAAGTGCTTCCAGCCTAAAGCGCGCCACTCGGGGGATGCCAGAATCCGCGGAATGTTGTCCGAGAAACTCCAGCCGTAGTACGAAAATTCGTCACTGCCCGTCCACCCGGGGAAGCTGCCGCGATTGGCCGCCTCAAACCCGTGGCGCGGCCGGATCCCGCACATGTTTTCGACAACGTGAAAAAATTCGTGACAGAGGAGGTAGGGCCCGTTGTGCGCCATCCGCAGCGAGGGAATCTGCACGTGCCCCCGCCAGACCGAGCGCCGGCCAGCATCGAGAGAATACCTCGTTGCCCCGCCATGGGCGGTCTGATGCTTGTCGGAAGCCCAGATCAGGATGATGCTGTCCACCTCTCCGGCGCGACTGTCAAGAATGGAACCCAGGTGCCGGCTGGCCAAAGCCGCATCGAGCTGGAGAGAACCATCCTCGAGCGGCACAAGGGCGTTCACCGGTTCCCGAAAAACCGCGACTTCTCCTTCGATAAAGACCAACCCGCTCGTGGCAGTCCGCACCCAGTGTCGCATGAAATCAAAGGACATCCGGGCCAGTTCGGCCTCTTTGGCCTTGATCCGCCTCCGGGGTTCTCCGCTCCGCCCGGTGTCTTCAAGCAGTATCATGAGTGACCGGTGGCGGACCTCAGCTGTGCGTGTAGCCGCGAACGGAGCCTGACGGCTGAGAACGGACATGTGTTGGAGATAGGGAATCACATTGGTCCGCACGCCGGCGGTTTGTGAGACCCGGACGGCTTCGTCAAAAATACCGCGGGCATCCTTCCAATCCCCCCGTGAAAACGCGGTCTCCCCAAGCCAGCGCAGGGCGTGGGCATACTGCGACCACATCCAGGACTGTGTGAAGCCGAGGCCGATCGCCCGCTGATACGCCCGGACGGCGTTTGGCCAGTCCAGCATCTTTGTCAGCAAATGCTGCCCCAGACGGGCCGGGTAAAACCCGTTTCCCGGCTTCCCTTCGGCTGCCCGCTGATACCAGATCAGGGCTTCGGCAACACGGCCCTGTCCATCCAGTTCGACGGCTTTTTTGAACCAGTCGTCCGCCGAGCCCTGTGACGTTGACCCGGCACGGGCTGCCTGCGCAGCCGGACTGGAGGCACAGGCACTGGAGACCATCAAGACAAAGACGCAGCCAGCCATCCAGCCGGCACGTATATGCTGAAAGAAAAAACGGATTCTTGCTGTCTTCATCGTCAGTTCCCGTTGCTGCCGAAAAGCATCTCGCTGATGCAGGTGTCGTTGTACTTTGTCCCCTTGTAGATGGACTCGATACGGAAACAGAACGTGTCATTGACTTTCCGGGCCGGCAGCCGGCTGCGCAACGTGGAGAGATCGAAAACCTGCAACTCCCGGCTATCCTCCAGGGCCAGTCGACAGAACAAGCGGCCATTGTAATACACGACAAGGGAGCGAACGCGGTTGTTTTCCTTGAACAGGGCTTCGCTTTTCGCATAGCCGTTCACGATGACAATCCGTCCATTGAAGGCGTACACCTCATCCGACCAAGCCTGGGCAAAGCGCCAGGTGACACTCTGGCCGACACCGCCATCCGG
>Ga0116158_10004800_pt1 | contig 11492 bp, 10 predicted proteins | sample AD_UKC052_MetaG_FD_89883 | JGI IMG/M metagenome (GOLD analysis project Ga0116158, IMG submission 89883) | Active sludge microbial communities of municipal wastewater-treating anaerobic digesters from USA - AD_UKC052_MetaG | ecosystem: Engineered > Bioreactor > Anaerobic > Digestate | place: USA... | reverse complement strand
TATCCACCTGGGGAGTACGACCGCAAGGTTGAAACTCAAAGGAATTGACGGGGGCCCGCACAAGCGGAGGAACATGTGGTTTAATTCGATGATACGCGAGGAACCTTACCCGGGCTCGAACGGCAGATGTCGTATACAGAGACGTATATTCTCTTCGGAGCGTCTGTCGAGGTGCTGCATGGTTGTCGTCAGCTCGTGCCGTGAGGTGTCGGCTTAAGTGCCATAACGAGCGCAACCCTTGTCGATAGTTGCCATCGGGTTATGCCGGGGACTCTATCGAGACTGCCTCCGTAAGGTGTGAGGAAGGGGGGGATGACGTCAAATCAGCACGGCCCTTACGTCCGGGGCGACACACGTGTTACAATGGTGGTTACAGAGGGTCGCTCCCTGGTGACAGGCTGCCAATCTCCAAAAGCCATCTCAGTTCGGATCGGAGTCTGCAACTCGACTCCGTGAAGTTGGATTCGCTAGTAATCGCACATCAGCCACGGTGCGGTGAATACGTTCCCGGGCCTTGTACACACCGCCCGTCAAGCCATGGAAGTTGGGGGTGCCTGAAGTCCGTCACCGCGAGGAACGGCCTAGGGCAAAACTGATAACTGGGGCTAAGTCGTAACAAGGTAGCCGTACCGGAAGGTGTGGCTGGAACACCTCCTTTTTGGAGTTTGACTTGATACAACAAAGGCGTTTCGCTTTTTGTCTTCCTTTTATTATAGTCTCTTAGCTCAGTTGGTTAGAGCGCTACACTGATAATGTAGAGGTCACTGGTTCAATTCCAGTAGAGACTACATCCGGGGGTATAGCTCAGTTGGCTAGAGCGCCTGCTTTGCAAGCAGGAAGTCGTCGGTTCGACTCCGACTATCTCCACCAAAGGAAAAGGCAACCAACTTCGGTTGCCTTTTCTCTTTGTGGAGATCGGGAGCTACGCTTCAAATACAAACATTTTGTCTCGCAACTCGCACCCCGTAACTTGCACCTCATAAATTGACTCTGATGCCGAGACTTGCTGATACCTCAAAAGGCTTTTCACTGCGATATGAAGGCAGTCTTGTATCCGAAAACAAATAACTACAATATGGTTCGAAATATATGGAGAGGTTGCGTGTAATATTGTATTGAATTCCTGTAGTCAGTAATGCAGATAATAAGAAATTGGATTCTTTTAGAACTTCAGCTCCGGATTTTGCATATATGCATTTTTCTACTTTTACACCTCCACCGGCATTCCATTCAAATGAATTCTTTGAATAAATCGTGTAGTTTACTCTCAAAGGTAATCCCAAATAATGGAGTTGTTGCATTTCATTTCTTTTTGTGACGATAGAGCTTATTTCTTTATTGGAAAGATATAATGAGTAATCCAGTCCGGTAATAAGTCCAAGCCGTTGGGTAAAATTGATTCCTAATGAAATACCAAAGGTAATTGGGGGTCTATGATTATAACTATGCTCTTCATTTTCTACTAAAATATTATTCAAAGGTTTTTCTGTAAGTATACTATCTCTTTGTTTTTCGTTTGAAGTATAATCTCTTGGACCTTGGTATGCAGAGGCCATTCTAAGCTGATAAATATGAATTTGGTTGCGATTAGCCAAGCCCTGGCCTCCTGATACACCTATGGAGACTTTAGGCAATTTTTTCTTGGGCATATATGCTGTAGCATTGTCAGTTTTGAAATAGTCGTAGGATGGAATTGATTGATATGTGGTATCCCTTTTTGTCGGAGGTTCAAACTTTTCAGACTCACTCTTCTCCCGGATTAAGGCGTCCGTATCAATCTGCTGTTGAGAATCTGCGATATGCAAGTTGTCGGATATTGTAGGTTCATGATGTTCACGCTTAAGTGAAGGCATAAATACTTTTCTAAAAGCAGGGATCTCGGTAATAATAGTTGGAGTATTTTCGGCAATCAAGGGATAATGGTTGCGTAGCTGTAGTGGTCTGTTGTCTATGTTATTGGAGACGGACAATAACAATACTATTATGGCAGCTGCAGCAGCGGCCACAGGTATTATGATACGCACCATCTTAACACCTCTATGTCGTGCATAGCGCGTTTGAAATTTTCCCCAGTTACCAACTTGAAGATTCTCTTCAATGTTTTGTATCTGATCGGAGATGTATTTGTCAAAGTCGGTTTTCATAAGCCTTTCTCCTTAATATATGCATTTACCCTATCTGCCAATATAACTCTCGCTTTATAGAGAATTGATGATGACGTCTTTTCTTTTATTCCCAATAGCTCTGCTATCTCTTTGTGGGTGTAGTTTTCCAGACAAAATAGATTAAATACAGTCCTTTTACTATCCGGCAACTCAGCAATCATTTTCAATATGACATCTTGAGGAATCTGCATCAGACTATCATACTCAGGTTCCACAATATCTAATCTCTGTTCGTCTATTGATACAAAAATAAATTTCTTATTCCGCCTTAAATGATCAATCAAGAGATTAACCGTAATACGCGATATCCAAGTTTTAAGCGATGCCTTGCTGGAATCATACTTACGAATGTTATCAAAGATCCGAATAAAGCAGTCCTGCATCAGATCTTCTGCTAAAGTAAAATCTCCGGTATATCGCATACAGAGCATATAGACCCTTGCCGCATAATCCTTATACAGCTGCTCCCTTGCCCTATTGTCACCTTTAGTGCATTTGGCAGCAAGTAGGGCATCACGGTTAGCGAGATTCTTATCTTTCACTCTATGCCTTTCTATACATATATACGAAGATAACTAGAAATACTTCCAAACAGTCAAAAAATATTAAATTTATTTAATGTCGGCAGTATTTAATGGGTGACTGCGTATATATAGTAAACGGAACACATTATATTTGAAACTATCGATATACTTTAGCATGAAACGAAAATTTAATTTAAGAAAGAGCAATTGGATCACAAAGATATTTGCTATTATTTTCCCTACGATCATCCTTACGGGATGTCCCGCTATGTATGGTTCTCCCTATGCATCTTACACCACCAGCGGGTGTGTAACAACCGAAAGGGGAAGACCACTGGAAGGCATTAAGGTATCTGTCTCTGATCATAGTTATACAGATTCTTTGGGACAGAAAGAGCTCTATTTTGCCGGTTATGCTATTACTGATGGTAATGGGGAATATGTTATTGATTTTAATAGTGATTTTATGGTGGATATGATAGTGATTGCAGAAGATATTGATGGAGAAGAAGGCGGAGGAGAGTATCAGAATGATACAATAATAGTTGAGAGGGTTTTTGAGTATAAGGGTGGAGGCTATGCTTTTTATGGCGGTCATGCAGATATTCCCGATATCAATTTCAAGTTGAAGAAAAAATGAGTTGCTGATTACAAGGAGAGTTTTTAATATTGAGGATTAAAACATGAATTAAGAATTATAAAACATTTGATTATGAAACAGATAAAAATTTTACTAATTGTATTTATTGCTACTCTTGGTTTCTCAGCATGTGAAAAAAGTGACGTCCCACGGGTGAAAAATCCCATAGAAATTGTTTCTCCCACTCCGGATGCTACTATAACAAAAGTGACATTGAGTAAGGAGCAAAAGGGCTATGCCAACTCAGGTAATGCTTTTGCTATAAAGAGTTTGAAGTCTTTATACGAAAAAGAAAAAAAGGGCATTATTTATTCTCCACTCAGCTTGCAATATGCCCTTGCTATTACCGCAAACGGTGCCAGCGGGGAGACAGCTTCCGAGATTATCGGAACCCTGGGATATGGGAAAGACCAGGAGGCTCTAAACAAGTATTGTAACCTTTTGCTCAATCAGTTGCCTGCACTTGACAAAAATGTCGAATTGAAGCTGACCGACGCAGTTATTGTAAATGAAGAATTCAGTGTTCAGGATGCATTCCGCAACACAGCTGAAAAGATGTACTATGCACCCGTGGAGTATGTGAATGCTTCAAATCCGAAGGTTGTGGTTGATCGGATCAATGAATGGGCATATCGCAGTACCAATGGTTTTATCTTTCCATTCCTTCAGGAATCGGATATTAAACGAGATTTTGTTGCTGCAATACTCAACGCACTTTACTTTAAAGCAAAATGGAGTGGAAACAGTGAAGTACCTATGTTCAACAGTGAATTAACGGAGAAATCGCAGCCTTTTTATCTGGATGGCGGAGGAGAAAGCAAGGTCGATTATATGGTCGCTTCAAGGCGTTTCCGTTACGGGAAAGTGGGGAACAATGAAATCGTAGAGCTTCCGTATGCTGACGGTAAGTTTGCTATGTATATCATTTTGCCTGAGCTAAAAGGTGGTAATGGTGTAGAGAAACTGCTCGCATCTCTTACTTCTGAGAAATTTTCTGAGGCCATCTCTTCAATGTCCGAGGATGCCATTGTAAACCTCCATCTTCCCAAGTTTGAGTTAGAGAATAAATATGAGCTTACAGATATGTTAAATGCCTTAGGTATTCGTAGGGCTTTTAATAACGACGCTCAATTCGATAAGTTGCTTTACCATCCCGACATCAAAAATTTCAAAATAGGCTCGGTTATTCAAAAGGCACGTATATCTGTAGCCGAATGGGGTACGGAGGCGGGAGCCGCCACTGCGGTAATGATTGAAAGGACTGCTGCCCCCGGTCAACCCAAAATGGTTAAATTCTTTGCAGACCATCCATTTGTTTACACCATAGTGGAAAAATCATCCGGCGTAATGCTCTTCGCGGGAGTCTATGATGGAAAGTAAAATCGTTGATTATACTCTTAAATTATTGAGACCGACTAATAACTTTAGCCGGTCTCTTTTTATTTGTAGAATCTTATTCCTCTTTGAATAATTAGGCTATTATAAAAAAAAGTGTATTTTTGAACAAAATATGAATAATTATATACTCATTTATTGACCTTTTGAAATACTGACCTATGAAAACTAAGTTATTATTATCTCTATTTGTTACTCTTGCATTATGTGCCTCCTGTGATATTCTACAATTAGGATCTCCAAAAGTTACTATTGGAGGACAAACGGATCTTCCTGCAAATAAGGTTGGCAGCACATCTTCAGGATATATAAAAATTGATGGAGACCCCATTGGCATTAAGGCCAATTCAGAAGTGGTTAACAATGAGAATGGTGTGGTTGATTTACGTATTACCACAAAACTTCCGATAGAATATCAACATCTGTTCATACAGCCCTATGTCAATCCGGATGGAACTGTTGATTGTACTTTAAATGTAATAAATTCGACCGAAGGAGTTGCGGTTCTTAATTCAAAGGGTGAGCAATCGGTATTTGCTCAATATGGTGCCAAAGTAGGCGACAAATGGGAATATAAAACAGAAGATGGTAAAAAATTAGTACGTAAGGTAATCTCGAAATCAGAGACCGATGATTTTGAATACGGATTTTTTAACATTAAAGTAACTACAGTCGAACAAAACATGCCCTATCCCGGTTACAAAAAATTAATATACAAGTATAACCACAAGTTCGGTATGGTATATTTCGAAATACATCTTGAGGATGGCTCTGTAGTATCCACAACAGTTATCTAAATAGAATGGAGGAAGTCGGCGATCTTAAACGCTTGCCCTTGTTGCCGTGGCAACTAAAGTTCGTTGGTATTTTTTTGCTGTTGGTCGGGGCAGTTGGTGTCTATATTTTCATTCATTTGGGTGAAAAACCTCAATGGCTTGAATGGAATGTTTTTACCCTCTATTCACAATACTTATTAACGAAAAAGTTTGCTCTTATAACGAATAACCAGGGCGATGAATTGTCGGTTTTGTTCTATTTTATAGGAGCTTTTCTGTTAATTTTTTCTGCCGAGAGAAAGGAAAAAAGTAGCTACATTACTGCCCGTCTCCGTGCTTTTTATAAAACAGTACTCATTTCAATGGCGCTTTTTGTCGCCGGATATATGTTGTTGCATGGTATGGCAATTATTGTGTATGCCACAGTAATGCCTTTTGTTGTACCCCTTATTTATTTAGCTCTCTTCTATGGCTCACTGAGGAGATACTGAATATTTGGAAATATTGCCGTTATAAATGCATCAGGTTACCATATATGTAGTTGCATCACCCGTTCCAATAAATTGGGAAGGCCCGGCTGATTTGTATAAGTCGGCTTTAAAATCCTTGTCAAAACGGATTTTAAGATCTCAAGCTCGCATCGTAGGGCACACTTTAGTTGTATTGAACAGTAGTCATATCGAAGGAACAAGGGCATATAGTATTTCAGGCATAAAACTTATAGAGGTCATTAAACGTATCTTTAAGGAAAGAATCGGTCTTGGGATCCTGGGAAGCGTTTTTAAGGCAGAGATGGAATCAGAACAAATAATTGACCGTACTCTGAGATTCAATTCAAGAAAAGGCAGGGTGCTTTTCATCAAATATCTTATCAATGAAGCATCAGCTAAAAGAATAATTGATTTCTTTGATAAATTCGAAAACAAGTTCAATCATCATTATGCGCCGATGGATTTTTATGGAGGTTTTTTATGGCCTTTATATGAAAATGAAGGTGCAGGCTGTACCGCTCTTTGTCTCTGTACATTAATTGCCGGTAATCTTGTTAATGATGAAGCTGAAGAATGGAAAGTTCATTGTAAAATCCCGATCCAACTAATTGGTGGTAGGTACAATAAAGGAAATAAGGTATCGGTACGTGACATTAAGAGCACCAAGGAGTGGCACAATGGTGACGGTATTGAGGGAGTTGATTTCATTTCACTGGAAATTTATGATCCAAATATGATGTTTAATTGGATTAAAAAGACTTTTGAAAGCAATGACAGCTATTTCAAACCTGTTACGGAAAATGGTATCCCGGGGCTCCTGGTTGATTGTAGGAACTTAGATATTGAGGGAGAAACCGCACCCTTTACAAAAAGACCCGCTATATCATCGTTCATCACCGAATATTATATTCAAGCCGGGTTGATGTAATAAGTTTGATTGAGCTATATTCTTGGTTTTTGAACTACATCAAGTGGTCTGTTATAAAACGGGCGAAATGTATTATTGTACAGAAATTCTGACGAGTTTTTATAAAATTTACATTTATTCTGACGACCAAATAAGGTTTTTATACATAAATACTGACGAGTCCGAAAATATTGACATAAAAAAGCGACCCGCAGGTCGCTCTTAATAACTCAGAATTTGATACTAATAACTCGATGCTCGGAACTGACCCAGTACTGCCTCTTCCGCAACTACACACTACATACTACCCACTACAAACTATTCCTTAACTATTCTCCAACGTAAGCGCCAGCGCCCATCTTCAAAATCCGAAGAAATAATCTTGAATGTGCCGATTTCGCTTGTGTTGGCCACATGTGCACCGATGCAAGCACAAGCGTCATAATCGCCTACCCGTACAATGCGGAGCATTTCGGAGGCATCATCGGGGAGTTTGCTAAGGTCCACGATTGAAGCAGCTTCTTCCTGAGTAAGAAAGCTCTCAGTCACATCCAGATTGGAAGCTATCACCTCGTTCACCCTCTTTTCAATCAGAGCAATCTCTTCAGCAGTAGGCTCTTTTTCCAGCCTGTAGTCGCATTTGCTCTTCCTGCGTTCAATATGGGCATTGTATGAGCGGGCACAACCGAACATTTTTACCATAGTGCCATTGAGTATATGTTCGGCAGTATGTGCAGGAGGATGATCTTCCTTGTTATGTGTATTGAGAATAGGTTTTGTCATACCATTACTCCGCTGCGTAAAGCGATATCAGATTGAGTATCACCTGGACGGCCTTTTCCATGCTTTCGACGGGGACAAATTCGAGTTTGCCGTGGAAGTTGTGGCCACCTGCAAAGAGGTTGGGGCAGGGGAGTCCCATAAAAGAGAGTCTTGCGCCATCAGTGCCTCCGCGGATGGGCTTGATATTGGGTTTGATTCCTGCGAGTTCCATCGCCTTGACCGCCTTGTCAATTATATGATAGTGCGGCTCCACCTCTTCACGCATATTATAGTACTGGTCTTTCAATTCCAGAGTTATGATGTTGCCGTACTTGGTGTTTAGAAAGTCGACACAGGAGGTCATAAGTGCCTTTTTTTGATTAAAAAGCTCCATGTCGTGGTCGCGGATGATATACTGTAGGGTAGCAGTTTCTACTGTTCCGTTGAATCCTATGATATGGAAAAATCCTTCGTAATGCTCAGTGAATTCCGGCCTCTGCTGTACCGGCAGCATGGCATTGAGCTCCATTGCGATCAGCATGGCATTGACCATTTTGTTTTTGGCGTAGCCGGGATGGATATTACAGCCCTGAATGAATATTTTTGCTGATGCGGCGTTGAAGTTTTCGTACTCGAGTTCTCCGATCTGACCACCGTCAAGGGTATATGCATATTTGGCACCGAATTTTTCCACATCGAAATGGTCTACGCCACGGCCGATCTCTTCATCGGGAGTAAAACCGATCTTGATTGGTCCATGAGGTATCTCAGGATGCGACATTAAATATTCTGCGGCGCACATTATCTCAGCAACGCCGGCTTTATCATCGGCTCCGAGCAGTGTTGTCCCGTCTGTGGTTATAAGTGTCTGCCCTTTGTACTGAAGCATTTCGGGGAAATCCTTCACTCTTAGATAGAGATCCATCTCTTTATTGAGCAGTATATCCCTTCCGTCATAATTTTCCACAATTTGTGGCTTAATATCTTTTCCGGGTGCATCCGGTGCAGTATCCACATGCGCGATAAAGCCGATCGCCGGAACTTCTCTCTTAATATTGGAGGGGATGGATGCCATTACATAACCATCTTTGTCAAGGGCTGCATCGGTTATCCCCATATCGTGGAGTTCCTGTACCAATTGCATTGAGAGCGCAAGCTGTTTTGCAGTTGACGGCTGACTCTCCGATTCAGGGTCTGACTGGGTATCAAATGAGATATATCTGAGAAATTTTTCCTTTACACTTTCCATAATTATTGCTGTTTTTCAACTTTCATAGATGCCATTATCATATATATTACAAGCGCTATAAGCGGTATGATTGCAATGGCTTCACCGTAGGTTGCATTCCAGTCGGTAAGGAACCAGTCAACTTTCGCAAACTTGAGTATTGCACTCACCACTCCCATAAGTGCGCCACCGGCGATAAATCCGGAGGCGATTAGAGTACCTTTTTCCTGGCGGGCAGCGTTGACTTCTTTATCCTTACTGCGTGTACTTACGAACCAGGCGATGGCTCCACCGAGGAGCAACGGGAGGTTAAGATCGATGGGAATGAACATGCCCAAACAGAAGGCAAGTGCCGGTATTTTCAAGAACGAGAGGATAATAGCTATGACCGCCCCTATGCCATAGAGGAACCAGGGAGCGCTGCCTCCTTCCATCATCGGCTTGATTACGGCTGCCATGGCATTGGCCTGAGGAGCTACAAGCGCACCTTCTCCTACAAATCCATAGGTTTTATTGAGAACTATTACCACTCCGGCTACTGTTACCGCTGCAACCAGTACGCCGAGGAACTTCCATTTCTCCTGCTTTGCAGGGGTGGTGCCTATCCAGTATCCGATCTTGAGGTCGGTGATAAAGCCGCCGGCGGTGGAAAGCGCCGTACAGACCACACCTCCGATCAGCAGCGAGGCCACCATACCCGCATTGCCTTTGAGTCCTGTGGCTACAAGAACCAGTGCTGTAATGATCAGTGTCATGATGGTCATACCGCTGACGGGGTTTGTGCCTACGATAGCAATAGCATTAGCCGCTACAGTGGTGAAGAGGAAGGCGATGACAGCAACCACCAGCATCCCGACAAGTGCCTGCCAGATAGTGTCCACTACTCCACCGAAAGCAAAGAATGCGAAGACTCCTAGCAGAGCTACAGCTATGCCCATTACAACGCTCCTCATAGAGATATCCTGATCGGTGCGCTTCACCTGTACTTTCTCTCCGCCATTCTTCTTGCTAAACTCACCTACAGCGAGCTTGACTGCAGAGCCGATAACCTTTGAAGACCTTATGATACCTATGATACCGGCGGTGGCGATACCTCCTATACCAATCAGACGGGAGTAGGTCCTGAAGATCTCATCGGCAGACATCTGACCGAGGGCTGCAGAGAAACTCATGCCGAAAATATCTACTCCGGAGAAACCGGCTGCCAGAATGGGGTTGATGATCAGCCATACGAGCAGAGAACCGCAGCAGATGATAAAAGCATATTTGAGTCCTACGATATAACCCAGACCGAGTACCGCTGCGCCGGTGTTGAGTTTGAGTACTATTTTGGTCTTGTCCGCGATGGCCGCACCCCAGCGGGTAACGGTTGTTGTGATGGTTTCTGCCCAGGCTCCGAAGGTGGCCACTATGAAGTCGTAAAGTCCACCGATCAGGCCCGCGATGAGCAAAACCTTGAGACTCTTACCTCCACTCTCGCCGCTAACCAATACCTGAGTAGTGGCTGTAGCTTCAGGGAAGGGATAGACCCCATGCTGTTCTTTTACGAAGTATTTCCTGAAAGGAATAAGGAAAAGAATACCAAGCACACCTCCAAGGAGGGAACTGAGGAACATCTGGGTGAAATTGACATCTAGACCGAGTATATAGATAGCGGGCAGGGTGAATATGGATCCGGCTACAATTACTCCTGAACAGGATCCGATAGATTGGATTATCACATTCTGGCCAAGGGCCTGGTTTTTCTTAAGTATGCTTGAAAGACCGACAGCCAGAATGGCAATCGGGATGGCAGCCTCGAAGACCTGACCTACCTTGAGACCAAGATATGCGGCTGCGGCTGAAAAGATTATGGTCATCACCACTCCCATGCTCACGGACCATACTGTAATCTCGGGATAATTCTTGTCTGGAGACAACAATGGCTTGTATTCTTCCCCCTTTTTAAGTTTCCGATAGGCGTTTTCGGGCAGCCCTTGGGGCTTGTTTTCCTTGTTTTCCATAAGTAGTATAGAGTTTTTTTAGTTATTCTCACAAAAACTCAACAAAACTACGAAATAATTTGGAGATTGAAAAAAAGTGTTTACCTTTGCTGCCCGTTTCGGCGAGAAACGCACGTTCATTGAAATTTTGAGATAGATAACGAGGTAAAAAAACTGTAAAAAGATTAGATAGTCTGTAAATTAAGTAAGGAGTTTTTTCTTCCGATATTAATTACGGGACTACAATTTCAAAACGGCGGTGCACGGCACCGCAAGTGATAGACTAAGAGAATATTTCTCTCTGTTCTATTGCGATGATTCAAGACGAAGAAATAAAGGGCGAACGGCGGATGCCTTGGCTTCTATAGGCGATGAAAGACGCGGTAAGCTGCGAAAATGGCCGGGGATCGGCAAACACGAGATGATCCGGCCGTTTCTGAATGGGGCAACCCGGCAGGTTGAAGACCTGTCACGTATATTATACGGGCAAACTCAGGGAACTGAAACATCTTAGTACCTGAAGGAAAAGAAAGAAACATCGATTTCCCTAGTAGTGGCGAGCGAACAGGAAACAGCCCAAACCGTCATCTGTTACGGCAATGACGGGGTCATAGGACCTCAC
>Ga0116158_10004785_pt1 | contig 11522 bp, 7 predicted proteins | sample AD_UKC052_MetaG_FD_89883 | JGI IMG/M metagenome (GOLD analysis project Ga0116158, IMG submission 89883) | Active sludge microbial communities of municipal wastewater-treating anaerobic digesters from USA - AD_UKC052_MetaG | ecosystem: Engineered > Bioreactor > Anaerobic > Digestate | place: USA... | reverse complement strand
TTTTACTGTTGTTAAGTCATTGAAAATCAATGCTTAATTTCTTTCTGGCAAATAATCGTTTTTATCTTTAGACACAGCCTCAACCCCTTAAATACCCATTTTCACGCACTCGTTTGCGTAATTTTCTACCATTCTTTTGTATCGCAAAGCGAATTATCGCGCCAAAGGCGGATGTAATAGGCCCCCTTGGGCATTTGGCCAGCTTTTATTTGGTGGGTACCCGGCCCTAATTCAACGGGCGCCATTAATTTAATAATTTCATTCCCTTCCTGATCGGTGGCTTGCAGGTAATACGTGCCGGAAGCGGGTACATTGAAAACAATTTCACCCAAGCCCCCTCCCGGTGTGCGGGTAATGGCGCCTAATGGGTAGTTGGTTGTATTTACGCCCGACCGCATAATGGATTTCTTTTCCTCAGAAACACTATCCATGGTGGGTATCCCATTGCCGCAAGGACCAATATAGGCCTTAAAAGCTGCATTTCCCTGTGTGGCTGTAAAGCCCGGGTTTAATTGAATGGCGTTTCCGCTTTTATAATATACTTCGGTAACATCTCCTCCCGAAATTGTGGCGGTACTGGAAAGCAAGGAGCCGGCCTCAAATACTTTGTAACCTACAACCGAACCGATTACCGATTGGTTAGCCGGGCAGTCGGAATACACGGGCGATTGCCATACACCATGTCCAAAAGTCACCGCCTTAATCAGGCCCTCTGTTTGGTTGAGGATGAGTGCAGAAACCGGTGTGCGTGGCAGGTAATTAAAAAACGGAATCCAGTCGCTCATGCCGGCGCCCCTGTAAAATACGCCTATATCCGTTCCTATGTAAGCATTATTGTTATCATCTACCACCACGCAATTCACCGGCACATTTGGTAAACTGCCGGTTACATTGGTCCACGTTGGAGGACTTCCGGTTGCATTACTTGTTCTGAAAACTTTATTGGCTGCAGAGAAACCGCCAATGGTAGCCCATACAAAATCGGAGCTTGTTGGCCTTACCCCAATGCCCGTTACTTTCAGGTTGGTTGGTGCAAAAGTGGATCCATTAATATTGGTCCAGTTGGCCCCCTGATCGTTGCTTCGTCTGATAAGGCCAGTAGCGGCCCATGGGCTATTACCTCCCGCAGCAAAAACACGGTTTACATTACTTGGGCAGGTTGACATGGCCCATGCTCCATTGATGGCTACCCGCGTCGGGTAATTATTTCCCTGGTTGTCGCTTCGGCAAATACTGTCGGCACCCATATATACCACATTACCATCACTTGGATGGGTGGCCACATTGATAAACCATTTGTCGTTTACCCAGGGCGAAATATCGGTACCCCCACCATTCAGGTTCAGGCGGAAAGAACGGGTGTTCATGGCAGAGTAGGCTTTTGTTGCATCATTGGGATAAAAGACACTTTCAAATCCATCACAACATAATACAAACCTGAAGTTTTGGGTGTTGGATGGCCGGTACATTACACCGTTATCCTGTGCCCCTCCCAAAAAGAGGTCTGAGTTGCCTTCGAAACCGGCGCCTTTATAAAACTGCGTAGTAGCAATGCCCGGCGAAATATCTGTCCAGTTTGCACCATCATCATTGCTCCTGAACATGCCCCCATCGGTAGCCGCATACAGCCATCCGCTTGTTGGGTGGTACTTTACATCATGCACATCGGGGTGTATATAGGCAAAAGAGCCTCCTTCGTTGAAACTGGTACGATGGGTCATATTGGTGCCGGCATTGGATGAACTCCAAATGGTAAGTCCGGCAGTAATAATATTGTTGGAATTGGCAGGGTCAACCGCAATACCAAGATCGTATCCTGATTGGTCGCGGGTATCCTGCCCATTATCGGCTCCACCTAAAATATTCGGTGTCCTGCTTTGGCGGGTAAAATTCAACCCGATATCTGAGGAACGGAAAAGGCCTGTATAAACCCCGGTATCGGTTACCGGCCCATAAAGCACATACACTACTGAGCTATTACTCGTTCCAACGCCAATTTGGCCACGTCCCGGCGAAGGGGTTGATGGAGACCATCCAATTGAATTTGACCAGGAGTCACCATCTGTGGTACTGCGTATAAACATATCGGCATTGGTGGAACCGGTTGCAAATACCGTTGTTGTGCTGCCTGAACGGTAAACAATGTCGAAAAATGTTCCGCTACGCACCCTTGTCCAGCTTGTACCCCCATTTTCCGTTTTGTAAATGCCTTCGCTTGTAGCTGCCAGTAAAATATTGGCATTCCCGGTATTTTGTATCAATTTATAGCCGGTTAAATTAGCCGTGGATGATGGAAAACTTCCCGTTTGGTACCAGGTATTACCACCATCGGTTGATTTTAATACGCCTACGCTTCTGCGGATATAGCCCATACTTTCCACAAATCCCCCGCCATCCGAATCACCATCGCCGGTAAGTATATAGATGGTATTGGCGTTATTCCAGCTTACTACTATGCCCGAAATGCCCGGGGTAGGCAGGTACTTGGTCAGGTTGGTCCAGTTACTGCCATTATCGGTGGTTCTCCATAAACCACCTGCCGGGGTACCTACAAAAAGGGTATTCGTATTGGATGGGTGAAAGGCTATCCGGTCTACCCGGCCAAGCCCCCTGTAGTTTTGAGCGTTGCTTCCATACGAGGTATTAAACGGGCCTAACTGTGTCCAGCTTCCCTGGTTCGATTGCATTTCAATACCATTGGCTGCATTTTTATCTACAAAAGCCTGGTATTCCCTGAAAATTCTGCCCGAATAATCGGTCAGGTTTCCTTTTTCATCGAGCCGATTCGAATTTTCATAAGCCCACCTCGCCCATTTGGACATCGGGTTGCTTTCGAATTCTATCTCTTGAGTAGTATTTAATACTTCCGGCATTGTTTGTTTATAATGGGCCTGCACAATGCCCATGATATCCTCGGGCCGGGTTTGACCCACCAGTTTTTTAATCAGGACTGAATCTTTTAATTTCGGCTGGGCCAAAATCCATTCAGGTAAAATGAATAAGCAGGTAAAAAAGATTAAATGAATGCAATAAAATGTCCTCTTCATGGTTGGTGAATTAGTAGAATGGGGAGTGTATGCCTGTTTGGATTATTGTACCCGGGGTTTATTTTTTTGCTTTTAAAGCATCAATTTCCTTCTGCTGCTGAATGATATAAAGGGTTAGTTCTTCAATTTTCTCCATCATTTTTTTTTGCATTTCGCCTACACTCAAACCTTCTGTTTCCATTTGGGCGGCTGTTGGAATGCCGGGCAGGTGATGGTTGTTTTTTATAAATGACTCTACACCCGGGAGAGGCATCAGTGAATAATTTTCAGAAAAAACATAATCGGGCCAGCTTCCGGATAATTGCACTTTAAGTTCTTCGCAAACAATTTTACCGTTTACACTCAACGCATAGCCGGTAGCGGGTGTGGTGGTCCAAATGCCAATACGCCCATCTCCCCTGAAACTCATCAGGTCGCCCCATCCGCTGTTCCAGATATTCAGCAGATCATTGGCACGGTTGGTTGTGCCGGCACCGGCCACATTTTGACCGGCAATATGCCAAACCCTTTCTGCGCCGGAATTGGCAAATTCAAAACGGGCATAATCGCCAAGGCCACTTTCCTTAACCGTCATTTGCGGATTGCTTGTTGTACTGTTATAGCTAACCAAAACTTTGCCGTCGTTGGCTGTAGGAATTGCACCAATACCCATTTTGGCATTCTCCACGTCAAAATAAAACCTCGAAGTTTGAACAGGATTATTGTCTGCAATACTGATAACACTATCATTTAAAATGCCCATGCTGCCCATGTCGGCATCGTTGTCGTTGTTTCTGAAAACCAAACGCCTGCCTGAACCCCGCATGCGCATACTGCCATTTACTTCAAGCCTGAATTCGGGAGAATTATAGCCAAGACCAACATTTCCTGCAGTAGTTAAACTAATAATTTCAAGGTTATTGGTACCTATTCTAAAAGGTACACTTTCTCTTACCATCAGGTAACCATAGCGGTTAACCGGGGCATCGCCCTGGTATTGAATGCCGAGATGCATTCCGTCGGCGAAGGCTGTACCTGCTGCGGTATTGGACAATATGATACCGGTATAAACAGAAGAACCGCCAAAAATATGTAAATCGCTTTGCGGGCTGGTAGTTCCAATACCAACATTCTGGCTATTGGCATACCCAAAACTTAAAACTGCTAACGGTAAAGCAAGCAAATAATTCCTTCTCATTGGATTTGGTTTAAAAAAGAAACGGCGAACAATATATTTTATACTTTTCAGCCTTAAAATTAAACCAAATTTCTGATAATATGAATTTTGAATTATTATATGGTTGATCCGTTGAGGTAACGTTCCTTAAGAATGTTTATATGATGCAAAACATGCCCAACGATTATAAAACCAATGGCATTTACCGAAATTGTTTTTTCGCTAGCGGTACCAGTGCGGGAGATTGCCTTTTCTTTTTTAAGGCTCCTGAAAAGCATAATGGAGGCTTTTCTCAGGGTAAGTATTTCTTTGGTAATTCCTTTTATTTTCCTTTTGGTTGCCGGTGCTTCATCCGCATAGGTATTTTCATCAAATCCGGGCAAAGGCTGTTTTTCGCCCCGGCCAATGCACAGGGCACGGTAGGCAAAAATCCGTTCGGTATCAATTACATGCTGAAGAAGCTGCCCAATGGTCCATTTACCGGGTGCGTAGGTGTGGGAAATATCCGTATTTTCCAGGGACTTAAGGAAGGCTTCTAATGGCAAAAGGGATTCTTCGAGCACTGATATTACATCTTCACCGCTTACCTGATCTATATAACCCTGGTAAAAAGCGCCGTATTCCCCCTCTGTTGGTCGTGCCATGGTGATTTTATTTATTTTTTATTAGATGTTTTTTTAATTTTTTCAGAAGCAATTTTGTCTGCCAAAAGTAAAGCAGTATAGGCATTTACAATACCCCCGCTTACACACAAATCAGCCATGGCAATTTTTTCATCTTCAGTACCGGGTTCATCAAACAATTGATTGGTAAGGCTTTTTTCTGCCGATTCCATCAAAATCTTCTTTACTTCAACAGCACTTAGTTGCGGGTAATATCCGCGGATAAGGGCGGCAATGCCGGTTACCACCGGAGCTGCCATACTGGTACCTTCCAAAAATGAATACCGGTTGCCGGCAGGAACGGTATTGTAAATTTTAACACCCGGGGCAAGTACATGAACGGTTGATTTGCCAAAGTTGGTAAAAGGTGCAATCATACCTGATTTAATGGAAGAATCGCCGCTTGCCCCTACCGTTATCATATTATCGGCGCGGGTATTATTGCCAAGCAACGAAGTAGGGTAGTTATCGCCCTGATCAATATTTTTTGAATCATTGCCAGCCGCGTGCACAAGCAAAACATCTTTTTCGGCTGCATACCGGATGGCAGCATCTACAAAGGTTTTATTAGGGCTAAACTCCTTACCAAAACTCATGTTTATAACCTTAGCCCCATTGTCCACTGCATAGCGGATGGATAGTGCCACGTCTTTATCATATTCGTCGCCATCGGGTACAGCCCTTACTGTGAGAATTTTTACATTATTGGCTACACCATCACCTCCTTTACCATTGTTGCGTACTGCCGCAATAATACCCGCTACATGGGTACCATGTTTGGCATCGGTGGCCATAATATCGCTGTTGCCATAATACCGGTCATTAATATCGGCAGGGTTATCACCAATTATTGCACGGTAATTGTTCAGGGGCTTTTCTTTTGCTGTTAGCAGCATTTCCTGCATGCTGAGGTAGCCATCCAGGTCTTCAAAAATTTCTACATTGGTTTTATCAGGTTCAAATTCAAGTAGTTGTGCCGTTCTCAGGAAGTTAAATTTTGCCCTTTTTGAAACATCAGTTGTTGGAACGGTTTTTTCGAGTTCTTCCAGGGTGTATTCCCTTTTTCCGATAATACCCTGCAAAATTGAATCCTGTTTTGCCAGGGATTTGGCTGTTGATTGTATCAGCCTGAAATTCATCCGGTCTTCGGCGGATACATTCAGCTTTTCTTCAATTTTTTTCCACAAGGCATATTGTTCCTGCTGTTCTTTTGTAAGCGATGATGGGTCAATGGGCTTATTTTCGAATTCATTCTTCATTACATGATACAGCCTGATGGCTTCGATATTCTCCTTTCCAATGTTTTGCCCGTTTGCATTGCCTAAAAAATTCCATCCGTATACATCATCTACGTAACCGTTACCATCATCATCTAATCTATTTCCCGGAATCTCGCGTGTATTCCGCCACAATACTTCCTTCAGGTCTTCGTGGGTGGTATCGGTGCCGCCATCAATTACGCCCACAATTACCATTACCGGTTTTTTATCTTTTACCAGTTGGTAGGCTTTTTCCAGTGAAATGCCATGGTAGCCATCGGTGGCGTAATCCATAAGGTGCCAGCCTGCAGGGGTAGTTGTTTTTTGTGAAATGGCTGGAAATACCAGGAAACAAATAACTGCAGATGCAGTAAAGCGAAGCAAATCTTTAATCATAACATACAAAAGTGCCCCCAAAATCAATTCGGGAAAGCAGGGGGATTATATTTTAACTAAAATACAAATTTTCAGGAATTACCCCAAATTAAACTGTATACCCTGTGCAAGTGGCAGCTTATTGCCATAATTAATGGTATTTGTTTGCCTGCGCATATAGTTTTTCCAGGCATCGCTGCCGCTTTCGCGTCCACCGCCTGTTTCTTTTTCGCCGCCAAAAGCCCCGCCTATTTCGGCGCCACTTGTTCCAATATTTACATTGGCAATGCCGCAATCGCTTCCTGCTGCGCTCAAAAACAGTTCCGATTCGCGGAGGTTAAGCGTCATTATTGCCGAGGACAGACCCTGTGGAACTTCATTTTGTATGCGGATAGCTTCTTCTATACCTGTGTATTTCATTACATATAAAATGGGTGCAAAGGTTTCGGTTTGTACAACCTGCATACCCGGAATAACCTCGGCTATACAGGGTTTTACATAGCAACCCGATTCAAAGCCTTCGCCATTAATTACGCCCCCTTCTACCAGGAAATTTCCCCCCTGACGGGTGCAGGCTTCAATAGCTTTCAGGTAATTGGCAACGGCATCCCGGTCAATCAACGGGCCCACATGGTTTTTCTCATCCAGCGGATTGCCAATTTTTAACTGATGGTAAGCAGCTACCAGTTTTTGGGTAAAGGTTTCATATACATCCTCATGAATAATCAGTCTTCTTGTTGAGGTGCAGCGCTGCCCGGCCGTACCCACGGCTCCAAAAACACAGCCAATCAGCGACATGTTGAGGTCGGCGTCCTTACTTATAATAATGGCATTGTTTCCTCCCAGTTCCAAAAGGCTGCGGCCTAGTCTTTCACCTACGCGGGCACCTACCGCTTTTCCCATACGGGTGCTGCCGGTAGCACTTATCAGGGGAAGGTTTTCATCGGCTGCCATCCATTCGCCCAAATCGCGGCCACCCTGTACAAGGCAGCTAACTCCTTCGGGTACCACATTTCTTTCAAATACTTCCTGTATAATTTTTTGGCAGGCTATGCCGCAAAGCGGGGCTTTTTCCGATGGTTTCCAGATGCAAACATCTCCGCAAACCAGGGCCAGCATGCTATTCCAGCTCCACACAGCCACCGGAAAGTTGAAGGCGCTGATAATGCCTACAACCCCAAGCGGATGCCATTGCTCGTACATACGGTGCAGCGGGCGTTCGCTGTGCATGCTTAATCCATACAACTGCCTGCTGAGACCAACGGCAAAATCGCATATATCAATCATTTCCTGCACTTCACCATAGCCTTCCTGCAGGCTCTTACCCATTTCGTAGCTAACCAGTTTGCCAAGGTCTTCTTTTTTTGCCCGAAGCGCTTCGCCAACCTGTCTTACAATTTCACCCCGGCGCGGTGCGGGCCATTGCCGCCATTCAGTAAAAGCCTCTTTTGCTTTAAGTACCACTACATCATAGCTTGCCCGGTCGGTTTGCATAACCGAACCAATCAGTTTTCCATCAACCGGCGAGGTTGAATCAAGTGGTGAACCGTTGGTAATCATCCAGTTACTGCCGGTGGAAGTGCCCCTGTTTAAGGAGCCAATGCCGAGATTGTCGAGAATTTCTTTCATAAAAGTCAATGAGTCAATAAGTCAATAGGTCAATAAGTGAGTAGTGAGTGGTGAGTAGTGAGTGGTGAGTAGAATTTAGAATGATGAATGATGAATGATGAATGGGAAATGTGTGTGGTGCGCCAGCCAACTTCAAACCCGAAACTTCAAACAACAAAATACCTAAAACCTCAATTTCACCCCGCCCATCCACCAGCGGCCGGGCATCGGTGCTCCAAGCAGATCGCTGTATTGGATATCCCCGATGTTGTCGGCCTGTACAAAGATACCCAGTTGTTTGAAGGGATTAAATTCGATTTTGCCATTTACAATAAAATATTCAGGAGTCAGGTTTGCATTTATGCCACCGTTTGTTTTCTGGCTTTCCCTTTTTTTGTATAACCCGGTTGCAGAAATCGCCCATTGATTGTACCTGTACAAAAAGTTGAAATTGGTTATCCAGTCAGCCTGCGTTCCAAGGTAAAGGCTTGGGGTAGTTTCATTGCCGTCGTTGTTCAGCCAAAGCAGTCCGAGTTGGGCGTCAGCAAAATGGTTTTCGGCAAAAGAGAAGCGGTACTGCACGTCCATTTCCCATCCTGTAGTATTTACTTTCCAGATGTTGGTGGATAAGGCATAAGCGCCATTGGGCAAAAGGTTATCTTTTCGCGGCATCTGGCTGTAGGGGGTGTTAACCCAATCAATCAGCTTTTCCTGGTTGCGAACAAAAAAAGTAGTGGATAATTTCCAGCCCTTTCCAGCCCAAAGGTCGGCGCCGGCCTCATAGTTCCAGCCACTTTCCGCTTCGAGGTCGGGGTTGCCTATACGGCCCGAGGCCACCGTAGCACGATTGTAGTTATTAAATCGCTCGGTAAAATCGGCATCACGCAGGGTGCGCCCCGCACTTCCCCGAAGCTGATAGTTTTTTTTACGGTACGATAGGTTAACCTGTGGTACAAATTCAAAACCCGCCCGTTCATGCAAATCGAAGCGAATAGCGGGGTCAATGCGCAGGCCGGGTACTGCCTCCCAGCTAATAACCCCAAAAAAGGCGGATTGCCACACCGTGTGGTTGCCGCGGTCGTTGCTTTTTATGCTGCGGTTAATGTGCTGAATGCCCCCTGTAAATCCAAGTTTGTCGCTAATTTCCCAATTTAGTTTCGAAAGAAGCTGAAACTGCTGGGTTTTATTGTTATTGGCAACGGCATTTTTATTAAATGCATATACATCCTGCAGTGATTTATAGCCGAGGTCGGTGGTCCAGCGGATTTTGTTTTTTGAATAGGATAATTGCCCATGCTGCCACCACGATTCTACGCGTTCGGTAGCCGTATCGCTTACAAAAGTAGTGTAGTAGTTTTGGGCCGAAAAATCGCGGTTGTCATAGGCTGACCGTAAGGAAAGATTCCAATGTTCAGCCAGTTTGCCCGAATATCCAAGGGAAACGGAGGTCAGGTTGAAGAATCCGGTTGTACCACGCTGAGGCTGCCCATCGGCGTTGTTCGATAGAATGCCTGCCGAAAGAATGTGGTTATTCTTTACCCATCGCCCACCTGCGTTTACCCCCCACAATCCATATTCCCCTCCAGTAAACTGTGCTTCCCCTCCCGAAGTGACCGAAGTACGGGCAAAAGTTTTGGTAATAATATGAATAACGCCGCCAACAGCCTCAGTTCCGTAAATGGCTGATGAGGCGCCTTTCAGTATTTCAATTCGTTCAATTTCGGTGGCGGGCAGTGGAATATAACCGGTAAAATGCCCTGTCAGCGGATCGTTGAGCCTGATGCCATCCAGCACAACAAGCACCTGCTGAAAAGTGGAGCCCCGGATGGAAATATCGCTTTGTGCACCCATTGGGCCACGCGCCTGAACCTCAAGCCCGGGCAGGTACCGGAGCAGTTCGTCAACCGAATGAACCGGGAGATTGGCTACCTGTTCGCCTTTTACCACAATAATGTTCCGGCCTGTTTTACTGCTTTGAGTGGGCGAAAAGCCCGCCGAAACAACAACCGGGTCCAATGAGTAAATTGAATCTTTTTGCTGTGCCAACAGCATGAGTGGCGAAAAAGCAAGTATTGCAAAGTATTGGATGGCAGAGGTGCGCATGGGGGCAGTTTAATTTGGCAGGCAAATATAAAGGGGGACAGGTAAAACCATTTTGGTTAAGGTTTATTTACGGCAAAAGAGTAAGTAAATGGCTAATCAGAAATAAATTGAATGATTAAGCAAAAAACAGGTTAGAGACGTAAAATTGTAAGGTCATTTAGTTTAGGCCGTTGGTGATAAACAACAACAGCTCCCAAAAATTAAATGATTACGCGAAAAACAGGTAAGGGATGTAAAATTGTGTTATTTCAGGGTTTAAATTTCATTTTTTTAAAATCAGGTTGCAAATTGCAGGCGGAATGTGTTTTGTAAAAAATTAGTTCCGGATTTTTTGTTCAAAAATTTCATTTAAAGGACATTTATAAATTAATTTTTTCACCTCAATCACTTCAAGCATAAAAGTTTCATGATTAAATTTCCCGGCATTATCTTATCCGTTTTATTTTTTTCAAATGCATTTTCACAGGCGCCCAAACCCGTACCTACTGATGCAGGTAAAAAAGTGTACCTTAAAAGTTGCATGGTTTGTCATCAGGCAGATGGGGCAGGAGTTCCCGGATTAAATCCCCCGCTCGGTAAAACAGATTGGGTAACGGGCGATAAAAAAAGACTCATTAATGTGGTGCTGAAAGGTCTTGAAAATGAGATTGAGGTAAACGGCGAGGTTTATGCCAACCCGATGCCCGCACAACCGCAACTCACCGATCAGGAGATTGCCGATGTGCTTACCTATATCCGGAAAAGTTTTGGAAACAAAGCGTCGGCCGTAACCCCGGCAGAGGTGAAGGCAATGAGGGGGAAGCAGTAGGAGGTTGAGGTTAAGGTTGAGGTTGAGGTTGAGGTTAAGGTTGAGGTTAAGGTTGAGGTTGAGGTTAAGGTTGAGGTTGAGCAAAGTTCCGGAGGGTCGAAAGGGGGATTTGCAGCGTGGCAAGTCCCGACGGATCGGGCGGGGAGGTTGAGAATACTTGAATACCAGAGTACATGAATAATTGAGTACTTGAATACATGAATATTTAAGTAGTTGAATAATTTAATACCTGAATACCTTTTTACTTGAATAATGGAATGGTGTGTGTTTGATGGGGGTGTATTTAAAAGAAGGCAAAGGGTATTTCAGGGGAGCTATTTTTTATTGATAGTGTGATACTGTAAAATAACCATGGTTCTGATTTGTATAATCAAAAAAGCCCCGTTCCGGTAAACTGGAACGGGGCTTTTTCGGCGAAGTTGAGGTTTGAAAATCCTGGTAAAACCTCAAACCAGGGAATTATGCCTTTTCTGCTTTTTCTGCCTTACAACACTTGCCTTTTTT
>Ga0116158_10004783_pt1 | contig 11526 bp, 7 predicted proteins | sample AD_UKC052_MetaG_FD_89883 | JGI IMG/M metagenome (GOLD analysis project Ga0116158, IMG submission 89883) | Active sludge microbial communities of municipal wastewater-treating anaerobic digesters from USA - AD_UKC052_MetaG | ecosystem: Engineered > Bioreactor > Anaerobic > Digestate | place: USA... | reverse complement strand
GGCATGACTCTGAAAGGAATCGCAAAGCCGGTGCAGAAAGGGGTAAAGCGCCACAGGCGTTTCGTGCACATGCAGGACGCCGGATTCGAGTTTGCTCAAATCGAGCAATTCGGTGATCAGGTTCAACAGGTGTTGTCCCTGCTGACGGGCTACGGTAGCCAGTCCGCGTTCCTGCTGTTCGAGTCGCGGGTTTTTCAGGATAGTTCCGATCGGGCCCAGCATCAGCGTCAGGGGCGTGCGCAATTCGTGGGTAATATTGGCAAAGAACCGGCTTTTGGCCTCGTCGAGTCGTTTCAGTTCTTCTGTCTGGTGGCGTATGGTGGCTGTTTGCCTGGTCACCTCCCTTTCCAGCCGTTCCTGTTCCAGCCGGTGTTCCCGGGTGCGCCAACGTATCCAGTTCCAGATGCCCAGGGCAATTGTCAGAAGACAAACGGCGATGAACCACCACCGTAAATACACCGGCGGCAATACGTGGATGGAAAAAGCCAGTTCGTTTTTGGCCCAGGCACTGTTGGACGCCTGGGCCCGTACGCGCAACAAATGCCTGCCATACGACAAGCCGGACAAGCGCAATACCGGTTCGTTCAACACCTCCCAATCGGAAGTCACGCCTTCCAGATACCAGTAGTAGGTCACCTTTTCCGGAGCGACGTAGTCCAGCAGGGCAAACTCCAGTTGCAGGTAACGGTCGCCGGGATGCATGGTGACTGATTCCGAAGCCAGCAGTTCCGGCAAACGATTTTCCAGCCGCCCCGTTTCGCTGTCATTTATCTGAAAAACAATCGGTACCAACACCGGCGGCTGCTCTTGTTCTTTCGAGCCATCGTAAAAATCGTCGGGTTGAAAGGCTGTCACGCCATTCAGACCGCCGAAATACAAGGTTCCGTCGGGCCCCTGGCAATGCGAAAGCCGGTTGAACTCGTTGTGGCTAATCCCGTCTTCCTTTACCCAGGTACGCCGGACGTGTAGAGAGGCTTTGTCTAATTGTGCAATACCGAAATCGGTCGGCAACCACAAATGCTGGTGCCGATCCTCGTAAACGGCATACACCACGCTGTTGAGCAATCCGTTTTTGCGGGAAATCACTTGTGTTTGCTGACCTGCCTGCGCCGACCGGTGCCACCGGATAAGTCCACCGCCGGCAGTGCCCAGCCAGAAAATCCCTTCGGCATCCTCATAAAAATGAAAAATACTTTCATAGGGTAAATGATGTTCTCCTTGTCCGCCCGGCCAATAGCGATCCATGATGGCGCCGTCTTCTTTCAGGCGGTAAAGCCCCAGAGAAGTGCAGGCCCAGATTTGTCCGGACCGGTCGCGTTGTAAACTGTTGACACAGGCACGATCAAATTCCGGGAAAGCAGCATCGGGCTGATACACAAATGTTCCATCTGTGGGGTTCAAAACAACAAGTCCGGTCCCGAGGCCGAGCAGCAAGCGTTGCGGACTTACCTCTAAAATCGACCAGATAAATCCGGTTTCCCTGTTTTTTACCTGGAATGTCGGTCCGACGGGCACACCCCCGGGCGTGATTTTTTGTAAGGATACCCATCTGACGTTCGATGCGTTTGCCTGAAGCGTCCATTCTGTCCAGAAGTTGCCATCGGCACTTTTGGTGATGCTCAAAGCCGATTCTGCGCCCGGTAAACGCCGGGCTGCTCCGGATGTGACATCTACGATAAACCTTCCGAAGGAACTGTTATCGCTGTTGATGAACAATTGTCCGTTTATCTCCGCCAGGCCCCGGCAGGTCGTGCCACGGTCGCCGGGAGCATGGTCGTCGTACAGCAAGCGGCGAAAGTAATTTTCCCGCAATTCCACCATCACCAGTCCGAATGTGGTGGCAAACCACAGGTTTCCACTGCGATCGACGAAAAAATCTTTAAACTGCCAGGGATCCAGATCGGGAAATTCCTGCGTGAGGTCCAACAGCAACTCGCCATCGGCATGGTGGATAAAAGGAAATTGCACGATCAGGCTTCCCTGTTCCAGCACCGTATATTGGAAAGAAGCCATTTTCGGGAACCGGGGCGGCAAAATCGTTCGCCTGCCTTGCCCGTCGATTTCCCACAATTCCAGTACTCCCGGTGTTTGGCCCTTATCAAGGATGAAAAAACCATCGGGATCGAGGGACGACCCTTTTAACAAACCGAAATCATGGTTCAAAGGGATCGGATACTGCCGGATAAATTTCCCGTTCAGATCAATTTCCGCTAACCGGCGTTGCGCGGAGGGCGCATCCTCATAGATGCACCACAAGGTCTGCCGGCTCGTGGTGTGCACAAGTCTGGAATACGATGCATTTTCAAGCCGCACCGCGTGCCAGCCATGTTGCGGATGATATGTCGTAAACGAATTGGCATGTTCCAGCCAGATCACCAGTGTGCCGTCGGGCAGGGTTTGCGGGGACTGACGCCATTTTTCATTTGAAAATGGAACCGTTTGATTCCTGAAGAAAACCTCGAACGGCGTTATTTTACCTGTAATCGGATCAATAATGTCGACCCATTGATTTCCACTGGAATGGCTCACCCAGATATTGCCGTCGGCATCCTCTGCCAGCAAATCGACTACGTCTTCATGCAGTCCGTCTTCCATGTGGTTGAACACCCGGAAATTCCGCCCGTCGAAACGCGCTACGCCGCCGCTCGTGGCGGTCCAGATAAATCCCTGCCGATCCTGCAATACTGCACGTGCCTCCCGGTGCGGCAATCCATCGGCCATACCGTAGCGGTGGGCATAGGCCTGGTAGTGTTGCGTATGGGCAACATATGGCAACAAAAAACAGATCAGCAGTATGCTCAGACGGAGCGGCATGTGCACGGTATCATGCGGCTTTCGGATGGTTCGGATGCATGATTCATCCGGTATGTTAGGTAATGAGGATTAAAGAAGTTATCTGTTATCAGTTATCAGGGCTGATAATCAGGCATTTGTGTATATAATAACTAAAACTGATTGTAAAACGCTTAAAGGTAATTTAAATGGTTGTGATTCATCCTTTTGACTTGTCCCGTTTTGTATCCTGTCGAACCGGATCAACGCTGCCGCAGGCTCAAATAAAGGGTCATTTAGGTCGCGGAACGAAGTGTTTGGCTCCCATCACGAAGTATTTGATTCGCGGAATGAAGTGTTACGTTCTTCGAATCAAAATTTTGACGACACGACCCAAAATTTTGAATGGCGCCATCAAATGTTTGACTACCCGGGTTGAAATTTTGCCTCCTGGAATGAAACGCCGGTCAAAAATATAGGAACACTTCGTTCGGGGAATCAAACGCTTCGTTCGGAGAGCCAAATGTTTCCTCTGGAAGGTGAAAAGTTTGAGGCGCGCGGTCAAACGTTTGACGCTCTCCCTTAAACATTTGACGCTCTCCCTCAAACGACGGGGTCAAATGCTGAAATTTTTCATTGTTTTAATGGTGCCGGATTATATTTTGATCCAATAAACAGTAAAAGCTAGTTATTTCGAGTTTTTCCGGATGCTCGTACGCCGTTTATTTGATTTCGTCGGTATTACCGGCAAGCCGGCTGGTGTGGCCCTATACATTTGTGCCATTCCAATCACCTTTTAAATTTCCAGCCAACAATGCCTTTTTACGATATTGTGCAACAGCACATAAATTCCAAACAACTGAATCTGCTCGATCAATCAATCGATGCTATGGAAAAAACATTAGAAAACCAAAAGCGCAATCTTTCTCCCGAAGAGCGGCAACGCTACGGACGGGTGAACGAGGTCAACAAACTTTTTGTCAACAAAGTGTACGATTACTTCAGAAGCCAACCGGCTATGTCCAGTCCTGATGTAGACTGGACGGAATTTGCAGCCGATTACGAAGACCGAATGCTGTTGGAAACCCGGATCACCCGCCTCCGGTCGCTGCTGGAGATCATGGAAAACAGCAAGATTCTGCACGATTACGACAACTTTCAGAATGCGCTGATGGACTATTCCTTTACGCAATACAAAAAAGACAGCGAAGCAGGCGGCTACGTTACCAAGTACAATGAACTGAGGCAGTTTTTCCCACGTACCGCAACGGGCGCCAATACAAAGGCTTCGGCAGAATAAAGAAAAAGTTTAAAGTTGGATTCTATATGGTCCCGGGATTTTCCTTTTGGAAAGTTTCCGGGATTTTTTTGGCTCCGCCGGATGGGGACGTGCAACAGCGGGTACGTGTTCCTTGCCGGTGTTCTTATTCCGGCTTAAAAACCAGCCGCGACACCGACGTTTTTCCATCCGAAACGCGTAAGAAAAACTGATGTACAGCAGGCAAATCTCCGAACTCGAAATACTGCTGTCTTGCGCTTTTTTCTTGTTGCAGGGTTTGTAAAACCTGGCCGTCGAGGCCCACAAATTCAAACGTGAGCGTTCCTGAAAAATCGTTTTCCAGTAAAACGCGGAGCGCCTGTTGTTTGGGAACCGGATTGGGCGCAACGCTGAAAATCGTATTTCCGGAAAAATCCCCTGTTGAAACGTTGTAGCAGGGGTTGTCAAAAATCCATTGCTTCACGATGCTCGTGTCTGTCATGTCTTTTATGGTCAGGATAACCTGCGGTACCGCATTCGCGCTACCCGGCGGCAGCCTGAAACTGTTAGCCACCCCGTATCTTCCCTGATTGGGAGGCAAAGGGGCGTCGGATTGCACAGCACCTGCATTGGAAGTAATAAAAAAGCCGGGAGATACCTGCGGAACATTGTTCAACTGCGGATGGAAATAGAACTTCACCACGTCGTCCGAACCGTCATCTATGGTCGAATTGGCATCGCACCCGTATCCTTCTGTGAACAAAGAAATCGTCGCAGGGCTCTCAAACGAGCAACTCGGGATGGCGTTTGCGTATATGTTTGTAAAAATGGACGGGTTCTGGAGGTCGTGAATTTCTTTCAAACGATCGATGCCATCGCCTGCCGAGCCGGGATGCCACCGAAATAACGCCCATTGATTGTAAAAGGCGGTATCGAGCGGAATAGATTGAAACGGGTTGGTCAGAAAAAACTGTCCATCGGGCTGTGCCGGATTATTGATACGCATTTTCAAAACGCGGACGTCATCGGTATCGTTGGCGGGTGTGCCGTTGTCGTCACAGGTCACGTTCTGATGTAATATCAACATGGCGGGCTGCTGAGCAGGCGATTCGTTGCCGAGCCACATCAAATAGTTGGGAAGGGTTTGGCTCAAATTGCGTTTGCCCCACACAATATCCAACTTGCCGTCGCCATCCACGTCATGGGGCGCTACGGCGAAAAAATTGCCATAGTTGAACGGCTGTGTTTCGTTGTAAATAATGGACATTGAAGAAAAGGTAGCGTTACCCAAACCCTTGATGAACCGCAGTTTACCCCAGTAATTATCCGAAATCACGATATCCGGCAGGCCATCGGCTGTTGCGTCGAACACGGTGAAATAGTTGGTTGCCCACGAAGCATTGGTCGACCAGGCTGCCAGCACCAGTTCGCCCGAAAAACCGGCGCTGCCCAGGTTGCGGTACCATGCTATTTTCTGATCGCCCCACATTTTGGTGATGTACACATAATCCACCCGCCCGTCGGCATCCAGGTCGGTAAGCATACTCTGGTTAACGTTGCCTGGTGAAGGCGTGCCGACCGGGAAAAGTCCGCCCGGCGCAGCGAATAAGCCGTTGCCGAGGTTTTTGTACACCCGCGGATTACCATTGAAAAAATACAAAACCATATCCGGCAAGCCGTTTTCGTCGACATCGAGGGCAAATGCAGCGGAGCATAGTTGAATATCGGTTTCGAGCAGATGTGCCTCGAAATTGCCCGTTCCGTCGTTCTCGAACCAGTAAAAACGTGCATTCACCGATACGGCATCCGTGCCATTGCAGGCAAAGAGGTCGATATCGCCGTCGTTGTCAAGATCGCCGCCGCCCACCTGCTTGCAGGAAGTGACCAGACCGGGCAGTGCTGTACGCGCGCCCCAAAGGTTGTTGCCAAGGTATGGCTGCCAGTAAATCGAGTCGTTGGCGCCGGGCAAAGCGCGGTCCTTCAGGCCATCGCCGTTGAGGTCGGCATTAAAACCCTGGATGCCTCCGCCCGGGTACCAGCGCTTTTCGTCGTAATTGCCATTGCCGAGGTTGACCAGCAGCGTGCCGGATGCCACCAGATCGTTGGTCCCGTTCAAGTCGTAATCGACCGAAATAATACTTTTCGGAATACCCAGCCCGGTTTGTAAAAACAATTCCTGAGAAAACGTTCCGCCGGAAAGGTGGCTGAACCACACCATTTGGTAACTGTTGGAGGTAGCCGTACAATAATCATTGCTGCCGTCGCCATTGAGGTCTCCAATGGCGAGTAAACCGTAATCCGGAAACCAGGCCTCTGTCGGTGTGGTGGTTGAAGTGGCAAATAAACCGGTGCCGCTATTGAATTTGAAATAACTGCCCGAATGGCCGGTCGTGAGTTCGCCCACCATCAAATCCGCGTCGCCGTCCGCGTCGAGGTCGCCGAGTGCGAAGCCCCTGCCGGTTCTGAATTTGGTGGAAATGGTTTGCAGGAGTGTTGCCTGCCCTGTATGGTCAAATTCCTGCCACTCGATGATCTGACCGTAGTTGAAAATCAGTTCGATGTTTCCGTCGTTGTCTATATCGGTCGTCTCCAGGTTCTCCGGCACAACAGCAAGCAGTTGAATGGCCTGGAAAACGCCGTTCCCCATATTTCGGTACCAGAAACAGCCGTCGGTTTGACGGGTAATGAAATCCGTTATTCCGTCGCTATCAAAATCCAATGATTTGAAAATCAATGGGTTATTGGCGTTTGTCAAAGTCTGGATAATACCAAAAGTGCCGCCGCCCAGGTTCCTCTGCCAAAAAATAGCGCTGGAGTCTACCGAAAGCGGGTCGGGCAGAAGATCGCCATCCACATCGATCATCAGGGCGGTGTTGTGTTCAAAAACCTGTTGTTGGGGCTCGTACTGACCGGTGCCCAGGTTTTTTCTCCAGTGTTTTCCGGCTACCAGGTCCGGCAGACCGTCGTTATCGAGGTCTGAAAACTGCGCGCCAAAAAAACCGACAGGTACGGTCGCCAGATCAGCATCGATGAGCGGCTCGGGCGCGTGAAAACTGCTGAAACCGTCGCTGCGAAAGAGCGTTACGCCCGTAGCCGAAGTGGCGACAATGTCGAGGATGTCGTTGCCGTCCATGTCCAGCAAGGCAAATTTTTTGACGTTGCCGATGCTGTTTGGCAGGTCGCTGGTGGTGATAATTTGAGGTACTGTGCCGAATTGGGCGTTGGTTTTGCCACAAAAAATCAGGCAGGCACAAAAGAGTTGGTAAAAAACGGTTTTGTTCATAGAGGAAATCCTGCTTTAGCCGTCAGAGGAATAAGAACGGACAAAAGTAGTCAGAAATCAAATTCCCGAACGCGTTGGCAAATCACCTGCTCAATCCCCCATGAAAAACAACTCCGTCAACACCCCGCCAAACATATCCTCATTCTCCAGCCGGAGCCAGCCTACCAGCCCGAAATCGGTGCGTACCAGAAATAACAAGTCCGCTTCGTAGTCTTTGTTTGACGATTCGGCCAGCAGCACTTCCACTTCGTAGCCTTTGGGCAACTGCGCCACGGTCTCCGGGCCTGTTTTATTCTTGTACAGGGTAACGTCTTTCTGGATCGGCCCTTTTATGCCCACATAGTAATAGGGCTGTTTTATTTCGAGCAGTGTGTCTTTCTGGATCTGGAATTTGCGCCTGCGGTTGAACATGTTGTTGGCGTGCCCTGCGGTATAGACCAGTCCGGAGGCATTGATATACATTTCAACACAGGAAACATGTCCTACCAGTTTTTGATCTTTTCCATAGATAGAGAACTCGGGATCGTCGCTCATGCCGGTATCGAAAAGGATCGTCAGGCTGTCTTTGATGCCGGGCGCCTTGTATTTGGCCACGATCATGCCGGACACCACGGCTTCGCTGTCGCAATAGAACGGGTCTTTGGGATCGAGTGTCTGGCAGGAGATGTTGAGCACTTTCACACCTTTTTCATATCCGAAAACGGCATGGAAGGAAGTATCGACCAGCACTTTGGTCATTTGCGGGAAATAGGACTTGTCTTGTCCGGAAGCGGCGCCCGCAAGTGCCAGGCAAAGAAGGATTGTCGGGAAAACGGTTTTCATCGTGTGTAGTAGTGGAATGGATAGTGGGGCCACGGTAGTGCGGCCGGCGGGGGCAAAAGTAGGACAAAGGGATTTGATTACAGACTACAGTATTTTTTATAAACCATCGAGGCCACAAAGGGTGCAAGGATGAACCAGGATTGGAAGGATTTGGAAGGATTAGAAGGATTCCCGTCGTGACGCCCGGATAGTATGGGTGCAAATCCTGAAAATTTAGATATCACGACGGGTATCCTTCTAATCGTTTTAAATCCTGTGAATCCTGTTCAAAATGGCCGTTCATCATTGTCCTTACCGGGCTGCCCCTGGCCGCTGTTGCGCGTCACCGCCAACAGCAACTCCGTGGGGATTCCAGTGTGGAAAGAAGGGCGTTCGGGAGGTATGAACCAGGATTGGAAGGATTTGTAAGGATTAGAAGGATTCCCGTCGGGACGCCCGGATAGCATGGGTGCCAATCCTGAAAATTGAAGATATCACAACGGGCATCCTTCTAATCCTTATAAATCCTGTGGATCCTGTTCAAAATGGCCGTTCATCATTGTCCTTACCGAGCCGCCCCGGCCGCTGTTGCGCGTCCCCGCCAACAGCAACTCCGTGGGGATTCCAGTGTGGAAAGAAGGGCGTTCGGGAGGTATGAACCAGGATTGGAAGGATTTGTAAGGATCAGAAGGATTCCCGTCGGGACGCCCGGATAGCATGGGTGCAAATCCTGAAAATTGTAGATATCACGACGGGCATCCTTCTAATCCTTGTAATCCTTCCAATCCTTGTAATCCTTCCAATCCTGTTCAAAATGGCCGTTCATCATTATCCTTACCGGGCTGCCCCTGGCCGCTGTTGCGCGTCCCCGCCAACAGCAACTCCGTGGGGATTCCAGTGTGGAAAGAAGGGCGTTCGGGAGGTATGAACCAGGATTGGAAGGATTTGTAAGGATTAGAAGGATTCCCGTCGGGACGCCCGAATAGCATGGGTGCCAATCCTGAAAATTGAAGATATCACGACGGCATCCTTCTAATCCTTATAAATCCTGTGGATCCTGTTCAAAATTTGATGTCAGTCACAGTACTGTACCTGAAGGCTTGTTTGCGGGCACATGAATGTCCCCCGCTCCCGACGGCCTGAAAGGCCGTGCTACCAAAGAAAACGGCGCGTACAGAACCTTTACAGTTCCATACGCGCCGTTATTATCTACAAAAGCCTCCGTTTCAACCCTGATAACTGATATCAGATAACTGATAACGAATAACCTTATCTCAGCATCGTTTTCACCTCATTGATCACATAAGACTCAATAATGTCGCCGACTTTGATGTCGTTGAAATTCTTGATCGTAATACCGCATTCCATACCGGATTTGACCTCTTTCGCATCTTCCTTGAAGCGTTTGAGCGAAGCGATCTCGGCATTCTGGTTGGCGTTGCCGGGGTACACCACGATACCGTCGCGAACGATGCGGATGAAGTGGTTGCGGCTGATTTTGCCTTCCTGTACGTAGCAACCGGCCACGGTACCGACTTTCGAAATTTTGTACACCTCGCGCACTTCCACCTGGCCCATGATCTCCTCTTCTTTCGTCGGTTCGAGCATGCCCTCCATAGCGGCTTTGATCTCTTCGATGGCCTCGTAAATGATCGAGTACATCTTGATTTCCACACCTTCTTTCTCCGCCAGTTTGCGGGCGGTGAGCGAAGGACGCACCTGGAAGCCGATGATAATGGCGTCGGAAGCGGAAGCCAGCATAACGTCGCTGTCGACAATCTGGCCGACGGCTTTGTGGATGACGTTGACCTGGATTTTCTCCATCGACAGTTTGATGAGCGAATCGGTAAGGGCCTCGATAGAACCATCCACGTCACCTTTGACGATGAGGTTGAGTTCCTTGAAGTTGCCCAGTGCCAGACGGCGACCAATCTCTTCGAGGCTGATCCGTTTGCTGGCGCGGTTCGACTGTTCGCGGATGATCTGTGCACGTTTGGTAGCGATCTCTTTGGCTTCGCTGTCGGAGCGGGCCACTTTGATCTTTTCACCTGCCTGCGGAGCGCCCGGCAGACCGAGTACCAGAACCGGCGTGGCCGGACCTGCTTCCTTGATCTTTTTGCCGCGTTCATTGAACATGGCTTTCACCTTGCCGGAGAATTCGCCTGCAATGATCGGGTCGCCGTCGTGCAAAGTGCCGTTTTCAACCAGCATTTTTGTCACATAACCGCGGCCTTTATCGAGCGATGCTTCCAGAACCGTACCGATGGCACGGCGGGCAGGGTTGGCTTTGAGTTCGAGCAGTTCGGCTTCGAGCAGTACTTTTTCGAGCAGTTTGTCGACATTCTCCCCTTTTTTGGCTGAAATGTCCTGGCTCTGGTATTTACCGCCCCACGATTCTACCAGAAGATTCATCTGGGCGAGTTCGTTTTTGATCCGTTCGGGGTCGGCGCCCGGTTTATCTATTTTATTGATCGCGAACACGAGCGGCACGCCGGCGGCCTGGGCGTGGCTGATAGCCTCCCGGGTTTGCGGCATGATGCTGTCGTCGGCGGCGATCACGATAATGGCGATGTCCGTTACCTTGGCACCCCGTGCACGCATGGCCGTAAAGGCTTCGTGACCAGGTGTGTCGAGGAACGTGATTTCCTGTCCGTCGGCCATCTTCACTTCGTAAGCGCCGATGTGCTGTGTGATACCGCCCGCTTCGCCTTCGGCTACGTTGGCGCTGCGGATAAAGTCGAGCAGCGAGGTTTTACCGTGGTCGACGTGGCCCATAACGGTCACGATCGGCTGGCGCGCTACGAGATCCTTCGGATCGTCGAGTTCTTCCTCTTCTACTTCCACCTGTTCTTCGGCGCTGATGAACTGCACTTCGTAGTGGAATTCACTGGCTACAACTTCGATCAGTTCGGCGTCGAGGCGCTGGTTGATCGATACGAAAATGCCGAGGCTCATACAAGCCTTGATGACGTCGGCGGGTTTGATATTCATCAGCGAAGCCAGATCGGATACGGAGATGAACTCCGTTACCTGCAGTACTTTTTCGCCTTCGCTGCGTTCCTGTTCCAGAAGTTCGGCGCGTTCGCGGCGTTCGTCACGTTTGTCACGGCGAATTTTCTGGCGTTTCCGGCTGGCACTGGCGCCCATACGGGCCATTGTCTGCCTGATTTGATCTTCGATCTGTTTTTGCGAAACCTCTTTCGGCTGGTCGTCGCGACGGGCGGTTGGTGGCGACGACAGCGGGCCACGGCGTTCGCCGCCGCCTGCACCTGCTGTGCCGCCCGACATCGATGCCTGGAGCGACGCGGCCGTAACGGGCGTTTGTACCTTTTTACGTTTGCGTTTATGACGATTCGGATCGTTGCTGCCTGCGTCGGATGTGCCGCCGGTCGCATTGGCAGGCCGGTTCTGG
>Ga0116158_10004781_pt1 | contig 11531 bp, 2 predicted proteins | sample AD_UKC052_MetaG_FD_89883 | JGI IMG/M metagenome (GOLD analysis project Ga0116158, IMG submission 89883) | Active sludge microbial communities of municipal wastewater-treating anaerobic digesters from USA - AD_UKC052_MetaG | ecosystem: Engineered > Bioreactor > Anaerobic > Digestate | place: USA... | reverse complement strand
GAGTGCAGGATGGGATGGCACCTACCAGGGAAAACCTTTGCCGCCGGATGTATTTGTATATTCAATTGGTACCACCTGCGACAACGGGCAGCCTTTGGAAACAAAAGGGAATGTGATGATTGTGAGGTAAAAAAAATCCATTTGATTTTTTATTTATTTAAAATTTCATTTTATTTGTTAAATGGTCTGGTAAGAATCAGAACCCGGGTAACCATGTGAAAACTAATCTTATCCCGGGAACATTTAAATAAATAAACTTCAGGCTGATGCCATTTAAAGGCAGGGTATGTTTATCGGTTCAATTATTATGCTGTTTGCTGCTCCCTTTTTTGGTATTGGGGCAACCCGTAAATGACAACTGTTCCAACGCATCTGTAATATCCATAGGCAGCGGCGGTTTTGCCTTAGGAAGCTTTTCCGGCACCCAGATTGATATCAATGCTGCCACCCTTCAAAACGGCGAAACCTTTGCACCGGGCATTCTTACCGCAGGGCTAAGCAAAAAAAGCATCTGGTACAAATTTACCCTGCCTACCACAAGGGGTGTAGAGGTGTTTTTAAAGCAGCCTGCGGTAGCCATTGCTGATGGTAATGTTGGGTTTGCAGTGTATAAAACAAATGCCTGCCTGCCCGGTGAGGCACAAATAAGTACCAAACTTACGCCCATTGCCAAGTTTGCAAGCAGCAAGCACCCCTGCCTCGATGCAGGCGAATACTACGTGCAGGTAAGCGCCAACAGCAATGCCAACGGATTGGTATTTATTTCGTTGGATATTGCCGAACCCGATCCGGCGCCTTATGATAAACCAGCTACGGCCAGCAAGTTTGGGAAAGTAGGATCCAATAAAACAACGGGTATTGAGTTTAATGTTTCGTGCCAAAGCATTGATAATGCTGCCGAAGTTTGTTTTGCCAATACCTCATTTAAAGATTACTCCAAAAGTACCTGGCACACTTTTACCACGCCCGATTATTTCGATTTTATTGCTTTAATGATTTCCGGGAATACCAGTAATTACTGGGATCAATCCAAATTCAAAATCGGCTTTCGGCTTTTTGAAGGCGATATCACCTCCTCTTCACTTGCCTCGCTAACCCAGATAGGTGGTTGCGATAGCCTCTACTACAACACCTATGTGGCTGATTTTCGCCTGTTTAAATGCGGGGCGTTAAAATCCAATACTGCATATACCGTTCAGTTGCTCTATCATACCGATTTCAAAAATGATTTTCGCTTTGCAGTACACTCCAGCGGGAACGCCCCTACCCGTGCCCCCGAACCGCTGCTTTCCATTCCGGCAGCTAATAAACTGGGCATATTACCCAGTAATTTCAGCGGCATTACTACCTATGCCACCCCCGACCGTTTTGCCTGCAATGCCAGTCATACCAATTATAATTGCCCGAAAACACTGCCAAAGTCTGGCTTGCTGGTGCAGGGAAACAATGTAGCCTTTACATTAAGTACGTTTTATAGCTTTTCACTTGCAAATACGGCCCAGTTGGACATTTATGGTGCCGGTGGCGGTTCGGGTACCTATGTGCGGTTGTATAAGCAGGCACTCGGAGGCAGTTGCACCAGCCTCGATACAGCCAATATTGTTGCTTCCGGTCTTACAAACATTGTGGCGGAATGCCTTGCACCCGGTGATTATGTTGTTCAGATTATGGGGAGCGACAGTGCCTATTGCCACGCCAACGGATGGTGTCCGGCGTCTGTCCATCTGTTAACGGGTGATGCTTCTTTACCTTTTTACCGGAATCTAGGGGCAGAGGTAACTTTGAGAATAACAGCGCAAACACAGGCAGGCATCAACAAATTTTCCCTGGATGCACCTGGAGCATTTGAAAAAATAAATGCAAACGGGGCTGGGGTAATGCAACCTATACAATTGTATAAAACCTATACCACTACGCCGGATACATTAGGATGCTCCAACACCGTTCTACCTGCTGATTTTTGTTATGACCAAAAAGCGAGCTACAGGGAGTTTGTGTTGGCGGACAGTGGTATTTTTCGCCTGGACCAGAACAATTTTAACTGGAGTAGCCTGTACATGGGCGATGCCAATGCCCTGGCCACAGCGCAAAATGCTTTTGCATGGCCACAAAAAATAACCGGGCTAACACCGGTAAGAAGATGCATGATCTGGAATAGTACAGGAACAGGAACGACCACCTGCGTAACGCCTGGAACCTTTAGCCTCGTTGGTTTTGGTCCGTTGAGGGGTGGGTACAACAATGGCCTCATTGTACAAAACCCTTCTTTTACGGTTATTGCACCAAAAACAAAATACAACAGTCCGCAAAATGCGCAGGATATGGGGGATTTATGGGCACAACTGGGTTCAGGCGGAGGAACCATTGCCAGCGCTGTTGATACTTTTTCCTGTTACGATAACCCTGCGGTAATTGATGGATTCGATGGAGGTACCTGCGGTTCGCCTTACAAGAACACCAAAATTATTTACCGGCAATTCTATTTAAGAGAAGCCACTTCCATCAGAATTGCAACAGGGCCCTCTGGATATACCCCGTATCACGGATCATTAACGCTTTTTAGCGGCAAAGCCACCAATGGGCTTACGGGTTTGAAATCCATGGGAGATAGCTGGAAATGTTTCTACGATAAATCCACAGCAGGAAGTTGCACCGACCTGCTGCCTGCCGGATGGTACACAGTAGTTGCTTATGGGTATGGTGGAACCTACGAGAACCCCTTGCAAACTACCGATGCCGGTGGCAATCACTACAGTTTACTGGGATTGCCTAATGCATTTTATGTTTTCCTCTATCCAAAAACCTGTGCAAGCCCGCAGTTCAACAGGCCCTATAAAGCATCGGTAGATCCCATAGCAAAAAAGCCGTATATAGTGGATTGGGCACCAAGAACAGAACACACAGCTTCTTATCCCGTTACCTGGCAGAAGTACACCCTAAGTACTGAAAATTTCGATTGTACACAGGATACCGCTTTCATACGGCCAAACATGACCTCCTGCCCCGGCGATAACACTAAAGTTGCCTTTTATGTTTTTCAAATCACCAAGGAGAGCTACTTACAAATTGGCAATATACCTGATGGATTTTGGCAACAGGTAGTTGCATTTGATGTACGCACGGCCGATTCTTCAAAATTAAAACAGGCCCCTCCCTTGCAAGCCTGTATGAATAAAAACGGGGTAACAGAATTTTGCAAATTGCAACCCGGGTATTATACCCTGATCATTTTTGCACCTTCAAATTATACCTGTAATAGTGTTCAACCAACCATTTATGTTGACCAGGCAGGCTATAGCCGTTTCGACCATGCCAATAATGCCTATGATTTTGGAACCCTTAAGCCGGATAGTGTTTGGCGTAATGGTAAAATTGGCGATGTAAATCCGCTCCATAGCAGCCGGGCACCAAGCAACGATTTTTTTTATTGCACTACGGGAGCACAGGAAAAAGATCCAAACCTGGCTGATTGCTATTTGTTTTATAATCCTAATATTTATAACCCTGGCAACAATATTTCCCTCCATCCGGATTATAGCTCGGTCCGCCCAAACTACTACATCGACCGCCGGAACCTTTGGTACACCTTTACAGTGAATGAGCCAGGCCTGGTTAGGCTAAGAATTACGCCAAAAACAACAGGAAAAACAGACATGTATGGCTATACAATCTTTAGTAGCGATGTAGATGGCACCCTGCCATTTACCAATGTGGTGAGTAGCGGCCAGGTAGATTCAACGCTTGCACAAGGATTAACTTTTGTTGCCAGAAATTTTAGCAGCTCATCCTGTGCGCCAAATACTTCAAGCGAATGGGCATTCTACACTTCGCAATGTGATTTTAAACCAACGAGGTACTATATTATTGTAGACAATGCAAACTCATATTACCTGGGTGGTATTGAAAGAATGTTTCCAGTAAACCAATTGGAAGTTGAGGTGCTGCTGGACTCTTTAAAGGCAACTTCACCCAAATTCGATCATTATTCTCAGGCCAACGATTTAGGCCTGGTAAACAGTGGCAAAAAGAAAGGCGTTGTTGACAATTTCACCTGTGCCACCCGCGACCTGCCTGATCCGGTTTACGCAAATACCTATTGCCAGAAAACACTGTGGTACAAGTTTACCACTACCGTTACAGGCACCATACGATATGCCTCCTTTTTCAGAAATTTCCACGAATATGATTACACCTATATTCAACTTTTCAGACAAATAAAACCAAACGACAGCAGCAGCAATGGTTTATTGTATCTGCCGCATACTTCCACATATTATAACAACGCCAACGCTGCAAATTGGGCTCAGCAATGCATCAGCCCGGGAACCTATTATATTTTATTGCCCGGTTGCAATGCTTTAAATGAAGATGTTTTTCCTGAAATTGAAATCATTGCTTCAGCCGGTGATTTTTGCAGTGCTCCCATGATAGCCAACCTAAACGGAGTGGGCAATAAAATAGTACCGGTTACTGTAGATTGCCACACCATTGGCACCGATTATGGCGAGTTCAACCAAACCCTTACCTGCCCGGCCAATGCCCTTACCAAAGATTACAAAACAAGCTGGTACCGGCTTGATATAGGGGGTACGGATACGCTGGATATAACGGTTTTCCTCAATGAAAAAACAAATGCCGGCAGCACCGATATTAAATACCGTATGATGACAGGCAGTTGCAGCGCCATGCAGGAACAAAGCTGCGTGCAGGATGCGCTTACCCGCAATACATACGAGTGTATGGTGCCGGGCAATAGTTACTATATACAGGTATTTACGCCTGTACTACAAAATGGCTACACCCCCGTTACAGGAGATATTGAGTTGAATATTTCTTCTGTAAAACATGCAGGGGCCTGTGCCCCTGCCAACAATTGCATTGCAGTGGCAGAGTTTTTTCCAAAATTTGATTGTACAAAGGACAAGAACATTTCAATTACCAACCTAAGCACTTTTGGCAGCGACATTAAGTATGATTGGGATTTTGGCTATAATAACCAGAAGAGTAATGCGGTATCGCCTGAGTTTTTCTATCCGGCGCTTACAAGCGACAAAACGTATACGATTAAGCTGATAGTAACCAACCTGGTATGTGGCAAAAAAGATTCCATATCGAAAATTATTAATATCCCGGCCCGGCCTTCGGTAAACCTCGGCGTGGATACGGCAATTTGTGCAGGGCCGGCATCAGTAGAACTCGATGCTGCTTCGCATAGTGGTACTACTTACCAATGGTATACATGGATTGGTTATTGGAATCCTTTCAACACCAATGCAAAAATTAATGCAACCACCTTGTCGAGCCTGATTGTGGAGCTCACCTACAACAATTGCAAGGCGCGCGACACGGTAAATGTGTGGATCAATCCAATTGTAAAAAAATCAATACAATCAGTTGCCTTGTGCAATGTAGACCAGGTAACACTGGATAGTTACCGGGGTAGTGGGGAGGTGTATAGCTGGAGCAATGGAACATCTGCAAGAAGCATTACGGTTGCTCAGCCAGGTTATTATTGGTGCGATTTATATCTAAATGGTTGCATCATCCGTGATAGTTTTTTAGTCGTAAATCCCGGAACCTCGCAGCAGGTAAAACAGGTCCGGGTTTGTCAATCAGCCTTACCTTATATAGCCGATGCCACGGTAAGTGGCGCATCGGGATATACTTGGAGTGACAACAGTACCGCGGCAAAATTAAATATCACCAAGTCAGGTATTTATTGGGTGGATATTACCCTGAGTGGCTGCACTTATCGCGATACTTTTAATGTGTCCATTGACTCTTTTAAAACAGCAGCAATTTCGGCCCGCATCTGCGGCGGACAACAATATACATTGCCCGGCGGCAAGAAGGTATCCCTAAGTGGCATTTATATGGATAGTATAAAAAATGCAAGGGGCTGCGACAGCCTGATTACCACCGTAACCCTAAAAGTGGATACTTTAAAACGGGTAAGCAGCAACGTATCAATCTGTTCAGGGCAATCTTTTACTTTACCTAGTGGCAAAATTATTGGCATTGCAGGCAATTATTCAGATACGGTAAAATACATAAACGGCTGCGACAGCCTGATCAGCTCCATCAACCTATCCATTGAAACGGTCATCCGAAATAACCAATCCGCCACCATTTGTGCGGGAAACACCTTCACCCTGCCATCCGGTAAAACAGTAACCGCTGCAGGTTTGTACAGCGATACCCTCAAAGCAAAAGCCGGATGCGACAGCGTGATCATTGCCTTTAATGTGATAGTACTTTCAACCGTGGTAAATAGTTTTACTACAGGTATTTGTGCAGGGCAAAGCTATATTTTACCCTCCGGCAGAAGGGTAACAACAAGCGGGTTGTACCGCGATACGATTCGCTTTGTAAATGGCTGTGACAGCCTTTTAACCAACGTTACTTTAACTGTAAAACAAGCCATGGATAATTCCTTCTCTGCTACCATTTGTACAGGACAATCTTTTACGCTTCCTTCGGGCCGGATGTTAACCGTTACAGGGATTTACCGCGACACCGTGCGAACTTCAGCCGGTTGCGACAGCCTGATTACCAACCTTAGTCTCACCGTGCAAAATGCAATTACCAACACACTTTCAATCTTTATTTGCCAGGGACAAAACTACACGCTACCATCAGGGATTAGGGTAAACACTACAGGACTCTACAGAGATACACTCAGGTACACAACCGGCTGCGACAGTTCCATTACCATAGTGAACCTTACACGTTTTGACGCTGCCACCATTGCTTCCTCTGCCACCATTTGCCTTGGCAATGCTTATACCCTTCCTTCTGGAAAAACGATTGCTGCAGCAGGAACTTATCGCGATACGCTGCGCTATGCCAATGGTTGCGATAGCATCCGATATACCGTTACCCTTTCCGTAACCGATGCCCTCCGCAATACAAGTACGGCCTATATCTGTGTGGGAAGCTCCTACCAATTGCCCTCGGGACGTATAGTTTCTACAGCAGGCCTTTACCGCGATACCGTGCGTACCGCTCAAAACTGCGACAGCCTCATCAGCAATATTACACTCGTGGTGGATGCAGCAACGGTGCAAGCCTTGTCGCCAACCATCTGCCAGGGTAGCAGCTTTACACTCCCCTCCGGCAGGTTGGTTTCCACGGCAGGTATCCACCGCGACACCTTGCGCAACATACGGGGCTGCGATAGTATCCGTTTTACCGTTAACCTTTCTATAAGTGCCATTCGGTTTGGTACCGCTTCGGCTACCCTGTGTGCCGGGCAAACTTATACAAGACCTTCCGGTAAAATAGCTACTGCTTCAGGTACCTACCTTGATACACTCCGGTCTATCGTCACCGGCTGCGATAGTATTGTGACCACAACCCTCACTTTCAGTTCTCCTTTATCTGTTAGGTTAAGCGGTCCTTCTTCTGTTTGTACCGGGGTATCGGCTACGCTTACGGCTACAGCATCGGGCGGCAACGGTGGGCCTTATAACTATAGCTGGACGGGTGCCACGGGCAGCGGTAATTCTGTTAGCGTTAGTCCTTCGGCCACTACCAAATATATGGTTTCAGTTTCCGATGGCTGCACCGTTGCACCGGCGCGTGATTCGGTTACCATTACCTATGTTCCTCCGCCACAACCGGGTCTTAACAATGCTACCGTAACCATCTGCCGGGGCAGTTCGGCCACCTTTACCGCTACCGGGGGCGCTACTTATCTGTGGAGTCCGGCTACCGGTTTGAGCAATACATCTGTTGCAAGGCCGGTTGCATCGCCCCTTACCGATACCCGCTACCGAGTGCGGGTAACAACCGCTACGGGTTGCATTGGCGAGGATAGCATCCTGATAAAAGTTACCCAACCTTTTACCCTTACGGCAAGCCTTGATACGTTTGTATGCGCAGGCGGCAGCATTGGCCTTACCGCTGCAGGCGCTGTACGCTACGAGTGGGCAGGCGCCGGGTTAAGTGCTACTACCGGCTCTTCGGTTACCGCAAGGCCTGCTGCTACCACCACCTATACCGTTACCGGCTATGGACCCGATAATTGCTTTACCCAAACCAAAAATATACGCATTACAGTAATTGCCCTGCCTGTGGTAAATGCAGGAAGGGATACCACCATTATGGTGGGTTCGTCGTTTGTACTGCGGCCCTCTTACACAGGCAATAACCTTGCCTACAACTGGACGCCGGCTACTTACCTGAGTTGTGCCGACTGTGACAGGCCCACTACTTCGCCACGCGAACCCATGGAGTACTCCGTGGAAGTGCGCAATGCATTTGGATGTACGGCTGCCGATAAACTTCGGATTGAGCTGCGCTGCAATGCCGAAAGCATCTTTTTACCCAACACCTTTACCCCCAATGGAGATGGCGCCAACGACATCTGGTACCCACGCGGGGGAGGCATAAAAACAGTACGGTACCTCAAGGTATTTAACCGCTGGGGACAGGTGATTTTTGAACGATCAAACTTTAATACCGACGACCGGAGTGCAGGTTGGGATGGCACTTACCAGGGACAGCCACTGCCGCCCGATGTGTTTGTGTATACCCTTGGTACCGTTTGCGATAACGGGCAGAACCTGGAGACAAAAGGGAATGTGATGATTGTGAGGTAAATGAAAAAATTGTTACTACATTTAACGGCCCTGGTGGAAAAAATTGAACTGCCATTACCTATCAAAAAAAATATGTATGAAAAGAACCTGTTTTTTCCTCTTTCTGTTGTTTTTACTTTTAAGAGTTAATGTTCTTTCTGCACAGATACAGAATGCTTCAACCGGAGTAATCACTACAATCAGAGAGGGTAACTGGAGCGACTCACTTGTATGGAGCTCGTTGCGAATACCCGGCAAATATGACAGTGTAATACTTATGCACAATATTTTAATAGATACGGATGCTGTTTGCAAAGTATTAAAAACCAATGGAAAAAATATTCAAATTGAAGCGGGCAAAAAATTACTGATACAGGGATATGACCCCATAATAAATAACAGCGTAAAAATTATTGATTCATCAAAATTAAAATTAATCAGTTCAAAGGCTGAATTGGAGGCTGGTGTGTATAAATATGATTTCGGAAGCCAAGTTCCCGATTTTAAGGCCGGAACCATTCTGGTAAGCGATATAGGAGAAGGATACTTAAGAAAAGTTACCTCCGCTGTCAGGTCCAATAATACCATGGTTGTTCAAACAAGCCAGGGAACGATGGAGGATTTATTTACGGATGCTAAATTTAAAATCAATTTAGATGCGTCTGAACTGTTGGAAGTAAATTCAAATAGCCAGAATCAAACGGTTGTCCCTAATTCAGGAGGAGGAGAATTTACCTACAATATTAACCCGGTTACCCTGCTTGAAGCAGGTACAGCATATATAAAAATGGAGCAATGCCAGTTTAAATTATACCCGAATATGGGTTTTGAATATGACTTTGGCCTGGGAGGGTTAAATGAATTTGAAATGAAACTGGATAAAGCCATATTAAAAGGAGACCTGGTTTTCAATATGAAGCTGCTGGCAGCCATAAAAGAAAAGACCGATACATTAAAAAAATTTGAAAAACCATTCAGTTTTTTGGTAGGCCAGGTACCGGTAAAGGGTACTGCAACCCTTTATATTATTTCAAAAATTGAATTTAGCTACAAAGATGACATTACATTCGAAAATAACTTTAACTACCAGTTTGATTATACTTTTAATGCAAGTACAAAATTCCTGAAAGGTACAGGGTGGAATAACAGCTTTAATGCTATTACATTTAAGGATACATTAATAAGGAATGATATTGAAACAAGTCCTGAAATGGAAATAAAAGTAACCGTTGAACCCCAGTTAAAAATTAAATTCTACGGTGTTGTTGCCCCTTATTTGAGTTTCCCTTCAAGCCTTTCCCTAAAAGGAAAATACAAAAGGCCTGAATCATATTGGGACCTTCATCTGAACACCAAATCTGAACTGGAAGGCGGGGTAGATATTACCATATTGAAATATGATATTGAAAAATTCGGCCCTAAAAAATTCTGGACCAAAGACTGGTATAATTACCATACCCCATTTAAAATTGAAAAGGATACCGGGGATTTTCAATCCTCACAGGATACGGTTAACTTTTTACCCATCCCCATCAGGGTGAAAATACTGGACGAGGAATATCTTACCCAAAAAGGGGTAAAAGTTGAGTTTAAAATATTATCCGGCACCGGATCACTTTCAAATTCAACAGTTACAACTGATGCCAATGGAATGGCAGAGGTAAACTGGAGAATAGGAAGCCAAAAAGAACAAGTGCTGGAAGCAAAAGCATTTAAGGGAGATGGAAGTCCATTAATTGGATCACCCTTACAATTTGCGGCTAGCTATGGTGGAAAGGAACTGAAAGTGGTGAAAGTATTTAATTCAACGAATACCCCTGTATTCACAACTAATTTTTTCAAACAAGTAGGGGTAGGAAAAGGTGGACACATTTATGCAGGTACAATAAATAATGGCTTGTATAAATGTGTAGACTCCACCTGGACAAAACTGGGTTTACTCACCAATAACAATATCAATGATATTCAAACCGATCAGTTTGGAGGAGTATGGATAGCCCAATATGGTAACACAGGTGCACAGGCAACTACCGGCGGCATCAACCATTTTCCTGATTCTTCGCTGAACGGGTTCGCCTACTACGGAGCAACCCTTGGTGCACCTACACGAAATGCAAGAGGCGTTTTTTGCGACACCACCCGCACAAACGGGGATGGAAGGCCAAGGTTATGGACGGCCCATATGGCCCATATAACAGGTGGGGTTTCAACAACCGGCGCCGTTGGTCTTGGCTTAAATGCTGCCAATCCTTTTTTTAATAAAATTACCAATGGTATTGACATATCATTACAAAATGGCAGCATTCCTTGTATAGGCGGTAATAGTGATGAAATCTGGGCCTATGCCTCTGTGAACTTTGGCAAAAGCCAGATTTTGCGATATTCGGCAGTAAACGGTACTTTACTTGGCGCTTATGATTATGAAAACACAACCGTCACCGGCATGACGAGTAATTTTATAGCAAGGGCCATTCACTTTGATGCAACCGGCAGCCGGTGGATCGGGTTGATTTCAGGAGGATTATTGGTGAAGGAAAATGATAACTGGATCAATATCAATATGCCTGAGATATTGCCTGCAGCTACCGCAGTCAGCACAAATGGCATAAGCAGCGGAAAATTCGGAAAAGTATTTATCGCCACAAGTCAGGGACTTTTAATTTATAATGGAGGTGATAAATCCATTCCTGCATCTTACACAAAAGTTACCACTGCCGAGGGACTTCCATCGAACAATGTATTGGATGCGGTTGAAAGAGCCTCGGATGGATTGCTGATTGTGACAACCGATTCCGGGATTGCCTTTATTACCGGGCATTAACTGTACCTTCCTGAAGAGGTTGTCTCAAAACAAAGATTTTTAACTTTTGCCACGAAGTCACGAACCTGCCTGCCGGTAGGCTGGGACACAAAGATTTGATATTCAATGTAATTTTTCTCCGTCCTTCG
>Ga0116158_10004769_pt1 | contig 11545 bp, 6 predicted proteins | sample AD_UKC052_MetaG_FD_89883 | JGI IMG/M metagenome (GOLD analysis project Ga0116158, IMG submission 89883) | Active sludge microbial communities of municipal wastewater-treating anaerobic digesters from USA - AD_UKC052_MetaG | ecosystem: Engineered > Bioreactor > Anaerobic > Digestate | place: USA... | reverse complement strand
ATTTCATTGCTGATTAGCATCAATTTTTTGTTCGACCATTCTCCAAATCTTTTGACAGGGGAAGTAGTTTTCAAAAAGCTGTTTTCCGATAATCAAAGAATCAATTGCATTATATTCACTTTTAACTAAATTGAGAAGTTGTTTAGAGTTAACAACGCCGTTATTTAAAGTAATTTTAATTTTGAACTCATTTGCTAGCTGGTTCAATTGATTTAATTGTTGCTTAATGTCATCATTATTGTCAAAAGTAAAAACTAATCTGTTTGCTCCTAACTCACTAATAAATTGAATAAAATCGTAAAGAGAAAAATTCGGTGTTTCGAGTAATTCTTTTTGATAAAGATGGAATACAATGCGTGTAGGACTAAACTTTTGGAATAAAGTGTTAATATCGGAAATATTAATAATGTCAGATTTATCAATAATAATTCTTTGGACTCCGAGCTTAAGCAGCATTTCACATTCCAGACGACTTTTAAATTTAGAAAAAACCTGTATCGGAATGTCTAATGCCTGAGAAATATAGCTTATAGAATTTATATTTAATTGATTATTAATTTCTGAAAACGAATCTAAGTCTATTATGTGTATTGATTTAGAATTTTCATTCCTTAAGAGTTTAATCAATGCAATAATGTCATTGGATAATTCCGAATAAAAGCGTTCTGTGCCTTGTTCACCTTGAATACAATCACAACAAACACCTTGTGTTAAATTTATTGAAGGAATTACAAGAAGCATTTAACTCTCCGTTAATTATTGATAATTAATTGAAATAGAACGCTATTAGATTCATTACTTACAACAATAATGAACAATCCGTTTTCAATATTTTTCAAATTAAATAATATTTTTCCAATAACAAAGGATTTATTTTCTTGAGTAATAATATCTTCATAAACAATCTCAGCATCTAATCTTTTATTTCCAAATATATCAAATACTTCTGATTTTATATTGAAATCAGAGTTATTTTTCGCTTGACCTATAAAATCAATTTGAGCAATTGACTGAGCTGGATTTGGATAGGGCTGGCTCGTTACAAATCCTTTGGAATAAAGCCGAAGTGTTTCTAATTTTATTTGTGTATTGCAATTTCCCTCGCCAAAATAAATATTCGGAATACTGTATGTTTCAAGTGGAATAATATGACCGGAGCAAATATCCGGACAAAGTACTGTGTCTCTGATTACTCCGAGTTTTGCCGGAGAAACGCAAATCTGGATTTTTTTGCTTGAATACGGTTCTATTGTTATTGGAAATTGGCTAAGTGGAATCGAAAATTCAGTTCCATAAAATAAATACAAATCATTAATTACGCTGTAGTTCTGGCTTTTGTTATATATTTCCAAAGAATCGCAATTTAGTGTTATTATGTTTGTTGAATCAATTATAAAAATCTCCTTTTGTGGCAGATATTTAATGACTAAATGGTTAGAATCTTTTTTTATAACTGCCTCAAAAATTGGGCTTTCGCCCCGGCAGCCATTGCTATCAACGACTACTACTCTGTATTTTCCGGATTCAGAAATTTTTCCGTAAGTGTTATCATCTGCTTGTAATTCATTTCCAAATTCATCGAACCATTTATAGCTGACATAGTTTTCTTCAGTTTTCAAAAGCAAATAATCCTCATCACAAATTAGTGAATCATCATAATATTTAATTTTTGGCTCTGGCAGTGGATTAATTTTTACATAGTAATCATTTCTTCCTTTGCACCCATTGGAATCAATAACAAAAAGCTGGTAAAGCCCTTCTTCCTTAACTAAAGTGTTTTTAGTAGTATCGCCTGTTGACCAGTAATAAGACAAGTAATTATTTCCAGAAAAAAGAATAGTGCTATCACCAGTACAAATCTGATTTCCTTCTGTTGATTGAATTGGAGGCACTGGCTCTTGATGAAAAAAAACTTCAATAACATTTGAAGTAGTACTATCACATTCGTCATTTGCAGCAATTAAATAATATTTTCCGGGTTTGTTTACCCAAATATATCGATTTTTAGAACCGTTTGACCATTTATATTGTTTGTAATCTTCTTTAGGATATAGCATTACACTATCTCCTTTGCAAATATAATTATCGCCCCAAGCAAGGATTTCAGGATTTAGTATATTTATTTCAGCAGTTCTGTAAACACCTCTGCCAACAACAAAGCCGAGAGTATCGTTAACAAACCAAATATCATCAAGATTGTAGTTTTTATCAATACCGCAATTTTTATTTATCCATGTTTTTCCCCCGTCAATAGTAAAAAGAACAAGAGAATTCCAGCCGCAAGCCCAACCACGTAGAGAATCTAACAGGAATGTGCCATACATGGGCTGTCCTGTTACCCATTGCAACCAATTATTCCCGTTGTTAGTAGTAAACCTAATTCCGCCTCCACTTGAACTGCCAGAACAACCGAGAGAATAAGGGACTAAGAAAGACTGATTATAATTAGTAATTTCTTCCTGCCAATCATTATCTCCACTTATAGAAAAAATATCCCATGAAAAACCGCTGTCAGTAGTTTTCCAGATTCTTCCGCTACTAGAAGCGAAGCCAGTTCCATCATTATATATTATAAAATCAGCTAAGCCAGAGTTAAGTTCGAAACCTTTAAAAAGTTTCCAGGAAATTCCTCCATCAGTTGTTCTGTAGAAATTCTGATAATCATCGTTACAGCCACCTCCGATAACTCCGCCATTATCTTCATCTAAAAAGTAACATCCCCAAAGTATATTTGCAAACAATGGAGAAACGTCAAACCAGGTTATACCACCGTCAGTTGATTTAAAAATATTTGAATTTCCGGAAGTATAACCAACAAGTTCATTTGCAAAATGAATACTTTCTAACTGGTCAACTCCGAAAATAGTAGTGCCTTCCCATGAATTACCACCATCAATTGTGCGAATCACTTTGCCATTAAAACCACAAATCCAGCCATACTGCGGGTTTGCAGGAGGAAAAAAAACATCAAGCCAGTAATTATCAACATAACCTATTTCTATATTAGTAATTTTTTCCCATTGAGATTGCAAACAATTAGTGCTAATCAGAAATATGAAAATTGAGAATATTACTGTTATATTTAAAGTATGTCTAATCATTTCATATTTAAGTATTTGCAAAAGTATAAAAAAAATTATACGACATCAGCTTTCATAACTAATTATTAATTTTACTACTTGAATTTTCCAAGAAAAATATTTTTATTTTTAAAAATTTAATTCTTGTCAATTTCTCAAATTATTATCATATTGAAAGCGTATTAATTTGAAATTAATAAATTCATACTTTTTTAAAAGAGTTATAAAAAATATACTTATAAATAAATTATTAAAACTCAAACTTTTAAATACAAAAGCTTAAAATTTTAGCAAAGTTATTTAATTTAAAACGAAAATGCAAGGAAATTTTTATGTTAGAACTTTTCCCAGCTGTTAAAGATGAAATTTTTCCAAAAGTAAAGACAAAATTTAATAGTATTAACGATGAATTAGCTCAAAGCAAGTGGAAAGAATGTCTTGAAGTAATCAAAGATAATGTGCCGTCTCAGGTATATCTTACTTGGTTCGAGCCAATACAGGCACTTAGGTTAAGCAATGACAAATTAGTTGTTAAAGTTCCATCGCAGTTCTATTGCGAATGGATTGAAGAGCATTACTATCCACTGCTCGAAAAAACTATAAAAAAATGCTTAGGGCATGACGGTGCATTGGAATATGAAGTTGTAATTGAAGAAACTGGCGATACTTTAGAAGAAAGGACAATTAAAATGCCTGCTTTCAAGTATCCTCAAAATAAAGCTGAAGTTAAAACTAATTCAGATGACAGTGCATTTGAATTTACTTCATTTTTGAATCCGCGCTATACTTTCGAAAATTTCATACAAGGCGACAACAATCAGTTCGCAAGTTCTGCCTCTATTGCAATTTCTGATAATCCGGGAACAACCCGTTTTAATCCCCTTATTATTTATGGCGAAACCGGGCTTGGAAAAACTCATTTAGTCCAAAGCATTGGGAACAGGATTATTCAGAACAAAAAGGCAAAACGCGTACTTTATTCTACAAGCGAACGCTTTGCTATGGAATTCATTAATTCTATTCAAAATAATAAAATTAATGAGTTCACAAATTTTTATCGTAGCGTAGATGTGTTGATTATTGATGATATTCAGTTTTTCCAGGGAAAAGAAAAAACTCAGGACAATTTCTTTCATACTTTCAATGCAATCCATCAAGCCGGGAAGCAAATAGTTCTAACAAGCGACAAACCACCGCGGGACTTGCATGATGTAGATGACCGCCTTATCTCACGTTTCCAGTGGGGACTTATAGTTGATATTCAGCCACCAGACTACGAAACACGTATTGCAATTCTGCAGCGAAAAAGCAAAGATGAAGGTATTGAACTGCCATGCGATGTCCTTGATTACCTTGCAAAGCATACTACAAGCAATGTTCGGGAACTCGAAGGCACATTGATTAGCTTAATTGCTAAGCATACATTTGAAAGAAAAGAACTGAACGTTGATTTAGCTAAGGAAATAATTCACGGTATTGCTTCTGTTAAAGAAAAGGAAATTAGTTTAAATACTATAAAAGAAATTGTTGCTGCTCATTTTAAATTAACGGTTGATGCCTTGGACTCCAAATCAAGGAAACAGGAAATTGCATTAGCCCGGCAAATGGCTATGTATTTGACAAAAGAATTTACTCAACTTTCTTTAAAGACAATCGGTAAGCAGTTTGGCGACAGAGACCATACTACAGTAATCCATTCCTGTAAATCTATTGTAAATTTGATTTCTACTAATCAAAATATAAAAAATTCTTTTCAAGCTCTGATTTCTAAAATAAAAAGATAATTTTTCTGAAGTTCTAATAATTGTCATTTTGAACCCCCGGATAAAGCAGTTGCTTTATTAAATGGAGATGACATCAATAAATGAGTCATTCTAATGAATGTCCGAATCCATCTTAAAAATAGTTTTTATAAGTAATTAGTCATTTGTCATTAGTCATTAGTATTTTTTTACTAACAACTAATGACCAATGACTTATTGGGAGTACTCTATTAAATATTTTGTCATTTTTTTAAACTGATGGAAAAAAAATACTAATAAAGGTCATATACTTTAAATCTCCCTGTTACTCCTAAAAAACTCCAAAGCATCAATCAAATTAAAACCAACGAAATCAGCAGCAATTTCATTCGGTTTCACAAGGCAGTTGGCAATTACAGTTTTAACTCCGGCATTTTTTCCAGCGAGAAAATCGCTTACCCTATCGCCAACCATCCATGATTTGTTTGGGTCAATCTGCCATTTTTCCATTGCCTCAAGCAGCATTCCGGGATTTGGTTTCCTTCTAAAACTATTTGCTGAAGAAAGTTCCGGACAAAAGAAAATATCATCAAAACCGCTTCCAGTCGTTTTTATTAGTAATTTTTGCATATAATTATGAATTTCATTTAACTGCTCTTCATTCATTACTCCGCTACCAATTCCCTGCTGATTTGTAATTAATATCGCAAGAAATTCTCTTTCTTTTATATAAGAAAAAAGTGGAAAGAAATCCGGTATAAAATGGAATTCATCTATTGTTTTTACGTATTCTCCTACAATCCGGTAATTCACTACTCCATCTCTGTCAAAAAAAATTGCTTTATTTTTCATATTTATTTAAATCTTTGTTTTATATAAAAGAACTTTTATGTATTTTGTAAATGACAAAATTAATTATTTTTTTGGAATTTTGTATGATAATGAATATATCAAAAGAATTTAACTGGGATATGAGCCACAGATTGCCTTTTCACGATGGGCATTGCAAAAATATTCACGGGCATACATACAAATTAAGAGTTGAAATTGAAGGAATTATTGATGAAAACGGTATGGTATTAGATTATTACGTATTGGAAGAAATTGTTTTGCCAATAATTAACAAGTTAGACCATTCCTTCATTGTTGATAAAAATGACAATATTATGCTTGATTTTTTAAAAGAAAATAATTTCAAGCATTATATTATTGAAAATAGCACCACAGCAGAAAATATAGTGATTCATCTTTCCTGTATTTTCATTCCCTTACTTAAGAGATATAAAAACCTTACTTCATTAAAAGTAAGACTATACGAAACTGCAAGCGTTTTTGCAGAAGTGGAAACGAAAATTAATTGTTAATTATTAATTGTTAATTATTAATTGACAGTTTGTCTTGTCATTTTGACGAATATCAGAATCCATCTTTTAAAATCGTGAAACAAGTTATGATATCAGCAATCTGATAGTATGACATGAAAATTATTAATACAAGAGGAATGGATAACCATAAACCATAAAATATAAACCATAAACGAGAAAATATAAACCATAAAATATAAACCATAAACGAGAAAACTATGAAATTAATGACTTTAGTAATAATAATATTGTTTTTGTTTTTCTTCCAATTATTTTCAGAAAATCAGGTAAAAGAAAATAAAATAAATCAGAATTATAAACAAATATCAGAAAAAATCTTCAAGGAAGCAATACTTGATACAATTTACTGGGATAGATTATCTTATATCTGTGATGTCTTCGGACCGCGTTTGAGTGGCTCAAAGAATTTGGAGAATGCAATTGAATGGATATATAAGGAAATGCAAAAAGACGGCTTTGAAAATGTATGTAAAGACAGCGTAATGGTGCCTCATTGGGAGCGAGGAACTGAATATTGCAAACTACTCTATCCGTTTGAAAGGAAAATGAATTTCATTGCTTTAGGCGGAAGTATTGCTACTCCCAAAGATGTGATTACAGCGGAGGTAATTGTTGTAAATAACTTTGAAGAAGTTGAGAAAAATAAAGCTAAAATTAAAGGAAAAATATTAGTTTATGATTATGAATATCAGAATTACGGTCAGGCAGTTCAATACCGTTTTAGTGGAGCAATAAATGCAGCCCGTGCAGGAGCAGTTGCCTCACTTGTACGCTCCGTAACTCCTCAGGGTTTACAAAAAGTCCACGCTGGAATGATGGTTTATGACGACACAGTCCCCAAAATACCTCATTGTGCCATAAGTCCGGAAGATGCTGCTCTTCTTCATCGTTTGCAAAACAGAGGCATAACCCCAAAAATTACTATATATAGCGAAGCAACAACATATCCGGACGCACTTTCTTATAACGTTATGGGGGAAATTAAAGGAAGTGAAAATCCAGATGAAATAATAGTTTTTGGTGGACATACTGATTGCTGGGATTTGGGAACAGGCGCCCACGATGATGCAGGTGGCTGTCTTTCTGCCTGGGCTGCCTTACATTATATTAAAAAACTTGGATTGAAACCTAAACGAACTTTAAGATGTGTTCATTGGGTAAATGAAGAAAATGGCAATCGGGGTGGTCGCGCTTATGCAGTTAAGCACAAAGACGAAAACCACATCTTTGCTTTAGAATTTGATTCCGGAGTATTTTCTCCTTCAAGAATAGGAGTAAATGCACACGACAGCGTTTTTGACAAATGCAAACTATTGGAAAAATATTTACAAAATATTGATAGTGTAAAAATAGAAAAAGGCGGAGGCGGAGTTGATATCGGACCTTTAATGAGAACAGGGGTCTCCGGCGCTGGATTAAATACTAATGACGATGAAAAATATTTTTGGTATCATCACTCTGACGCCGACACTTTTGAGCATATAAAGAAACAGGATTTCTTGAAATGCGCAGCAACTATTGCAATTTTTGTATATTTATTATCAGAATCATATTAAAAAAAAATGGAATTAAACTGTAATTTATACAAGGCGCTTTATTCAAACTCTCCTTTGCCAATCTACATTTGGAAAGAAGAAGAAGGTTCTTACATCCTTTACGACTTAAACGAAGCAGCTTTAAGTTTTTCAAAAGTAGCTAAAGATAAAGTAGTTGGACTAAAAGCAGAAAACTCTTTGGAGCATTTCCCGGAATTACTCGAAAGTTTTTGGGATTGCGCCAATAATAAACGTATTAATGATAAGTTCTACGAATTTGAAAGTTTTTATGGTAAAGAAAAAAAACAGTCACACATTCGTTTTGAATTTGTTGAACCGGATTTAGTTGTTGAGCATATAATTGATGTTTCCGAACAAAAAGCAGCAGAAATGCAGGCAGAAAAATTCGAACATCAGTATCATTTGATTTCTGAAAAAGTTAATGATATTGTATTTCGTATATCTTTATATCCTGAAAGAGTTTTTGATTATATAAGTCCATCTGTTGAAAAAATTACTGGTTATTCTGCCAAGGAATTGTATGAAAATTACAATCTAATAGAAACTCTAATTAATCCTGATGACAAGGAATTAATTGATAATATAAAAAACACTCCTGATTTACTTAATAATACTCCTTTTGAATTAAGATGGATAAGAAGAGATGGGAGAATTATTTGGATTGAGCAAAGGCAGACCTTGATTTATGACAATAATAATAATCCAATAGCTGTTGAAGGAATTGCCCGCGATATTTCATTCAGAAAAGAAACTGAAGAAAAACTGCACGAAAACGAAGAGCTATTGCGTATAATATTTGATAGTTCGTCTTTTGGATTTGTAATAGGCAATACAAACGGGGAACTTATTTATGTAAACGATGCTTTTTTAAAATTCGGAGATTACAAAAAAGAAGAGGTTATTAATAAAGATTTTCATTTGTTTTCGCACCCTGACGATGTTTTAGAAGAATTAAAGTTGATTGAAAAAGTTCTTTCAAATGAAATTAACGAATATAAAATAAACAAAAGATATTTGAAAAAAAACGGTGAATATATTTGGGTTAATTCAAATACAAATGCTTACAAAAAAAATCCAAATAAAGTTGAATATCTCATTGGTATAGTAGAAAACATTAACGATAAGTTTATCGCAGAATTACGACTGAAAGAAAACGAAGAGATGTTCCGGAGGATTGTAGAAAATGCTCATGAAGGCATCTGGCAAATTGATAATTTTGGAACTTCTGTTTATGTAAATAGTAAAATGTCAGAAATTCTGGGATATTCTATAGAAGAAATTCTCGGAAAAAAATTATTCGATTTTATGGATGAAGAAGGAATAAAAGCAGCAATATCTAATCTTGAAAGAACAAAAAAAGGAACATCAGAAGTATTGGAATTTGTCTTTTATTCTAAATCAGGAAAGAAAGTGGTTACATCTCTTTCTTCTTCTCCTATTATCAATAACAATGGCGATTATCTTGGTGCTATAGCTCTAATTTCAGACATTACAGAACGAAAAACCACAGAAAATGAATTAGAGAATTACTCATTTCGTTTATTGATGGCTCAGCAAACTGGTAAATTCGGCATCTGGGAATATGATATGCATACAAAAGAACTTATTTGGGATAACGAAATGTTCGAGCTATATGGAATGAAATTAAATTTTTCTGATACCAACGATGCTAAATGGTATAATTCACTTCACCCATTAGATAAAACAAAAGCCAACCAGGCATTTGTTGAATCAGTTAAAAATAATACTCCATTTGAATATGAATTTAGGATAATTACTCCAAACGGAGAAGTAAAATATATTAAAGCGACAGCAAATTGCTACGAAAATCCTGTGAATAAGCACAAAGTATTTATTGGTATCAATTATAATATTACAGACTTAAAACTAAGGGAAAAAGAAATAGAAAAATTTAAAGTGCTATTCGAAGCAGCATTCGAGCAAAATCCAGCTCCAATGGTTCTTGCTGAATACCCAAGCAGAAAAATTATTCTAATCAACTCACAGTGTATTAAGTTTTTTGAGTTGGAGGATTCTTTCGATTCAATTATTATTAATGACCTTTTAAATTTTAGTAAAAGCTGGACTGGTTACGATAATAAAAATAAAATAATACCAGATATTAATAAGCCATTAGCTCTTGCTGCCCAAGGTATTGCGACCATCAATAAAGAAATAAAAGTAATAACAAAATCGAACAAAGAAAGATGGTGCCTTGCGAGTGGAGTTCCAATTTTTAATAAAAATGGTGAATTAATAGCTGGTATCGCAATTTTCCCTGATATTACCAAATTAAAGGAATTAGAGCAAAAATTAAGTAATGCAACACAGGAAGCAATCATAGCAAATAAAGCCAAATCTGAATTTCTAGCCAATATGAGCCATGAAATCAGAACTCCAATGAACGTAGTCCTCGGTTTTGCTGAACTTCTAAGGCAGTATGTAAATGATAATAAAGGATTTGAATATATTAATGGAATTATATCCAGTGGAAAAACTTTAATCAATATTATTAACGATATTCTTGATTTATCTAAAATTGAAGCCGGAAAACTTGTTCTTCAATACGAGCCAATAAGTATTGACAAAGTATGCATGGAGCTTGAAGACTTATTCTCAATCAAAGCAAAAGGAAAAAAGCTCAATTTAGAATTCGTCATTGATGATGATATTCCAAAATTCTTAGTTTTAGATGAGATAAGGTTACGTCAAATTCTTTTTAATCTTATTGGTAACGGTATAAAATTTACAAATGAAGGGACTGTTAGTATTTCAATATACAAAAGAGAAACATCGGCTCTTGATAAAATTGATTTATTTATTGAAGTATCCGATACCGGAATAGGAATTCCAGAGGACCAATTCAAAAATATATTCCTTTCATTTAGCCAAAAGGATGCCAAAAATACACGTATTTACGGGGGAACGGGACTTGGCTTAACTATAACAAAAAGATTAGTAGAGATGATGGAAGGCACTATTTCTGTAAAAAGCAAGATTGCAGTCGGCTCTACTTTTACTGTTTGCTTGCCAAATGTTCAGGTAGCCAAAATTCATTTCAATTTTATTGAAAATAATATTAGAAATTATGATGAAAACTTCGATTTCAAAGGTAGTAAAATTCTAATTGCCGAAGATATTCAATCTAATATAGAAATTATAAAAGGATATTTAAATAATAATAATATAAAAATAATTGAAGCAAAAAATGGCTTAATTGCTCTTGAATTAGCAAAGTCGGAGCTTCCAGACCTAATTCTTATGGATATTCAAATGCCAGTTATGGACGGATATGAATCTGCAGAAAAAATAAAGAAAATAAATGAATTGAAAAATGTTCCTGTTATTGCTCTTACTGCATCTGTAAAACTTGATGATGCAAACAAAATTAAATTATATTTTAATGAATATCTTAGGAAACCGGTTAGCAAATCTGACCTGATTAGTACATTACAAAAGTATTTACCAAGAAAAACCCTATACGAAGAACAAAAAATAGAAATTGAAAGCAATCAATTGCAAAGTCAGTTCCAAAAAGACAGTATATCAGAAGCTTTGATTTTGAAATTAAGAAATGAAATCTTTCCATTATGGAATAAAATTAATGCGCTAAATGATATTAATGATATTAACGATTTTTCAGTTTCTATTATTAATTTGGGAAATGAATTTAATTTTCAGCCACTTGTTGAATATGGTGAAAAATTAAAAGAATACACTACTAATTTCGAATTAGACAGCGTATATTCGTATTTTAGCAGTTTTATTCAAATATTCAATAT
>Ga0116158_10004762_pt1 | contig 11553 bp, 13 predicted proteins | sample AD_UKC052_MetaG_FD_89883 | JGI IMG/M metagenome (GOLD analysis project Ga0116158, IMG submission 89883) | Active sludge microbial communities of municipal wastewater-treating anaerobic digesters from USA - AD_UKC052_MetaG | ecosystem: Engineered > Bioreactor > Anaerobic > Digestate | place: USA... | reverse complement strand
CCAGCTTTTAAACAAGCCGCCACATTCTCAAAAGCTGCATGCGGAGCCGTAAATTCGATACAAACATCCGCTTGCTTTAAAGCGTCCATGGTCATGTCGTTTCGATTGTCCTGGCCAATACGAAGAACAATTTGATGCCCTCGTGTAACGGCAATTTCTTCAATGGCTTTGCCCATTTTCCCGTAACCAATTAATGCAATATTCATGTGTTCGTATTTAAATTAAAACCCCATTTGAAGATGAATGCCTGCTTGCCCTTGTTGGTTGAAACTTGGCGCAATCTGTAAACTAATATCTTTTCCCATATCAAACGCCTTGAGATGAGCGGAGGTAAAGGCATCTAAAATATTCACCAAATAACAAACAGTACCTGCAATGACTGTATACTCTTTATATTTTCGAAATGTTTTACGTAACAAATCCAAATCATCGAGCGAACGTTCCGGATAAGCATCGGCCTGTGTTGGATTGTTTAAACGATTGATATAGGCTTCTTGATATTCTTGATAGTTTTTGCTGTTGTCGATATAAAAATAAGTAACGACACCGGTAGCTGCGGCGACCAATCCAATTTTCCAATATTGACGATTGTAAGCTTGCCCTAAACCGGGTAATAAGGCTGAGTAAAGTCCGGCTCGTTTAGCAATCGGCATAGCGGTTCGAAATCGAAAAATAGAATCTGGAAACGGTGTATTGGGTAAGGCTTTCGGAACTTCAGTTTCCGTTGTATCGTCGGTTTGCGCGAAGAGTGAACAAGGGAAAATAAATAATACCCACAGTAAAATACATCTTAAGCCAGATTTACGTCGCATGATACTGCAATTAGATATTCATTTTATCGAGAATGCGTTCGAGATCGCCGTCATTGTAAAACTCCACCGTAATACTTCCTTTGCCATTCTTTTTACGATTCAGTAAAACTTTTGTCGATAAATGAGAGGCTAATTGATCTTCAATGCGTTTGTAGGCAGGAGCTAAAACTGGCCCACTTGCCGTTGTTGGAGCTGCTTTGGGTTTGTTGTTGGCGATTTGTTTTACAAGTTCTTCAGCACCCCGAACCGAAAGTCCTTTTTCTTTGATTTCCTTAGCGGCAAATAATTGTTGTTCGATATGCTCAAGTCCTAATAAAGCGCGGGCATGACCCATACTCAGTTCTTTATTTCGAACCGACACTTGTATGCTCGGTGGTAATTTTAATAAACGAATATAGTTCGTGACGGTACTGCGTTCTTTCTTCATGCGATCGGCCACGTCTTCTTGTGTCATATTGCATTCAGACATCAATCGTTTGTAGGCTAATCCAATTTCAATGGCATTTAAATTTTCTCGTTGTAAATTTTCGAGCAAGCCCATTTCTAATATTTCCTGATCGTTGGCCACACGCACATACGCCGGAATATCTTTGAGGCCGGCAATATGCGATGCTTTAAAACGTCGCTCACCGGAAATAAGTTGATATTTTTTATTCGCTAATTTAACAACCGTAATGGGTTGAATGATATCATGAAGTTTGATTGACTCAGCTAATTCACGTAAAGGTTGTTCGTCAAACGTGCGACGCGGCTGATTGGGATTGACTTCAATCGATGTTAAAGGTATACGGGTTATGCTTCCAACTAATACATCGTCATTGGCCGCCGGTTTTTGAAAAGCATTGACCTCATCTTTGATATTTCCCAACAAGGCCCCAATTCCTTTCCCGATTTGTTCTTTTGAATTTAATTTACTCATTGCCTTCTATTTCAAGGGTTTTATCAATATTCTTAATCTTCGTGAGGTCGTTTCGTTGCAATATTTCTTTCGCTAGGTTCAAATAATTTAAAGCACCTGTTGAATCGGCATCATACAATAACACCGGTTTCCCTAGAGAAGGCGCCTCCCCTAAACGCGTATTTCGATGAATGATGGTATGAAAAACTGAGTCTTCAAAATGATTTTTTACTTCTTCTACCACTTGATTCGAAAGGCGTAAACGACCGTCATACATCGTCATTAAAATGCCTTCAATACTCAGTTGTTGATTCAACCGCGATTGAACAATTTTGATGGTGTTTAATAATTTACCTAAACCTTCCAAGGCGAAAAATTCACATTGAACAGGAATGATGACACTATCACTGGCACTTAATGCATTTACCGTAATCAAGCCTAATGACGGCGAACAGTCGATGATGATAAAATCGTAGTCATCTTTAATTTCGGCGATGACTTGTGATAATTTTTTTTCGCGATTGGGATGATTGATTAATTCGATTTCCGCACCCACTAAATCGAGGTGTGAAGGAATCAAAGAGAGATTCGGTGTTTCTGTTTCTAAAATCACCTGACGAACTGCAGTGTCATTGACCAAACAATCGTACAAACTTAATTGCACATTGCGTAAGTCGAAACCATTGCCGGTTGTGGCATTTGCTTGCGGATCGGCGTCAATCAGTAAGGTTTTATAATCTAAAACAGCTAAGCTGCATGCCAAGTTAATGGCTGTGGTGGTTTTGCCTACGCCCCCTTTTTGATTTGCAATTGATATAATTTTTCCCATCAGCTACAAAAATGCTATTATTCGGTGGTAAAATAAATTTTTTTTATACACCAATCACGAATCCCTTTAGAATACGTCGGGGATTCAAGTCAGTGGGCGAATCGCAAACGAAAGAATTACTCGAGAGAGCTAATTTCTTTGTTCAACCATTGCTTAATTTGCACAGTAGTTACTGATTTTGGACGTTCGATCGGGAATCCGTAAACGCGATCCCAACACAAACTAGCTAATACCCCTAGCGCACGAGATACTCCAAACATGACTGTATAAAAATCTTCTTCAACCAATCCGTAATGTTTCAATAATGCACCTGAGTGGGCATCTACATTCGGCCAAGGATTTTTGATTTTACCTAAACTCTCAAGAATTGGAGGTACAACTTCGTATACATTCCAAACTGTTTGGACTAATTTATCATCCGCACAGAATTTTTTACCAAACTCCATTTGTGCAAGGAAACGTGGATCTGTTTTACGCAATACCGCATGACCGTAACCCGGAACCACTTTGCCATTTGACAAGGTCTTTTTCACATAGTCAGCAATTTGTTCTTTTGTTGGTAAATCAGTATTCAGTTCTGCATTCATTTCTTCAATCCAACGAATCACTTCTTGATTGGCTAAACCATGTAATGGACCTGCAAGCCCATTCATACCTGCCGCAAAAGCAAGGTAAGGATCGCTCAAGGCTGAACCAACTAAGTGAGTTGTGTGGGCACTTACATTACCACCTTCATGATCGGCATGAATGGTCAAATATAAGCGCATCAATTCGCGGAAGCCTTCGTCTTCAAAGCCTAACATGTGGGCGAAATTAGCAGACCAATCTAACATTCCGTTTGGTTGAATATGGTCTCCATTACGATATTTACGACGATAAATGTAGGCGGCGATACGAGGAAGACGAGCAATTAAATTCATCGTGTCTTCGTACACATAATCCCAATAGTCTTTTTTATTGATACCGTCATTATAAGCTTTGGCAAACAATGATTCGGTTTGTAAGGCCATGATGCCAATGCTAAATTGTGTCATGGGATGGGTGTGAGCCGGTAAAGACTCAATCGCATCAAAAACATAATTCGGTACATGAGAACGACGAGCTAATACTGCTGAAATATGCTCCACCTCATCTTGTGTTGGGATTTCTCCAATCAACATTAAATGAAATAATCCTTCCGGTAAAGGTTGTGACCCTCCTTCGGCATGGGGTAATTTTTCAATCAATTCAGGAATGGAATAGCCGCGAAAACGAATACCTTCATTTGCATCAAGCAATGAAGTTTCAGTTACTAAACCAATGATTCCTCTCATACCTTGATAAACCTGTGACAAGGTTACGGTATCCACCACGGTCTCACCACTTTCCTTGATTAATCCTTTGATTTCTTCGGCATTTTTGATGGCTGTACTGTAAAAATGTTCTTTGAGCTGACCCATAATAGTATGATGATTTTAAAAATTAGTGCGAATTTAATTCTATTGAAGCAATGCCCCAAAAAGAATTCCGCGAAAACGTATAAAAATTAACGATCATTCTTAGACGCCATAACGGCAAGCTCTGAGAGCATTTGCTGATACATCGAGTCGAGCAATTCAGGCTGTTGACTATACCATTGTAAACTTTGTTCTACGTCTCCTTCACTCACTTGATATTTTTTTAATAAAGCTGCATTCATCGATCGTAAACTATCTTGATTCGGCATTGAACGACCCAGAGTGTCAATACGAATTTGTTGTGCATAGGATTCGGCTAAATGCAATTCAAGTAACAAATTAGTCATTTTATCTACCGATAATTTCGGCTTAGTTTCAGTGCAGGAATAAATGCCTAAAATCATACATGCAAGAAGTCCGACAAAAATAGGTCTGAATGGGCCTGAATACATGGTTATTGTTTAAGCATTTCTGCATATTTACCGGCATTGGCAATATCCAATTGCGATATAATAGGAATCAATTTTTGTTTGTCAGCCATACCTGCATTCGCCATGATACCCTGAATTTCTTCACTTTTTGTATTAAAAAAAACCTGCATCAACATACTCGATGGATTTTCATTATTCACTTGTTGAAGCATAGGAAATAAGGTATACATCATATTTCTAGCTGTTTCAGGATCTGAACTTAATAAGTCCATACCCAGGCGATGGTATTTATAATACACTTCGCGTACATTCATAAATCGTGGATTTAAAAGTTGGTCAATCAACCAGAAACGATTGCGCTGACTTTCGGAACCCTTCCATCCAACAATCGATTTGTGTTCGGGTGCATTGTTGGCAATATTCAACGCACGGTTGTATAAATCACTCCCTGATTTTTGGGAAAAACTATCATAATCTAAACCGAGAATAATATATGAATAATAGGCTAGAACCGCCGTCAGATTTGATTCTAAAGGATCGTTTCCGGCCACACGCGAGTCGTTAAATTCAAGGTTTTGGTATTGAATATATTTAAAAGCAAAATCTTTATCTGTGTAATTCAGTAAGGGTGAATTATACGTGGTATTAAATACTGGGCGATTGGCTTGCACTGAAATACGGCCCACAAAACCTCCTTCGACGCCTTCAATGGTTTTGGTAATAATAATATTGATGGCGCATTCAATTTTTTCCTTGGCCTCAAATTGATCATTGCCCCATTTTCGTTTATTGATAAAATCACCTACACTCTGTTCAAACGTTTTAAATACCTTGGCATCCACACCTTGAATTTGATCGGCAATGACATTGACTTTACAATTGAGTTCTTGGGCTTGTGCAGCAAATGGGAGCCACAATAAAAGAAAGCAATTGAGGTAAAAAAAAGAAGTTACTTTTTCCATGTGATGATTTTTTCAACAATGTCTTTTGCTACAGCAGTCTTTGATTTTAAATCATAAGAGGTTTCGGTGCCGTCTTTTTCAAAAATAGTGATTTTATTGGTATCTCCGGCAAAACCCGCTCCGGCATCATTTAATGAATTCATCACGATGGCATCTGCATTTTTTTCGTGAAGCTTTTTGAGAGCATATTGTTTTTCATCACGATTTTCAAGCGCAAAACCAATGAGTGTTTGATTGTTTTTTTTAATGGCACCAAGAGACTTGAGAATATCCGTTGTTTTTTTAAGCTTTAGTTCAAATTCAGAGGCTTGTTTTTTTATTTTCGCATCCGAAACGTCTACCGGTGTGTAATCAGCTACTGCAGCCGCCATGATTGTGATGTCGGACTCGGAAAAATAATGCATACATGCCTCATACATATCGTTTGCCGATCGCACAGAAGTAACGTGAATATGCGGATGTTGGGGTATTTGGGCCACCGGGCCTAGTACCAATTCAACTGTGCAACCTTCGTTGGCTAATGCTTCTGCAAGTGCGATTCCCATTTTTCCACTACTATAATTGCCGATAAAACGAACAGGATCAAGATTTTCGTATGTAGGACCCGCACTAACTAAGGCTTTTTTTCCGGATAATCGTAAAGGCTTGGCAAGGACTTGTTCTATTTCAAGAAGTAATTGTTCGGGTTCCAACATGCGGCCCATACCGGTCAATCCGCTGGCCAATTCTCCATATTCGCTTTCAAGTACATGGTTGCCGTACGAACGTAACATCCCTAAATTTCGCACTGTACTGGCATGATGCCACATATCTTCATCCATCGCCGGAGCAATCATAACAGGGCAGGTAGCGGATAAATAGACAGCCAAGACAAGGTTATCACAAAGTCCATTGGCCATTTTTGAAATCGAATTGCATGAAGCAGGTGCGATTAAAAATAAATCGGCCCAACGTCCTAGCATAACATGGTTTTCCCAATCATGGCCATTGGTAATATCGACTAAGACTCTATTTTTTGAAAGTGTACTTAAAACGAGTGGCGAAACAAATTGAGTGGCTGAAGGCGTCATTAATACTTTGACTTCAGCCCCTGCTTTGATTAACAGTCTTACTAAATGAGGTATTTTGTAGGCTGCGATACTACCTGTAATTCCAATTAATATTTTTCGTCCTTTCATGACTTACAAAGATGCAAATTTTCAACAGAAACACCGCATATTTAATCAGACAATACGCTCACTAAATATGGCATCTTTTGATAGGGTAATATACCATTCAAAATCCCCAATCATTGCCAAATTGTGTTGAGCGTCATACAAACGAGATTCAATATTGATAAATACCTTGCGGTTTTTGTAAAGTTGTTCTAATATGAGTTGTTCATTGGTTCCCTTAAAGGCGGCATTGGCGTACATGGTTTCTTCTAAGCGTTTTTTGTATTTGACACACGAAGATCGAAGTAAAGGAATTGTTTGACTCGCAATAGCTGAAAATTGCTTGTTGAGTAAATAGCCACAACAAGTTTCGGCAAGCGCAAAAGAGGCTGATGCATGAATGGATTTCAAATGATTCATGACCCCTTCATTATAATGAAGCATAAGCATGTAGCCTGCTAAATCCGATGTTGTGATACCAATATTTTGTGTAAAGGGAAGGTTGATAACCTCCATAATAGTAGTTAAAGATGTGACAATTGAGTAAGTAGGTGTTGACAGGTGGGGGCTAAATTAATCTTCCTTCTTACGGAAATAAATTTTATCGTTCAACAACTCATGCGTGGCCTGAATTGCAGGATTAGCCATGCGCTCATAAAAACGAGAAATTTCAATTTGTTCCTTGTTTTCATTGATTTCCTCAAGGTTATCGTTTAAGCTTCCAAATTCTTCCAATTTGCGGTGAAGCTCGTCTTTAATCCGGGTATTGATTTGATTGGAACGACGTGCAATAACTGCAATTGACTCGTAAATATTGCCGGTTTTATCTTGGATAAGTTGCAAATCACGGGCTTCAATCGTCGGGTTGGTTGTATTAATCAATAGTTTTTTTACCTGGGTCATGACTTTGATATTTTTTTTAAGGACTGCAAAGATAGGGAATTTATCTTCTCTACGTCACTTCTGTATTGGCTTTTTGGATATTTCGCTAAAAAGTCCGTGTATTCTGCTGTAACTCGGGTATATCGCTCCTGTTGTTTGTCGGGAATACTGTTGCCGGCATATTTATAGCTAGCTTTGACAATCATATATTGGTAATAATCCGTTTTTTTTGAATCAGGGTATTTACGAATGATTTGCTCGAAAGCCACTACTGCAGCCTTATATTCACCAATTTTGTAATATAACTCGGCACCGTAAACGTCTTTAATTTCCAATTTTTCACGTGATTCGTCAATTAATTTATTGGCATCTTTTACCCGCTTTGATTCAGGATGCGTGTTGACAAAGGTTTGCAATTCTCCAATAGATTTGACCGTATTGGATTGGTCGAGAGTATAATCCGGGGATAAATTATATAAACACAAACTGTTTAAATACTCACATTCTTCGGCCTTGGGCGATTTAGGGAATAAATCGGAAAAGTTTTTAAAATGATAGGATGCCGCTAAATAATTTTTATCGTAGTAAAATGTGTAGGCGTATTTATAATAAATCGCTTCAAAATTTTTGGTGCCTTTGTAAACCGTCAACAACTCTTCGTACAACGTATTGGATTTGGTGTATGATTTACGATCATAATATTCGTCGGCCTTTTTAAGCTTGTAGGCGTAATCCTTGCTTTTAAGAATCTTTTCGAAATTATTTTTACAGGCACTGAACACCAAGATCAGAAGGGCCAGAAATGGAATGAATTTTTTCATGAAATGGGGGCAAATATAAGGATTCGGGTTGAGATGTCACTTAAAGAAATGTTATAAAATAAAGGGGAACGATGATTTTTACGTTCTCGCTGACATCCAAAGGTTCTCCTTTTTCTATAGCATATCTCGTTTTTTTAACGTTCACTTTCTGAGGAGTTGCTGTACTTTTGTCGCATGCAAATTCGTTCCAGAGGTTTTGAAACATTGCCCGTCATCGTAAAAAACCTTTTAATTATTAATGGCCTATTCTTTTTGGCCACGAATGTTCTCGCCAGTATGCACATAGATTTGACGTCGTTATTTGCATTACATTACTGGGAATCCGAAAAGTTTAAAGTATGGCAATTTGTGACGCATATGTTCATGCACGCCAATATTATGCATTTGTTTTCCAACATGTTTGCATTATGGATGTTCGGCTCCATCCTGGAAAATAGTTTTGGCCCAAAACGTTTTCTCACCTTTTACATGTTGTGTGGAATCGGAGCTGCCTTCTTGCATATGGGAGTGCTGGCCTATAACTTTATCGAACTAAAGCATGCCATCGCCGCCTTCGATACTAATCCGACCGTGAAAGGTTTCTCGTCCTTATTGACGCAACATAATTTAGTGGTGCCGGAATTCAATGAACTTTTATCCATGTGGACATCAAGTCCGATGGAAGATGGATTGGGACGAAATGGCTCTATGCTTTTGCACCAATATTATTCGATTATCATCAATGAACCAACAGTAGGAGCCTCAGGTGCCGTATTCGGAATTTTATTTGCCTTCGGTTATTTATTCCCGAATACCGAAATGATGTTATTATTTATTCCCTTTCCCATCAAAGCAAAATACTTTGTGGGCGCCTATGCCTTGTTTGAATTATATGCCGGCTTTAACCCAACGGCCGGTGATAATATTGCTCACTTTGCCCACTTAGGCGGTATGTTGGTGGCATTTATCATTTTGAAAATTTGGAACAAAACACACCGAAATCATTTTTACTAATGCAAAAATTAAAATCAAGTTCATTTTATCGCAGCCTTTCTACACGAGATGTCATGAAAATTATCGTGTTTTTGTCGGTGACGTTTGTGATTTTGCATTCCATTCGAACGACCAACTTAATCAGCGGTGAGGGCACTACTTTTTTTGACGAGCATATTTGGAATCATTTAGTAATACACGCCTCGTTTCAACAATGGCTTCATCAACCATGGACCCTTTTTACCTACTTGATGGCAGAAATGAGTTTCATGCAAATGCTTGGAAATATGATTTGGTTATGGGTGTTTGGCATGGTCATTGAAGATTTGAAAGGCCAATACCATATTATTCCGGTGTTTTTTATTGGAGGCATGGTAGGGGCTTTATTTCTTATGATAGCAAACTTGTTTCATGTTGTTCCCAATACATTTTATTACGGAGGTTCTGTTCCGGCAGTGAGCGCTGTGGTGACGGCTACTTGTTTTTACAAACCAAAATATCCTATTTGGGAAATTGGCTCCTTACGTATTGAGGTTTGGATGGTGGGTGTCGTTTTTTTACTTTTAATTGGTGCTACATTTGCTGCTAATTCGATAGCACATGCCGCACTGTTAAGTGGTGGTGTGGTAACAGGACTTGTATACAATTATGGTTTGACGAACCTATTTTATCAATGCACGTCTTTGTTGAAAAAAGTTAGTGGGTTGACATCAAATGATAAATTTGTACGAGCCGATGTTCGTAGCAAGAATCAGAAAAGTGCTGCAGCCTCGTTGAAACAATCTGATGAAATTGAGTTAAACAGATTGCTGGATAAAATTGGACAACATGGGATGGATTCTTTAACAAGAAAGGAAAAAGAAGCACTCGAACAATTAAGTAAACAATAAAAGAGGGAACTTGAAAAAACTCCTTAAATATATTCTTCTTATTAGCACTATAGTCAGTGCGATTTTATTTGCAAGTTGCCGTTTGATTGTGACCTTGAATCCGTATGAACAAAGTTTTATCGGCATCTTAGGGTTATTAACTCCGGTATTGATGGTGATTAATTTTTGCTTTTTGTTATTTTGGTTAATTGCCCGAAAATGGCTTTATGGTTTGATACCAGTGGCGAGTTTTTTAATTAGTTGGAATGTGTTTAGTGTTGCTTTTGGGGGTCATTTTTTTACCCAACAATCCTTCGAAAAAACAGACAGCACTTTTACCATGATGAGCTACAATGTTCGCTTATTAGATTTATATAAATGGAGTAAGGAAAAAAATACACGTGAACGACTGCTACATTTTTTAAAAGAACAAAATCCAACAGTATTGTGCATTCAAGAATTTTATAATGGCAATGATTCTGTGGGTGTAAATAATATTAAATCAATTCAAGATTCTTGCAACTATCCTTATTACGCTGAATGTAATTTGAATGTCAATAAGCGAGGTAAATGGGGTAGTATAATTTTCTCGCACTTGCCAATCATTTCTACCGAAAACCACGATATCGATGTCTCCGGCAGTAATATGCTACAGCAAGCCAATATTGCATTTCATCAAGACACCTTTAGCGTGTTCAATATACATTTGAAATCAAATCGCTTTACCTTATCGGAATCGGAATTGGTAGGGAAAAAAGAAATACCAAATTGGGATGAAAAAACAATTAATGAGTCGAAATCGATTTATAATAAATTAGAGAAAAGCACCATTAATCGAGGGCTTGAAGCCGACTTAGTGTCAAATGTCATTCAACATAATCGTTATCCTTCTTTAGTGTGCGGAGACCTAAATGATATTCCGAGTTCCTATGCTTATTTTAAAATGCGTTCCAACAAGCTCGATGCCTTTTTGTCTAAAGGAGCCGGTTTGGGTGCCACCTACAATCAGGCAATACCCTTGCTTCGTATCGATTATATTTTTTATGATCCGGCATTTACCTTACATGGTTTTCAGAATTTCGATGTAACGTATTCTGATCATTATCCTATAATGGCCAATTTTAGTGTCAATTAGGGTTGCCTGAATAACTCATGGGTTGTTCAAATTCAAACCTGTTTGCCACAGGCAGGGAAGCTGCGAATTCAACTTTTTACACGTCATTCAGTAAATCCCCATTAGTTAGTAGCATCCAAACGGGTCACTCGATGTATGCCTTCTAATTCTTCGAGTCGCAGACAAAGTTCATTGAGTTCTTCTTTGTCATTGACATACACCATGATAGTACCTTCAAACAAACCATCACCAGAATCAATACTCATACTGCGCATATTCATTTTTAATTCCCCTGAAACAACATTGGTGATTTTATGAATGATACCCACATCATCGATTCCATTAATTTTAACGCCGGTAAGAAATGAAATTT
>Ga0116158_10004758_pt1 | contig 11559 bp, 13 predicted proteins | sample AD_UKC052_MetaG_FD_89883 | JGI IMG/M metagenome (GOLD analysis project Ga0116158, IMG submission 89883) | Active sludge microbial communities of municipal wastewater-treating anaerobic digesters from USA - AD_UKC052_MetaG | ecosystem: Engineered > Bioreactor > Anaerobic > Digestate | place: USA... | reverse complement strand
TCTTCCAGAGCGGGTAAATAATCCAAAACGACTTGCATCCTGAAAATAGACGTTAAAGGATGTATAGATGCTTCGCCGTGGTTCAATCTGTTTTTCAATGAGTGCTGCTGTTTTTTTGAAATCGGGCTACGGCTTTTAAATCCTTTTGAACATGATCTTTGCTAGCCACCTTAAGCTTTGCGCTAAAATGACGTTGAACATACTTCACTAGGGTGATATACTTCATATGAGGTACATATTCTTTGTTTACCCAATGCTGTAGCGCTTTATAACTGGTAAAAGCTTGTTTAGGATTGTTCAGCTTCAGTTCAATAGCTCTATGAGCTGCGGGGGTAATGGCAGATGTTTTATGATTGGTTCGCTTAAAACACAGTAACGCTTTTATACCCTGATCAGCATACAACTTACGCCATTTCTAATTATATAATAGTCCAAAAGTCTGCGAATAAAATATAATCAAATTTGGTGAGTGTAAAGATGGTATGTTTGGTAAGCTGCTGTACTTGTAGTGTGATGACATTAGAAACTTCATCAAGACTGCTAAAAAGGCGATTGGTAAATTTTCTTTTCCAAAGCCACCATATTTTTTCAGCAGGATTGAGTTCAGGGGAGTAAGGAGGGAGAAAGACAAGAATAATATTATGGGGTATTTGCAGCGCCTTTGCTTTGTGGAAGGCCCCGTTATCTAAAATGACTATTTTGAGTTCATCTGGTCTTTTGGTGGAGAATTGGTCGAGCAATAATTGAAAATTTTGGCCATCACAATGAGGCAATTGCTACAGAAAAACTATCTCCCGTTATAGGCGAAAAAGCACCAAAAACGTAGGTGGATTGGAATACTTGTTGAAAAAGGCAAACAGGCTTTACTCCTTTAGCGCTAAGAGCTTTTCCATTTTTAGTGATTAAGCCAAAGCGGCTTTCATCTTCGCAGTACAAGTTTACTTTTTGGTAACCTTCTTTTTTTGTTCCCAGATGTTTTCACATATACTGCTGAAGTTTTTTTTAAAAGCTCACCTGATTCAGCATCTTTTTTGATATGACTTTTACGAGCTACTTTTATTTTTGCTCCGAAGGTTCTTTTTGTATAGGCATACACTGTTTTGTAGTTAAATGTCTGGTCGAAATGCTGCGCTATCCACTGTTGTAATTCTACAAAACCAATTAATCCATGCTGTGCTGTATGCAACTTCTTAGCTATGGCTTTTTGCTGATTTTCAGAAAATACACTAGGCTTAAACCCTTTCTTTTGATGACTCATTAAAGCGCCAATACCCCCTTCCCGATACAGCATGCGCCAATTATGGGCGCTATTAGGATCAACCCCTACTGCATCGGATAAACTTCGCTTGGATATCCCTGTAGCTTCATACTGCTTACAAAACAATAGCAGCTTTAAGCGTTGAGCTATAAAGGGAATACGGTTACGCATCAATTTCTTAATCTCCTTGGCACTTTCTTTAATCGGAAATATAACGGGTAATGACATATGATTATTTTCTTGTGAATATATATATCTATTTATAATATAATCCAATTAGTAAAATAAAAACTTATACACATATTGGACTATATTATATGCAGAAATGGTATAACCAGAAAAAATTTTCAAATTCAGGTGTATGATTTTTTAGCACATGGAATTTTTTCGGATTACAACGGGCTTGTCGGGCTTGATTTTTTACAAGGATTAAAGTTTTGTATTGATACAAAAACAAATGTTATTACACTAACATAAAAAAGAATTATTGCGAATGTAAATATTGAAATGACTTTTAACTACTCAACCTCTTAACTCTTCAGCCAATCAACTTATCCCCTCATCAACTGCTCAACTTCTTCAACCGTAATTGGAAAATGCTTCATCAAGTCGTTATTGCCTGTTTTGGTAATAACGATATTATTTTCAATACGTATGCCCATTTTTTCTTCTTCAATATAAATACCAGGCTCTACGCTTAATACCATACCGGGTTTTAGCGGTTCTGTTCTGGTGCCCAAATCGTGTATATCTATACCAATATGGTGGGATATGCCATGGTATAGGTATTGACGATAAGCTCTATTTGCCGCATCTTCATTTTTTATATCTGCTTTAGTTAATAAGCCAATTTTTACGAATTGCTTAGTGGCTTCGCTACCTACTTTCTCCGTATAATCTATAAGCGTAATGCCTAGTTTTAATAAACTTTTGGCATAGTTATGTAGATGCAAGCAGGCATTATATACTTCTTTTTGTCGTTTGGTAAATTTTCCATTTACAGGCACTGTTCTGGTAAGGTCGGCGCAGTAACCTCCATAATAAGCGCCAAAATCCATTAACACCAATTCGCCGGTTAAGCATTGTTGGTGATTGCTTATATAATGTAGGGTACGGGCTCTATCGCCACTAGCCACAATGCTATTGTAGGCTTCTCTACTAGCTCTTTGGCTTAAAAAGCCGTGTATAATAGCTGCTTCAATTTCGTATTCCCATACACCTGGTTTTATAAAAGCCAATACTTTTTTAAGTGTTTTTTCTGTTATGTTGATGGCTTGTTGAATAACTTCTATTTCCAATGGCGTTTTAATAGCTCGCAGTTGTTTTAATATTTTAGCTGAGCGATGGTATTGATGTGCAGGATATTGTTGTTGTAAAGTTTTAGCATACCGATAATCACGAGTTTCAATATGTGCAGCTTTTCTATCATTTTCGTTGGTGTTTATATAAATATGATCGGCTGTATGTATCCATGATTGTAGTAAAGCATCCAAACTATCTAACCATACAATGGTTGGTATGCCTGAAATAGTTTTGGCTTCTTTAGTTCTTAACCTTTTCCCATCCCATTTTTCTTTTAATTCGTTAGGGCGTACCAATACCAATACTTCTCGATACATAGGGTCTGGATTATTTGGAAATAATATCACCATGGTATTTTCTTGTTCTATACCGCAAAGCCAATACAAATCGGAGTTTTGCCAAAAGCGATGGAATTGATCTCCATTGGTAGGCATTTCATCATTACTATTAAATATAGCTATGCTGTTGGGCAGCATTTGTTGTGTAAACCGTTTTCTATTTTGTTGAAATAAGGATGAATGAATGGGTAAATGTTTCATGCGTTTAATATGTTGAATAATGCAATTTATTAAAAATAGACGTTATAGAGAATTAATATTACGCATGTTAAACGAATTCGTTAGCATAAAAAAAGGTAGTTTATGTACCTTTTGTTCAAAATTAAAACTGTTGCAAGTAATTTTTTTTAGATATGTACGAAAAGGTTATAAGCGAGAATATTTGCCTATAAAGCGTTTTATAATTTATTAATACCTAACCATACTTTTTGATCATTTTTTTGTAATATGAGTTAATACAATAACATTACACTCATTTATTGATGAGAGCATAAACATTTAACCCAACAAAATATTTTGTATTTTAAAGGATATACTTACATTTGTGGCTTATCAATTCTAAAAATTAAACGCTTTATGAAGAAGATTTTATTACTAGTAGCAACTGTTGGGATACTAAATGTTGCATATAGCCAAGACAGTGCAGTAACAGCTCCAATGCCTGACATTGCGAATAATGGAGATACTGTATCGACGCCAATGCTAACAAAGAATATGTATTTTAAAAAACCAACTTTAACAGTGAGTTTTTTTGTAAATGATTTTGCCACGGATAATACTATTCCTGGTAATTACTTAGCGAATATTTTTAAAGGCAAATCTGTTAACTTGTTAAAAGAAGCAGGACCTGGATTTGGTTTAACGTATAGAGAAGGCTTGCATAATTATTTTGACTGGTCTGTTTCTTTACAAGCCTCTATTGTAAAATACTATGATAAAAAAGCAGGCAGCTTTAAGCCTAATGATGTTTATACAGAACTTTTAGCTAAAGGTGTTGCAAAACTATTTCCTGATAATGCTGCAAAATATCCGGTAACGCCTTACCTAACTGCTGGTTTAGGGGTTGCTCATTTTTATAAATTTGTTCCACTGGCTCTAGGCGGTTTTGGTATACAAGGAAATATTATGGGTAAAACCTATATATTTTTAGAAGGATTGTATGTAAAAGGAATAAGTGCTAATGCTTCGAGTTATGCACAATACAGCATTGGTTTTGGTGCACCTATCGGGGAAAAAAGACACAAATAAATAGTGAAAGATTTTCAATATAATTAAAAAGAGGCTCGTATGAGCCTCTTTTTAATTGTGTAGATATTATATCATTATGCTGCTGCTTGCCATGCTGTAATAATGCAACTTCTGTATACATGTTGAGCAAGAGACAAGGAATATTGAAGTAAGTGTTTTACGATATTTATTATTCTATTATCTCTTCTCCTTCTTCGCCAAAACCTTCGGCATCTGTTTCAAGGTCGTACTGTTCTTCAGTTTCTGTTATAACTTTCTTTTCTAATAATTCCTGTGTGCCATATTGTGGAGGGGCAATGCCTTCGGTACGAGCAACGTTAGGATATACTGCTTTCTTTTCTTCTTCTTTTATTACTTGAATTAACTCGCATAAAAAAGTCCAGTTTTTTTGAAAATCATACGTATAAATAAATTTTTGATTGGGAATTTGAATCTCTGATCCCATCGATGTTTTAGCCATTAATAAAGGTTCTACTTTATAGAGTTTATCATATTTTTCTAATGATATTTCTCTGCCCCGTTGCCATTGATCGTTGCTTCTATAAAAGGTAGCAGCATGTTTATTATCAAACGCATAGCTTTTTAAAATGCTGTGATGCAAATCGAAAAAGGTTTGTGTGTGTTTAATTACAATATCTCGATAAGTGCTTTCATCTTCTTCAAGATAAATACGAAATTTAAAAATGGGCATAGATGAAGTTATTTTGAATGTTAAATTTTAAATGTTGAATGAAAATTCTATATTCTCTCGGCTCATCAAAAAAAGATATTTCAACGTCGCTAATCTCAGTATTTAAAAAAACTGTTTTTTCAATCAGTTGTTGTAACCCATCAAATATATGCGAAGGCCAAAAATAATGATTATCAAATCCAATTGATATTCCATTATCCATTTTGGTATACTTATTTTACAGGAGAAATATTCATTTCAGCAGCTTTTTCTAGCATAAACGTATATGCAGCTTCATACGTATTGGGAATGGCATTATCTAAAATAGCCTCACGAATAGCATCTTTAATATCGCCCACTATTTTACTGGGTGGCAATTGAAAAGTTTGCATAATCATTTCGCCAGTAATAGGTGGTTGCCAATTGCGCATTTTATCTTGCTCTTCTACTTCTACTAATCGGTTTTCTACAAAATTGTAATTTTCGAGATAGCGATTTACTTTGGTTTTATTTTTTGAGGTAATGTCTGCACGGCATAATATCATTAAAGATTCTAAATGATCCCCTGCATCAAATAATAAACGCCGAATAGCAGAGTCTGTTATATTTTTTTTAGTTAGGCTGATGGGACGCAAATGGAGAAATACCATTTTTTGTACAAAACGCATCATGTCATTTTGGGGCAATTTAAGTTGTTTAAAAATGCGAGGTACCATGCGAGCTCCAAATACTTCATGTCCGTGAAACGTCCATCCGTGGCCTTCTTCAAACTTTTTAGTGGCGGGCTTAGCAATATCATGCAATATAGCTGCCCATCGTAACCATAAATTGTTAGAGTGATGGGCCACATTGTCTAACACCTGCAAGGTGTGATAAAAATTATCTTTATGCCCTATGCCGTCTACATATTCAGCGCCAGCTAAATCTACCATAGCAGGAAAAATATATTTTAACAATCCGCTTTTATACAATAAATCAAACCCAATAGAAGGTTTGGTGGTTAGGATAATTTTATTGAGTTCATCAGTTATACGTTCTTGCGATACAATTTTTATGCGTTCTGCTGTTTTACATATACCTTCAAAAGTGTTAGTATCAATAGTAAAGTGTAATTGAGTGGAAAAACGTATAGCTCGCATCATACGCAAAGGATCGTCGATAAAGGTTTGTAGCGGATCAAGGGGTGTACGAATTATTTTGCGTTGTAGATCGGCCATGCCATTAAAGGGGTCTATCAATTGGCCATAATTATCTTGATTTAAACTAATAGCTAAAGCATTAATGGTAAAATCACGCCGCAGTTGGTCATCTTCTAAACTACCAGTTTCTACTGCTGGTTTTCTAGAATTGTGGTGATAGCTTTCTTTACGAGCACCAACAATTTCAATATCAAAGACTTCTCCAACTGCTTCAAAGGCGGAGCTTGTAGTTGCCTTCTCCTTTGTAGCAGGGGCAGGGGTAGGGATGAGGTCTACTTTAATTTGTGCGGTACCAAAATTTTTAAAAAAAGCAACAGTGGGTGTAGGTGTAAACTGTTCGGCTACTATATGTGCTAGCGCTACACCATCGCCTACACATACAATGTCAATATCTTTTGTTTTTCGATGTAATAATTTATCTCGTACAAAGCCACCTATTAAATAGCAAGGCACACCCAATGTTTGAGCAGAGCGAGCAATTTTTTTTAGAATGAAGCGTTCTTTATCTGTGCAGTGAATGTCCATTAGGGCAAAAGTAGTATAATCTTTTGCAGCAATGAGTACGTTGAAGAGATTCAATTTTCAATAAATTAAATTTCTTTTACAACAGCGTAGTTCAATACAAAAATTAAAACATTTATAGCGTTATATAACCGTTGCAGCAATGCTGCAACTTTATAAAAAACAAGACTGTTATTACCCATGATGAATTTAGTTCAGCTATTAACTTTTATACCTGTGTTTATCTAATTGATACAAAGAGGCGGGATATAAAATATTTAGTACTTTCATCGTCAATTAAACTACATTAATTATGAAACAATTTTTTCTTATTTCCTCTTTTTTATGTGTAACGTTTATTACAAACGCACAAAGTGCCAAATACACCGTAGCTATGCAAAAAAATATTGCATTGATTGATTCTGCTAAAACAAATAACCAATTAATGCCATTAGTAAGCAACTTTGAGCGTATTGGTGATGCAGAAAAAACAGAGTGGCTGCCTTATTATTATGCAGCATTATGTCAACTTTCAAGCATACGCAATAGCATTCAACAAGGTGCTGTACAAAAAGATGCTACAGGTGTAGAAGCTATGATTAGCAAAGCAGATGTGTTGATTGCTAAAGCAGAATCATTAGATAAACCCAATGCTGAAATTTTTGTACTAAAAAATATGTTGGCTACAGATAATATTATGATCAATCCTATGGTAAATGGTCAAAAATATGGACCATTGGCTGCAGAATATTTAACTAAGGCTGCTCAACTAGATGCTAATAATCCTAGACCTGTTTTGATGGCTGCAATGGCTAAATATTATACGCCGGTACAATGGGGCGGAGATAAAAAGCAAGCAGCAGTATTATTTACTAAAGCAGATCAGTTGGATAAAGCTTTTAAACCTGCTTCTACATTGCATCCTACATGGGGTAGACGTTTGATTGATGAGATGTTGAAATTAAGCCAAGAAGCAGCAAAGTAGTTTGTTGTAACGGTATATTATACGCATACATACGCCTAATGAGCCGTTTTTTTGATTTTTTTTTGCGTCTTGTGACGTCCTTTAATACTAAATATATTTATTCAGTAGTCCAAATAAGATTAGAGCTAATATCATTAAAGGAACAAGTAGAAACAATCTGTTCAGCGTCTAAGGTTAGAATGGCCTGTTCAATAAATTGGCTAACCTGCTCTAATGTATGGTAGAGTTTATTTGTAAATTTTCTTTTAAGTATAGCCCATATTTTTTCAGTGGGATTAAGTTCTGGGCTATAGGGTGGTAAAAATAGTAAAGCTATATTTTCTGGTATTTGTAATGCAAATGGCGTTTCCCCACCGCATGTTCCTATCGGAACATAATGGCTTTGATATCGAACTCAGGTTTTTAACTTTTAAAGTTGGTATTAGTGTTTATTCTAAGATGCTATCCAAAGCAATAGAAAGCTTCATTTTATTAACGCTCAGGGTGATGAGCATACAACCAAACATTAACAAAAAACAGTTATACATTTGCAACTTAATGCCTTCTTCGCTCAAACATTCGCTTTATAATTATATGACAGCCAACATTCAAAAACTAAAACGCCATTTTATACCCAACGATTTTTCTATAACTACTTGGGAAAATTTAGAGCCCTTTTTTAAGCAATTGGTAGAAGAAAAAATTGAATCTAAACAAGCATTAGAAAAATGGTTGCTCAATATAAGCGAATTAGAAGCTGTAATAAGTGAAGATGCTTGCTGGCGACAAATTCGCATGACATGTGATACCGAAAATAAAATAGTAGAAGAAGCGTTTAACTATTTTTGTTTAGAAATACAACCCAAGCTACAACCATACTCCGATCAACTTAATAAAAAATTGTTAGCTTCTCCATTTACAAAAGAACTCGATCCAAAAGAATATTTTACCTATTTACGCAACGTAAAAAAAAGTATTGATTTATATAGAGAGGAAAATATTCCTTTACAAGCACAGTTAAGTATATTACAACAACAATATGGTGTAATAACGGGTAGAATGATGGTGCAAGTAGAAGGCAAAGCATATACCTTACAACAAGCTGCTAAATTTTTAGAAAGCCCAGATCGTACGCTTAGAGAAACCGTTTACCATAGCATACAGCAACGACGCTTACAAGATAAAGAAGAGCTGGATAATCTCTATACACAACTCATTCACTTACGTAACAACATTGCACAAAACGCAGGATTTAAAAATTATAGAGACTATAAATTTGTAGAATTAGGTCGTTTTGATTACACCGCCAAAGATTGTTATCAATTTCATGAAGCAGTTAAAAAATATGTAGTACCCTTAGTCAATAAAATATATCAACATAAAAAAGAAAAATTAAAAATTGATACTTTACGACCTTGGGATGTACAAGCTGAAATGCTTGGTGTACAGCCTTTACAGCCATTTGCAACCGGAGAAGAATTATTACAAAAATCTATTACCTGTTTTGATCAATTAGATTCTTTTTTTGGTGATTGCTTACGCAAAATGAATGATTTAAAACATGTAGACCTAGAAAGTAGAAAAGGCAAAGCACCAGGCGGCTACAATTGTCCACTTGCCGAAAGTGGCGCTCCCTTTATATTTATGAATGCTGCCGGCCAAATGCACGATGTAACTACAATGGTACATGAAGGTGGACATGCTATTCAATCCTTCCTCACACATAATCTAAAACTTTCTGCATTTAAAGAATACCCTATGGAAATAGCGGAAGTGGCCAGCATGTCCATGGAATTGTTTACCATGGATGAGTGGGGAATCTTTTTTACCAATACAGAAGATCTACGCAGAGCAAAAGAACACCAATTAGAACAAGTACTTATTATATTTTTATGGATAGCTACCATCGATAAATTTCAACATTGGGTATATGAAAATCCGCAACACTCGGTGGAAGAACGCATGCAACATTGGCTGTGTATTTACAATGAATTTTCTTCTAATGTACTAGATATGACGGGCTTGGAAGCTTATCAGGCTTATATATGGCAAAAACAACTACACTTATACGAAGTGCCTTTCTACTACATTGAATACGGTATTGCACAATTAGGCGCTATTGGTATGTGGAAGCAATTTAAAGCCAATAAACAGCAAGCCTTAGCCAATTATATTCAGGCGTTAAGTTTGGGTGGAACATGTACGCTTCCCGACTTGTATAAGGCTGCTGGATTAAAATTTGACTTTTCGCCACCATATATAAAAGGGCTAATGGATTTTGTTTGGGGCGAGTATGAAAAATTGATATAGAACAAGATATTTATTTTGTAAGAGTATGCCTTAATTACAGAATTATTGCTTACATTTACGCCTCAAATAAAATTTGATTTAAATTTGTCTGACTTTGCTTTATAACTTTAAACGCTAAAATATCGTTAATCAAACAATTGTAGGAAACTATGGAAAATGTAATAAACATATTACTAATTGAAGATGATCCCAAATTAGGAGACACACTATCAACCAAGCTACGTGAACAAGGATATACAGTGGACTTGGCATATGATGGCATGATTGCAGGAAGAATGTTTAAACAGAGCAAATACGATATTATTGCTTTAGATATAAACGTTCCTCATAAAAATGGTCTTGTACTTTGTGAGGAGTTTCGAAGAATTGATAATACCGTGCCCATTATTATGATTACTGCTTTTGCAGATATAAAGGATAAGCTAGATGCTTTTGGTCTTGGAGCTGATGATTATATTGTTAAGCCCTTTCATTTTGGAGAGCTGTTAGCCCGTATAAAAGTGTTTTTACGCCGTACTGATGGCGATGCATTTGTAGAACCCAATGCAATTATTCAAGTAGGTGATTTAACTATTGACAATGTTAAAAAAATAGTTAAAAGAGGCAATGACTCCATAATCTTAACAGCTAGAGAATTTTCGTTGATAAGTTTATTGGCGCAAGAACCTGGAAAGGTGTATTCAAAAAATGAAATTGCAAGTAAAATTTGGGGGGTAAACTTTGATACAGGTACTAATACGATAGAAGTATATATTAATTTTTTACGTAATAAAATTGATAGAATTTATCCGCACAAACTTATTCATACCAGATCTGGCTTTGGTTATTATTTAAAATTACCATAATACTACATTATGACATCTATCAAAAATTATATTGATATGCCCAACACTTTATTAGCAAAAGCGTATCATGATATAAAAAATCCATTAGCCAACTTAATACTCTTAACAGAAATAAGTGATGCTTCGGCGACAGATTCGCTAATGCCTGTAATAAAAACAGTTAATGATGAATTATGGAAAGTGGTTGCCAAGCTAGAGATGCTTCAATTGTTAACACAAACATTTGCCGTTAACGAGACCACACAAAATGATATACGAATAGATGATGTTATAGATGAGGCGATAGAAAATTTTCGTAAAACTGACCAGAACTTTCATATAGGCGTAACTTTATCTGATACTATAGAGGCTTCGCAGCTTTTAATTGCTGCTGATTCAAGCTCCTTATCACGCTTATTATCTTTTATATTGCGACACCTACACGCATCAAACTCAACAACACATTGGCAAATACAGGTATCTTATGCTACGCAAGGATTGAAAATAACATTTTCAAAAAATAATGATGCCATTAGTTTAGATGCTTGTGAGTGGTTAAATACATTTGATGCCAATTGGGAATGGTTAGCTGCTCAAAAAATTGCCAAACAACACAACCTCGAGTTAAGTGTTGCATACAGCAATAACCATATTGATGCTGTAATGCTTACCCAAGCTGTTTAAAAATAAACAGCAACCGTTTACAATTAATGTATACGTCATCTTAATACATAAGGTTACCTCTAAAAGCTGTCATTATAAAAAATAGAACGCAGATCAGTTATGATTTTTTATGATTTTCACAGATAAAAAACATAGTTTTTAGAGGTGCCTATAAATCCATCTCGGAAAAATTAAAGACCAACCACGAAAGCGCCACAGTTATTTTGCTTATGTTGATAAGATGATAAAGGTATTTTTTACCTTACCCCTAAATAACTAGAG
>Ga0116158_10004751_pt1 | contig 11570 bp, 10 predicted proteins | sample AD_UKC052_MetaG_FD_89883 | JGI IMG/M metagenome (GOLD analysis project Ga0116158, IMG submission 89883) | Active sludge microbial communities of municipal wastewater-treating anaerobic digesters from USA - AD_UKC052_MetaG | ecosystem: Engineered > Bioreactor > Anaerobic > Digestate | place: USA... | reverse complement strand
TGTCGCAGAGGATGGCCGCCATCTCCAGGGCCGCCGTGCACGAGTGGGTGAGCAGGGCCCTGGCGCAGCCCAGCCTGTCCTCCAGCCATGCATGACACTGTTTGGTATAGTAGCCGTCACCGGCCAGGTGCCCCTTGAGTACCGCCTGGGCTATGTTGTGGAGCTCCCTGCCGGCTATGAACGGCTTGTTGAACGGTATGGTGATCTCGTGCTCGGCCATGTCAGTCCACCTTCTTTCCCACGCAGAGCAGCGACCCGCCGGCCCTGAGTGAAAGGCCGGTTTCCAGGAGCCGTTTCTCCATCATGCATATACCATAGAATACCCGGTTCAGGGCAGGGGCGATGCGCAGTTCCCGCAGGGGGTCATGTCCTGTGGCCGCTCTCGGCAAGAGGGACGCCGCAAGGCGCGAGGCGGCCATGACCGGGAGCAGGAGGGTCATGAAGGAGGTCGCGCGCCTGATCCCGAACCCTGCGTGAATCATCATCCCGATAAGTCCCTTCCTCGAATACCTCCTCTGGTGAAAGGCCTGCTCGTCCTGGACCGACCACAGCCAGGGGTGCTGGGGCACCGTCACGATGAGGTGGCCGCCGGGCTTGAGCGACCGGTGAATTTCCTCAAAAGCCTTCTTGTCATCCCCGATGTGCTCGAGGACATCCAGGGCCAGTACCAGGTCGAATTCCTCCTCGAAGGGCATCCTGCAGGCGTCCATCTGATAGAACACGGCATCAGGAACCCGCGCCTGGGCATAGGTCAGCCCCTGTGCAAAGAGGTCTGATCCGGACAGAGCCATCCGGGGGAAGGCACGCCGGAGCGACGCCAGGACGACACCCGTGCCGCAGCCCACCTCGAGCGCGGACTGCGCATCCAGGACATACCGGTCGATGGCCTTCAGGATGATGCCGGTGCGGTGGCAAAACCAGAAGTGCCCTTCTTCCAGCCGGTAGAGTTCGGGGAAGTAGCGTGCATCGAAGCCCCCCTGCCCGGGGTCCTCCTCGCGTATGAAGGATGTGAACCCGGAGGCGCAAGGCGGTGTTTCTCCGCAGGCGGGGCACACCCACCCCGGCGTGTCGAACCTGTGGCTGCAGCCCGGGCAGATCTTCATGGGCGCGGTCCCTGGCGGAGGGCACTCACGTGAACCACCTGTGGAAGGTGTAGCACGAGTACACAGCTTCGAACCCCAGGCGTATCCATGTCTTCTGGCTGGCCAGGTTGGTGATCTGCGTGGAGATGGTCATCTCTTCGAGACCCCTCTCGGCACACCAGTTCAGGCAGTGGATCATGATGGCACGATAGACTCCCTGTCCGCGGAACGACGGCGAAACACCGAACAGGAGCCCCTCCCCCTGCGTGGAATCGTTCATGTGCATGGTGCCGAACCCTGCGATGTCGTCCCTTACGCAGGCGACGAGGACACCGTCTGCAGGATCGCGGGACAGGCAGGAGCGCAAGGCCCAGTCCGTATACACCTCATCGCACTTTTCCCTGTCGAGCCGGCTGTCCGCGTGATAGTGCCCCAGGTAATCATGGAAACAGTCTCCGGCTATGCGCCTGATCCCGTCTTCATCCCCGGGCCTGTACCTTCTCACGGTGATTCCAGGCCTGACCCGGGGGATCTGGCCCGAATGGATATCCCGCAAGAAATAGATGAGGGTGTCCATGAGGAGGAACCCCTGCCGTTCCAGTTCCTGTGCGGCAGGCAGCCATATGGTGGGGCACCGGGCAATGAGCAGCTCCACCTGGTGCTCTCTGCAGAACGCCATGACCTGAGGTATCCCTTCGGAGCCCAGTCGGCCGCACTTCGCCGTCCTGACCCCGAACCTGTCCTCATCGAGCTTGGAGAGGTACACGAGGGGGGTCTCCATGGTCATGGCCGATCCGGCCCCTCGTCATCGATCCGCTGGCGGACCTCCCTCACCACGCTGCTCGGCCTGTCCATGGTGCGGAAGTGCATGCGCGCCAGGTACTCACCGAAGATCCCGAGCATGAGGAGCTGCACCCCGGAGAAGATGGCCACGATGCAGGCCAGGAACGAGAACCCGGGCACGGTTCCCCCGTGTGCCAGGTAGCTCCCCACCACGTACACGAGGATGATGAGGCCGAAGAGCATGAACAGGAATCCGAGGATGCTCGCCAGCTGGAGCGGCAGGGGGCTGAAGCCTGTGATCATGTTGAAGGCATGGTTGACCAGCTTCCTGAAGGAGTAGTTCGACTGGCCCGAGGCGCGGGGGTCGTGCCGTACCGGAACTGCAGCGAAGCGGGACGTCCCCCAGGTCAGGAGCACATCGAGCGAGACAAAGGAGCCCCGGTATCTGGCAAAGCCCTCGCGCACCTGGGTGCGGAACGCCCGGAAGGCGCTCACCATGGTGGCCGTCCGGGCACCGATGGTGGCCTGAAGCGACGTCTTGGTGACCACGGAGGCCAGGTCTCGCCACAGTCCGTGACGCTGCTGCAGGGGCGGGCCGTAGACCACGTCGAACCCTTCCTCGAGCTTGTCCACGAGCCTGGGTATCTCCTCCGGCGGGTGCTGCAGGTCGTCGTCCATGGTGACGATCACGCCGAACCTGGCCATCCTGATGCCGGCAAGAAGGGCGTTGTGCTGGCCATAGTTCCGCATGAGGTTGACCCCCCTGATCCACGGGTGCCTTTCCACCAGAGCACCGATGACCTGCCAGCTCGCATCCCTGCTGCCGTCGTTCACGAGGATGAGTTCGTACCTGTCGCATGACTGATCCAGCACGGGGTGCAGTCTCGCCACCAGATCGGGCAGGATCTGGCTGCTGTTGTACACCGGTATCACCACTGAAACATCCATGCCATCCTTCATGTCATATCCCCATTCACCCTAAATTCACCATATCCATCCCCCTTTGGCAAGGGCCTTGAATCATCGCGGGCCTTGGCACATGGCCGTCATCCCTCATACCCTTCTCAGCTCTATCCTCGCGAACATGCCGAACTTCCTCAGCATCGGCACCTCCTCGAGAATCCTGAAGCACCCATAGGCGAAGCCCGGCATGAGGGACCGCAGGGAGACGCCCCCCGAGAGCAGGTATGTCAGCGGCCTCTCCACCGCAATGCTCTTGATCGCAAGCCCTGGGCATCGTTCTTCGAAAAGTGCCCTGTCCCGCTGGAAAACGATCCACGGCAGGGCCGAGTTCGCCCCTGAAAGCGGTCCGGAGTCGGGGAAGGACCAGGATGCGGCACCCGGATCGAACGGCTCGTGGTGCAGCCGCGCATACACGAATCGCGACCAGGCCGTAACCCATGGCTCCACCATGAGTATCCTGCCCCCGGGTTCGAGGCACCGCGATGCCTCCCGCAGGAACGCCCAGGCGTCCGGGATGTGGTGGAACACATCCACCATGACCAGGGCCCGCAGACTGCTGCCCGGAAACGGCAGGGCACAGCCGTCCAGAACCACCCTGACGAACGGGCAGCGCAAGATCTCCGAGGTGACGAGCCCGGGGATGAAGCTGTCCAGGAATCCCGCCCCGGAGCCCAGCTCGACAACGGGCAACCTGCCTGGTGGAATCCTGGATGCGACCCATCCGTACCACTCGAGGTAGATCTGCTCCAGGAAGGGCTTGCTGCGGATGATGCTACGCCGGAGAACCGTGGTGCGCGGGTCGTCGAGGTCCAGGGACCGGGTGAGGGGGTGTCTCAGCCAGCCGAGCATGGAGCCTACCCGCCGTGCCTTTCCATGAGCTCGCGGTAAAAGGTCGTGTTCCGGATAGTCTCCAGGTCCCTGTCCTTTTTCAGGAGGTTCCAGTCTGTGAAACCCTTGTTCACCGCCTTCTGCAGCCAGAGAACCGCCTCATCCGTCCTGTTCCCGCGGGCGTGAAGGCACGCGATGTTGTAGAGCGCCCCGGGATTGTCCGGCTGCAGGTCGGCCAGGGCCATGAATGCCTCCAGGGCGGCCGCGTCGTCCCCGTTGCCGGCATGGAGCATGCCGAGGGTCTGCAGGACAGCCCCGTTGCCCGGCTCCGATCGTCTCTTGAGGGCAAGGGCCGCGATGTCCGTCTCGATCTTCTCCCGCTGCCTTCGTGCCTGTGCCAGGTAGCCCTGTATCTCCTCCGATTTGGGGTCGATGCGTGCGGCCTCGGCAAAGTGGCGCTCGGCGTCGCGCACCCTGCCCTGGTTCATGAGCACCACCCCCAGGGAGCTGTGGACTTCGGCATCGGAAGGATTCAGTCGGAGAGAACGACGGAGGTGCTCATCTGCCCTGACCGTGTCGCCTTTCTTTGCATAGAGGACCCCGAGGCCGTACTCTGCCCCGGCATGGGAGGGGTCATGCTCGAGCATGCGCGTATACAGGTCGATCGCCTTATCCTCCTGCCCAGTCTCGGCATACAGCATGGCAAGACCCGATCTGATTTCCGCGTCGTCCGGTTTGTATCTGAGGGCCTGAAGGTAATACTCTGCAGCCTTCACGTATTCTCCCTGAGCCTCGTGAGCCCGGGCCATTCCTGTCAGGGCAAGGGTATCTGCCGGATAGACCCTCAGGGCCTCCTGGAACCGGGAGATTGCATCGGCATATTTTCCCTTCCGTGCCAAGGTACACCCGAGGTTTACCTGGGCCACGTAGTTGTCCGGATTCACGGCTACACCATGGGAAAAAAGCGTGAAGTCGTTCTTCCAGACCCGGGCCTGCTGCCAGGTGAGGGCCATGCACGTTACGATAACCAATCCTGCTGCCACCGGCAGGGCTGTCCGGGAGACCCTGGCCCTGCCGACAAGGTGAGGAACCCCCCAGGTTGCCACCATGAATATCCCGACAGAGGGCACGTATGCCCAGCGTTCTGCAATGGCCGGCCACAGGCCTCCCTGGACAAGTCCCAGGACCGGCACGAGGGTGCCGAGAAACCACAGCCACCCGACGATGAACCACGGCGTACGGCGAAATGACCATGCGGCGGCGAGGGTTATCGCCAGCACGACCAGCAACGCCCCGGCCACCTGCCACATCGGTACTGCCTCGGGATACGGGTAGAAGAAGGTGAGATCTGCAGGCCAGAACAGCTTGCCAAGGTACATGGGGTAGGAAACGAAAGCGTTCTTCACACGAATCGACAATGGCACCAGCTCCTGGGCCACCATCATGCCGCCTGCTTTCATCGACATCGACGACACGGCCACGGAGAGAAGGGCAAGGCCAAGCAGTGGCAGCTTCTCCGCCACAAGCCTGCTGATCTTTGCTTCCCCGAACTGTGAGGTGGCACCTGTTTTCGGACCCTGAACTGCCGCAATCCTCGAGAGGGGCCAGAAATCGAGCAGAAGAAGGACGAAGGGTAGGGTCACGAGCATGGGCTTGGCGATGAGACCCAGGACAAAGGCGAGGACCACAGGGCAATATCTCGAGATGGTCGGTCTCCTCACATAGTGCACATATGCGATGATGGTCAGCATCCAGAAGGATGTGCTCAGCAGGTTCTTCCGTTCGGCCAGCCAGGCCACCGTGTCCACGTTCACCGGGTGCAGTGCGAACAGTGCCGCAACGAAGGCGCTTTTCCAGCGGGATCCCGTGGCCATCCTCAGGGCCGTGAAGAGCAGGATGCTGTTGGCTACGTGGAAGAGCAGGTTCATGACGTGATGCCATCCCGAATCCAGATCGAAGAGTTCCACGTCGAGCATGTGGGAGAGCCAGGTCAGCGGGTGCCAGTAGGTGCTCTCTGAGAACCCGAAGGCCCACACGATACCCGGGCCCGTGATACCCTGCTGCACATGGGCATTCGCCGTGACGTACAGGTTGTCGTCAAAACTTATGAACGCATGGTTCGACACCTGGTAATACACCGCCACGGCCGCAAGGACCAGGCCGATGATGATCATCGCCGATGTCCATGAACCTCTGCGGGGTTCTTCCATGGTCTCGCCCATGCCCTCAGTAGAACTTGATGCGCCTCATGGCGAAGAGCACCATGCGCAGCAGGATCACGCCGTGCCGCCACCGGTCGATGTTCGTGTCGCCGTAGAGCCGCTGCCGGTAGCGGACGGGCATCTCCACGATCTTCAGGTTCTGCTTCGCCGCGCCGAAGAGCAGGTCGAAGTCGCCGAAGGGGTCGAAGTCGCCGAAGTAGCTCCTGTTCGCCGCGATCCTCTCGTAGTTCTCCCTGCTCAGGACCTTGGTCCCGCACAGGGTGTCCTTGACGGGCTGGCCCAGCAGCCAGGAAAACGCCAGGGAGAAGAACTTGTTCCCCACCAGGTTGAGGTAGCGCATGGCCTGCTTCTCCATGGGGTAGACGAGGCGCACGCCGTTGATGAACTCGCCGCGGCCGCTGACGATGGCGTCGTAGAAGCGGGGGAGGTCTTCGGGGGGCACGGTCATGTCCGCGTCGAGGATCATGAGGATGTCCGGTCGCATGGGCGAAGCCGAGCCGCACCGCGTCACCCTTGCCCGTGCCCGTCTGCCGGAGAAACGACGACCTGCGCTGCGGGTGGGCCTTCATGGCGCGCTCGATGGCACCGCAGGTGTCGTCGCCGGATCCCCCCTCCACGAAGATGAGCTCGGTGCCGGCACCCATCTCGGGGGTGCGCCGGAAGATCTCCTCGATGTTGCCCTCCTCGTTCCGGGCCGGCACCACCACCGAGACCACGGGTTTAAGGTCCTGCGTCACGGCGCAGGACCTGGCGACGATGACATTGGTGAGCGCCAGGTGGCACAGGGGCCACAGCCGCACCGCATAGCGGTTCAGCAGGGTCGACACGACCGGCGTTCCGAGCGGCCAGAGCACCTCGGCCCGGTGCGCTATGACCTCGAATCCGGACAGCCCCAGCAGGTTGCTCACGTCGTCCACGGTGAGCCAGTTCTGGGGCAGCAGCGGCGTGGCAAGCCCCAGGAATTGCGCCAGCACGAGGGGGAGCTCCCACAGGAGGCTGTAGGTGTTCATGACAATGCGCGTGCCCGGGTGCGTGAACCTTTTCAGGCCCTGGAAGACCGCCTGCACGTCCCAGAGGTCGTTGACCAGGTCGGACAGGATGACCGCGTCGAAGGACCCGTCCAGGTGCAGGTCGTGGGCATCGGCCTCGATGAAGGTGAGGCCTGGGAACCTTTCCCGGGCCCGCCGTATCATCTCGGGGGAGAGGTCCACGCCCACACCCTCGCTGGGCTTCACCGCGGCGAGGAGCTCCCCGGTGCCGCAGCCGACCTCGAGGACCCGCTGCCCGGGAGATATGAGGTGGCGGTAGATCCCTTCGAGCCGGCGGTGATAGTGCGTGCCCATGGAGGTCCAGCCGTCCCTCCTGCAGGCCACCGCGTCCCAGTGGGAGCGCCGCGCGTCGCGGTAACGCTCGGATGCGTTCTGGTTTCCAGTGGGACTGACGTGCAGGGGCATCAGGATACCCCCCGGCAGGTCTGCAGGTTGTCCAGGAACCACCGGTACGTCCTCTGAATCCCTTCCTCCAGGCCCACGCTCGCCCTCCACCCGAGGTCGTGGATCCTGCTTACGTCCAGGAGCTTCTGGGGGGTGCCGTCCGGCCTGGTGCGGTCCCAGCGCATCTCGCCTTCATACCCCACGACACGGGCCACGATCCCGGCAAGTTCGGCGATGGTCAGGTCCGTGCCCGTGCCTATGTTCACGAACTCGCCGAGGGCCCGGGCGTCATGGTGTGTCATGAGGTGCACGCAGGCCGCTGCCAGGTCATCGACGTAGAGGAACTCGCGGCGGGGGGTCCCGGTGCCCCAGAGGGTCACCGCGGGTGCGCCGTTCTCCTTTGCCTCGTGGAAACGCCGGATCATGGCGGGCAGGACGTGGGAGGTCTCCAGGTCGAAGTTGTCGCCCGGGCCGTAGAGGTTGGTGGGCATGACCGAGATGAAGTTCGTGCCATGCTGCCGGTTGTAGGCGCTGCAGAGCTTGATGGCCGCGATCTTGGCGATGGCATAGGGCTCGTTGGTGGGCTCGAGCTCGCCGGTGAGGAGGTATCCCTCCCTGAGCGGCTGGGGTGCAAGCCTGGGATAGATGCACGAGGACCCGAGGTTGAGCAGCTTGCGTGCACCATGCCTGAAGCTCGCGTGGATGACGTTGGCCGCGATCATGACGTTCTGGTAGATGAAGTCCGCGGGCAACGTGCTGTTGGCCAGGATGCCCCCGACCTTTGCCGCGCACAGGAACACGGCCTCGAGCCTCTCGCGGGCCAGAAGCTCGTCTGTTGCCCGCTGGTCCGTGAGGTCGATGGCGGGCCACGAGGCCTCGGCGATGTCCGTGTACCCCTCCTCCTCGAGTCTCCTCTTCATGGCGGAACCCACGAGGCCGGTGTGCCCTGCCACGAGGATCTTCGATGACCTATTCATGACGATCCAGCACGGGAAACCCGCTCTTCCGGCACAGCACGTCCATCCGCGCCTCCCTGATGTCGTGTTCCACCATCTCGGCCACCATGTCTTCGAAGGTAATCTTGGGCTCCCAGCCCAGCTTTCGCCTGGCCTTGCCCGGGTCGCCGAGCAGGGTGTCCACCTCGGTGGCCCTGAAGTAGCGGGGATCCACCCGGACCACCACATCTCCCGGCACGACATGCGCGTCGCCCTCGATGGGCATTGCCGAACGCACGACCCCTGTCTCCTGCCTGCCCTCGCCCTGCCAGTCGATCTCGATGCCCGCCTCGGCGAAGGCCAGTGTGCACAGGTGCCTGACCGACTGCTGCCTTCCCGTGGCGATGACATAGTCCTCGGGCTCGTCCTGCTGGAGCATGAGCCACTGGGCCACCACGTAGTCCCTGGCGTGACCCCAGTCCCGAAGCGCCCCAAGGTTGCCCACGTAGAGGCACGTCTGCAGCCCCAGCGCGATCCGCGCCGCGGCCCGGGTGACCTTGCGGGTGACAAAGGTCTCCCCGCGGATGGGCGACTCGTGGTTGAACAGGATGCCGTTGCACGCGTACATGCCGTATGCCTCACGGTAGTTCACCGTGATCCAGTAGGCGTAGAGCTTGGCTGCCCCGTAGGGGCTGCGGGGGTAGAACGGCGTTTCCTCGTCCTGGGGGATCTTCTGCACCTTGCCGAACAGCTCACTGGTGGAGGCCTGGTAGAACCTCGTCTTGCGCTCCATGCCGAGGATGCGCAGGGCCTCCAGGACCCGCAGGGTACCCAGGGCATCGGTCTGCGCCGTGTACTCGGGTGTCTCGAAAGAGACCTGCACGTGGCTCTGGGCACCGAGGTTGTAGATCTCGTCGGGCTCCACCTCCTGGATGATGCGGATGACGTTCGTGGCGTCCGTGAGGTCGCCGTAGTGGAGGACGAACCGCAGCCCCTCATCATGGGGGTCCTGGTAGAGATGATCGATGCGGTACGTGTTGAAGCTCGACGACCGTCTCTTGATGCCGTGCACGAGGTATCCCCTGCCGAGCAGGAACTCGGCCAGGTAGGCCCCGTCCTGGCCGGTGATCCCGGTGATGAGCGCCTTCTTCATGCCGGTCCTCCACATCTCAATGAATCAACATCATTCATCTTTACCACGTATCACCGTTCCTGTCATCCGTCGAACCGATTGATCATCGTACCACTGGACTCAACCGAGTAAAATATATTACCCAAAAAATGTAAATAGTTTCCTCGATCTGCTCTCTTACCAAACCAGGGCATTTATTAAGAACTGAATATTACGGCTCTTTGATATAACTATTCTCTGGCATTTATATTGCTATTATGTTCCCGTTACCTTTGAACCCTTCAGAAACGAGGGAACCCTTCAGCCTTGCCTATGGATAGTCATGGTATGAAGGACGTGGCGATTATAACCTATTTTCTGATGAATGCGTGCACCAGGAGGTGCAGCACATTTATGAAAAGAATCTCGATTCTACTCATCTTACTCATCATGCCCCTCTCCGTCTGGGCAATGACCCCTGTTTCTGACGCGGATCTCTCCACTGTCACCGGTCAGGCCGGGGTGAACATCAATGCCGACCTCACCATGAACGTCTGCATCGGGACCATGGCATGGGGTGACGAAGATGGCCTCACCACCGATGGCTCGTGGCCGACATGGGTCACAACTGACGACGGCGGTTATGTGGGGGTCAAGGACTTCAACATCACCTACCTTCGTATAAAGGCCCGGGAAAACGACACCTATACGGGGTACAACACCAACCAGCTCAAGCCCATCACCATCGACGTGGCCAATGACCCAACTCTCTACAGCGGGAGGACCTTTGTCCGGCTCGGCCTCGGATCTCTGCAGATCAGCATGGATGAACTGCACATGACCGTGGCCCTGGACCCCCACACCGGGTTCGACGGTACCCTTGCCGAGGAAATGGGCTCGGTCAACATCGGTGACCTGGCTCTCTACATCGCACCTCAGTCCTTTGTGGACATATACTCCCATTCGGGTCAGGGCGTGAATATAACCATGGCCGTGCGGTTTGACCGTGTATTCATGGATTATATTTCCTGGGGTGACAGCGACGGTCTGCCCGCCGGCAACACCGGTACAGGCGGCTGCGTATGGATGGCAGGAGGCGGGAATTCAGGCGCCGGGTACATTGGTCTTTCTAATATCCGTACGGTGTGGGTCTATGTCGCAGGAACCGTTGCCATCGACGTGAACACCACGACAGCAGGAATCTATGCCGCTGCCCATGACGGTGACCCGACCACTGTCGTACACCTCAGTTTCCCTGCCCGTTTCTATCTGACGGTGTCGCAGTTCATTGCAGACGTCAAGCTGGGCAGTGTCCCGTCTCTCGCAAACACCAATGCCGGTACCCTTGGCACTGTCTATCTCAGAACTTTGCAGGCCCACATACGAGAAGGCAGCTGGGTGGACATCTGGGCCCACTGAGCCGATCCCCATCACCTTCGTAACCATGAGCCCTGCGGTCATTCCTCAGGGCTCTTTCTCTGCCTGCCTTGTGGCCGGGAACAGCCGCATGCCTCACTTGGTCACAGCGGCATCTCACCACCCACTGCCAGGCAGACCGAGTTACTTCAACCATTAAGAACTGGATGAGATATTTCACTCGAAAGAGAAATCTTTTTCCTCAAGCCGCTCTCATACCCACCCAGCGCATCTATTAAGTATTGGATATTACACTTCATTGATATACTTATTCTCTGGCATTTATATTGCTTAGATGTGTCCATCACCTTTGAGACCTTCGGAAACGAGGGTACCTTCAGCCTTGCCTATGGACAGTCATGGCATGAAGGACGTGGCGGCCAAAACCTAATTTCTGACGAATATGAACACCAGGAGGCGCATCGCGAACATGAAAAGACTATCGATTCTACTCATCTTACTCACCCTGCCCCTTTCCGTATGGGCAATGACCCCTGTTTCTGATTCCGATCTTTCCAATGTCACCGGCCAGGCCGGGGTGAACATCAATGCCGACCTGATCATGAACGTCCGGATCGGGACCATGGCATGGGGCGACTCAGACGGCCTCGTAGACGCTGGCGCATGGCCCACCTGGCCCACCACGGCCGACGGCGGTTATGTGGGAGTCACGAACTTCAACCTGACCAACCTCAGGATCAAGGCACGTGAGACCGACACCTTTGACACCTACACCACGCTGGAGCTCAAGCCCATCACCATCGACGTGGCCCAGGATTCCACCATCTACGGCGGCA
>Ga0116158_10004745_pt1 | contig 11581 bp, 7 predicted proteins | sample AD_UKC052_MetaG_FD_89883 | JGI IMG/M metagenome (GOLD analysis project Ga0116158, IMG submission 89883) | Active sludge microbial communities of municipal wastewater-treating anaerobic digesters from USA - AD_UKC052_MetaG | ecosystem: Engineered > Bioreactor > Anaerobic > Digestate | place: USA... | reverse complement strand
TCAACGCCTACTACCCCGAGACCGTCGCTCGCTTCGGCGGCTGCGGCTTCGCCGGTGAGCTCACCGAACCCTTCGCCGACGACCAGAACGGCGAGACCGTCCACCTCGGCCCCTGGGTCTACCCGCTGCGTCAGCGCGCCGACATCGTCGACCGCATGCGCGTCGTCGTGCAGCGCCACGACCTGCTGCCGCACGAGGGCGCCAACCCCTACGCGTTGACCGGCAGCCGCCTCGGATCGCCGCGCCTCGCCGGCGTCGGCGCGGCGATCCAGCGCCACTTCCTCGAGCAACCCGGCGGCCTGCGGGCGACCCCCTACGCCTACGTGCTCTACCCCGGCGTCGAGTTCCCGACCGATAACGTGCGCGCCGCCTCGGCCGTCGGCTTTCACCCCGGCTCCGCGCGCCCGCTCAGCGTCACCGTCGACCCCGACTCGCAGCTCTCGCAGCTGCTCGCCCGCAACGCCGTCAGCGGTCGCCGCGAGGAGTTCGACGCCGCCGTCGACCACTACCTGCGCGCCTATCAACAGCGCTTTCGTCCCGGCGGCAAGGGCACGCCGACCCGCGCCGCCGCGCGCAGCAACTTCGAGTTCGCCCACTTCGCCCGCCACGGCGCCGACCAGCTGCAGGGCGTGCTCTCCTCCGACCTGTTCACGCCCCTCGACGGCGAGGCCTGCAAGGACGGCGGCAACCTCGACAAGCCGCGCATGCAGGCGCGCATGGCCGCGAGCCTGTTGACGCGCCCGACCGACCGCGCCCGCTACGTGCAGTGGATCGACGGCGGCCTGCGCCCGAACCCCTCGGGCGGCCACGACACCCACGACAGCCACGTCTACGACTCCTCGCGCAACGTCAGCCACACGCTGCAGGCGCTGGCCGACATCATCAACAAGCCCGGCGAGAACGACCCCGCCAAGATCGACCTCGACGAGACGATGGTCGTCATCAACACCGAGTTCGGCCGCACGCCCTTCCGTCAGGGCGACACCGGCTTGAACCACTGGCCGCAGGGCATGGTCAACGTGTTCATCGGCGGCCCCGTCAGCAACGCCGAGCGCGGCATCTACGGATCGATCACCGCCGACGATGGTTACGCCCAGAGCTGGGTCACCCCCGCCGAGAATCGCATGCTCGTGATGATGGCCCTCGGCATCTATCCGTTCAGCTCGCAGACCTTCGCCGTCGGCGACGTCAGCGGCGGCGTCAAGGACGAGCTCGCCGCCGCAACGCGGCTGATGCAGGTCTACATGGGGCTCAAGGCCTGAATTCCGGGGAGCAACACATGACCACCAACACCTGCAAACTGCTCGCCCTCTCACTCCTCGCCCTGCCCGCGTGCAGCGACGACCCGGCCACCGACGCCACCAGCAAGGCCGACTCCGCGGATCCCTCCGCGACCACCGACGCCAGCGCGACCGATGCGGTCCCGACCACCGGCGACACCAGTGACACCGACACGCCGACCACCGGCCCCGTCGACAACGGCGAGGAGCCGGGCCCCCCGGGCACCGACCTCGGCGAGGACTGCGACGCCGGCGACGAGGCCTTCGTCAAGCGCCTGATCCCGCTGATGCAGGGCCGCAGGCCCGAGGGCATGCGCGAGGTCCGACTGCTCGTCAGCATGATCACCCAGCTCGACGCGATCGGCGTCGACGGCCGCGCCGTGCTCGCCCGCGGCCTCGCCTCCGGCGACCTCTACCTCCGTCGCTGGCGCCAGTTCATCTGGGAGCAGCTGCGCATCAATCGCGTCGAGGTGAAGTCGAACTACAACTGTTATTCGGTCCCCAACGGCCCGAACGCCAGCCCCGACCTCGCGGCCTTCATCCGCGACAACGACGCCCTGAACACCACCTTCGGCGCCAAGTTCAGCATGGCCGACGTGCTCGAGAGCGCCCTGCGCCTCGACGACATCAGCCCGATCTACCGCGCCGACATGTTCGCCCGCATGGCCCGCCCGCTCGGCGGCGCCAACATCTCGCAGGAAGAATTCGAGGTCAACGCGCGCTCCAACTTCGGCGAGATCTTCGAGTCCGCCTACCTCGGCCGCCGCAGCGGCTGCCTCGAGTGTCACAACAGCGAGGAGTCCGTCACCTTCAACCCCGACCCGAAGTTCAATCACTTCTGGTCGATCCCCGGCAACTTCGAACGCGCCATCTACGGCGACGCCAAGGGCCGCCCCGAGGCCGAGCTCTACGCGGCCTTCCGCGTCACCGGCTTCCTCGTCGATAAGAACGGCAGCAGGCCGTGGGGCATGACCAGCTGCGGCGGCTTCGACCCCGGCCGGAGCGGCGACATCCTCACCGACAAGGGCTACCTCGGCGGTGACCTGCCCGCAGGCCAGAACCTGTTCGACGTCGACCCGCTGCTCAAGTCCGGCTTCACCAGCCTGGCCGCCGACGGCCTCACGCTCGAGGACAACCTCTCGGTCGGGCCCGACCAGGCGCTCGCGTACCTGACCGCGAGCAACCTGGTCAACAACGTCTGGAAGGAGATGATGGGCTACCCGCTGACGCTGGCCCACAACTTCCCGCGCAACGAGAAGCAGCGCGAGATCCTTCAAACCCTCACCGAGACCTTCGTCGCCGAGGACTACTCGCTGCGCGCGCTGCTCACCGAGATCGCCTTGCACCCATACTTCAACGCCGAGGCGCCCGACCTCTGCGACACCTCGACGGCCTACTTCATGGCCCCGGTCTTCGAGCCCTACGCGCCGACCAGCGCCGACCCGGACCGCCGCGGCAACGGCGTCGGTGACCGCGTGCAACGCTTCAGCGCCTGGGTGCTGATCGAGTCGGCGATGCGCAGCATGTGGTGGGCGCTGCCGGTCCGCCACGTCTCGGACCAGGACCAGTTCCCCGCGCTCGAGTTCCTGCGCGACCAGGGCGTGTTCATCAAGGACGCCCAGAACGGCTTCAACGGCGTCGACTTCAACGGCCTGCTGTCCTGGGAGGACCGCATCGCCACTGGCGACGATCCCAAGCTCGGCGGCGCCTGCACCGGCCCGCTCGGCCAGGAATGCGCCATGTACGAGTGGATCGAGCTGATGCTGGTCGAGGCCTCGAAGACCCCGGGCACGACGATCCGCGACCTCGCCAGCGCGATCAAGGACCGCCTGATCAGCGAGCCGACGATCGACGACGAGGCCGAGCTCGCGGCCATCGCCGCCGTCATGGGCCTCGACCCCGCGACCAAGATGAGCGAGGTCGACACCGGCACCCTCGAGGACGCCACCCGGCGCTTCGTCGGCCTGATCCTGAACACCCCGCAGTTCATGCTCTCGGGCGTGCCCAGCCGCGATCAGGACCCCGCCAACGACCCCGCCTTCGCGGTCCCCGGCACCGACACCGCGGCCCTCTGCGATCAGCTCGCCCCCGCCGTGCTCGCCGACACCTACTCGTGGAGCTGCGGCCCCGACGGCGTCAAGATCAGCAAGTGAGATCGATCGACGCTCCCCGGGGAGGTCGGCACCACCGAACCCCGGGGCTGTAGCCCCTTCAGCCGCCGCTCCACCAGCCGCCGCTCCGGCTCCTCCGGCTCCGGACAACCGAGGTACGCCTCCCACAACAACCTCGCGTTGCCAGGGTTGCCGCGCGCCTGCTCCTCGAGCGCGCTCAAATACAGCCGCTCGGGGAACGCCAGCATCACATCGACCGCGCCGCGCTCGTTGCCCAGGCGCATGCTGCCCAGCGCCGCCATCTGCCGCACCGCGGCCTCGGGCGCGCCTGCCCGGTCGTAGATCAGCGCCATCACGTACACGACGAGGCTGCGCTCCTCCGGCGCTGACAGCTCGCGCGCCCGAAACGCCAGCTCGAGCGCCGTCCGCAGCTCGCCCGCCAACAACGCCGCCAGCGCCCCCGCGAGCTCGAGCCGCCACGACTCGACCTCGCCACGCGCCCCGGCCCTCACCAGCGCCTGCCTCGCCGCGGCCGGATCGCCGAGCCCGAGCGCCGCCTCGGCCATGAAAAAATGGGTGAGCAGCGGCGGCGCCTCACCGCGCCGCTCCGACTCGACCAGCGCCTGCAGCAACCACGTCTGCGCCTGCACCCGCGCCTGCCGCTGTGCCTCGGCCAGCCGCGACCGCGCGGCCTTCAGATCGCCCAGCGACGGATACGCCGGGATCTTCCGCAGCTCTCGCAGCGCCGCGACCACCAGCACCGCCGGCGCCCCCGGACAATCGCTGGCCCGCTTCGCCCACGGCGTCTCGCCCAGGCTCTCGTCGACGCGCTGGCTGAGCCGCTGCAGCAAGGCCTCGGCCTGCCGCTCATGGTCACGACACAGCGTCCACGGCCGCCCACCCGCCTCCGCCCACACATTCGCGGCCTCCGGCGCCTCCACCGGAGCGAGCAGCAGCGACAGCCCGAGCAGCAGCGACATGGCGCCGATCCTGGCCCCATCGCCGCGACCGAACCAGGCAAAAAAACGACCCCGGGCAACCTGCACCAGCCCCGCGATCGGGCTGCACAGCCCGCACAATCAGGCAAAAATTTGGCCCGCGGCGCGACGCATGAAACCTTCGCCCCGTGAACCCGCCGCCGCGCAACCGCCGTCGCCCGCAGCACCCGGCCAACCGCCGCCGCTCCCGTCCCTCGCCCGCCCAGGTCGCCGCCCGCCGGCACTCGCGCTGGCTGGTCCAGCAGCTCCAGCGCGCCGGTCTGTGGTTGCGCGGACTGCCCGAGCGCCTGCGCCAGGCGGCCCTCACCCGCCGCGATCCCGCCGACACCGCCGCGGCCGGCCGCCTCCGGCCCGCCTCCGGCCCGCTGCTGCGCGCCTGGAACACCTCCGGCGAGGACAGCAGCCCGGAGATCGAGCTCGACGACACCGCAGCCCCGGACGCCAGCCCGACCGCCAAAGCCCCGGCCGTGCCCGGCAAGCCCCGGCCGAACCCGGCCGCCGAGCACATCCAGCGCCTCACCGCCCTCGGCAAGCAGATCTCCCCGCGGGCCCGTGAACTCGGCCGCCAGCTCGCCCCGAAGGCCGCCGCGCTCGGCCGTCAGCTCGCCCCCCTCGCCCGCCGCGGCGCCTTCGCCACCGGCAGGGGCCTGCGCGCCGGCCTGCACCGCCTCGCCGATCTCCGGCCCCTGCTCACCCTGCTCGGCCGCGGTTTTGCCGCAATCGGCACCGTCACCGTTCGCCTGCTCGGCGGCCTGTTCCACGGGCTCCGCAGCCTCGCCGAACAGACCGCCCTCGGCTTCCAGCGCCACCGCGGCCTGCTGCTCGCCCTCGCCCAGCGCGGCGCCTGGTGGGCGGCCCTGGCCCTGCTCCTGGTCGGCGGCCAGGCCCTGCTCGGCGCCAACGGCCAGGTCCCCTTCGGCCCGGCCGCCTTGCCGCTGTTCGGCCTCGGCCTCGGCCTCTGCGCCGTCCTCCTGCTGATCGCCGCCCAGAGGCGCCTGCGCTGGGCCGCCTTCGCCCTCGGCATGGGGCATGGGGGCCTGCTCACCCTCGTGTGGGCCGTCACCACCGCCTGAGCCGCGCAGGCGCCCCGTGGCGGCCTTGTCCGCCGACGCGTACGCTGGCGAAGTGAAGCTGCGCCCGCTCGCCTTGCTCGCAGTCCTCGGCCTGACCGCGTGTCACGCAGAGCCCGGTGAAACCCCGGTCGGCGACGAGAGCAGCGGCACCACGGCGGAGCCGGAGCCGGCCCCGGCGTTCCTGAACCCGGCCCTCGGTGGTTTCCGCATCGGCGCCGACCAGCTCGAGCCGGAGCAGCTGGTCGTGCAGAACGTCGAGCCCGGTCTGACGCAGGTCCTGATCGACGATCTCGCCAGCCCCGGTTTCGGTCCGGACAGCCCCTTCGGCGCGCTGACGGCCGACAGCCTCACGCTGGTGGTTCGCGGCGCCCTCGTCGCGGGCGAGCACACCTTGCAGCTCCTGACCCCGAGCAAGGACGGCCCCCGCTACTCGGTGCGCCTGACCATGCAGATCACGGCCCCGCTCCCCACCCTGCGCCCGACCTTCGCGGCGAGCCTGGACCCCGCCTTGATCGCCACCGGCACCGCCCTGATCGCCTCCGGCGGCGGTACGGGCAGCCTGCTCGGTCTGCTCGGCCCCGGCGACCCCGACCCCGAGCTCCGTCTGTTTCGCGCCGGTCCCGACGGCTGGTCCACCGCCGACCCCATTGTCGTGCCGCTCGAGGGACATGTCCCCGAGGCCATGTCATTGACCCCGGCCATCTCCGCGATCGCCTTCCCCGAGCCCGACGGCAGCCCGCCCCGCCGCATGCGTGTCGCCCACACCGTCGGCTTGCCCGCGACCGCGATCGCCACCCGCGACGTCGCCCTCAACCCCGACCCCATCGTCCTCGATCCGGTGATCGCCTTCGACCTGCCCGCCGCCCTCGCCGGCACCCCGGTCGAGTGGGCCGCCTTCGGTCGTCCCGCGCTGCTCGGTCACACCCTCCTCGCCGAGCTCACCGCCGCCGCCGACGCTGAGCTGGCCCACCCTGGTGACCGCCGCCTGGTCGCCAGCTTTTGGCGCGGCGAGGCGCTCAGCTGGGCCCCGCCCCAGCGCATCGGCACCGCCATCCCGACGGACCTCGACAGCCTCGGCGCAGCGACTGTCCTTTGGGACATCTCCGCAACCAGCAGCCCCTCCCTCTCGCTGCGCCTCGGCGGCGCCTTCCCGGCCGTGCTCACCGTCAGCGACAACGGCGCGATCTCCATCACCACGCCGCCGATGAACGTCCCGCTCGACGTCCGCGGCGAGATCGCCCTCACCACCATGCTCAGCGACTTCGGCAGCCGCACCGTCGCCGCCGTCGACCCCCGGGGCCGCGTCAGCCTCAGCGTGCTCGATACGAGCCGCGGCAACAAAGGCCGAAGGATCTCCCCGAAGTCGGCAGAGCTCGCGGATGCGGCGGTCACCGGCCCGCTCGCCGCGGGTGTCGGCCGTGGCTTCCCGTTTTTCCTCGTCCCGCATGGCGACGCCGCGCCGGTCGCCGTCGTCGCCAGCGATGGCGAGGTGAGCTTCGTGCAAACCATCGCCGACCTCCACTGCGACGCCCTCGCCCTCGCCGTCACCCTCGCCGGCAACGACCCCGAGCTCGCCGCCGTCCCGCTCGCTTGCCTCCTGGACGGCGAGCTGCGGCTCGGCCACGTCACGATCGTGGCCCCCGAATAGAGCGCCGCGAACACGGCCCGATCGCTGGCACGATCACGCCCGCTCACCCGGCCCGCGCAGTCGCCGAGTCGCGCCGCGCTGGCATCGCTGGCGCGCCCATGTTACTTCGCCAATCGTGTCGATTCTCAAGCGCGTCGCTCTGGTGATCACGTTCCTGGTGCTGGCGCTGATCGGCGTCGCGGCCTGGATGCTCCGCTCCCGCGCCGAGGAGATTCCCGCCGAGCTACCGCCCACCGACGTCGACCCGATGTCGATCGTGATCCCCGGCGGCAGCGGCATGCCCGACCTCAAGCTCGCCGAGCACAAGGGCAAGACCGTCTACCTGATCCTCGGCGACCGCGAGAGCATGGAGGCCCGCGAGAGCAAGGACTTCGACCGCGCGCTCAATCGCTGGACCTACCCGCCCGACGTCGTCGGCTTCGCCATCGGCGACGCCGAGGGCTTCAAGCTGCTCGCCGGCAAGATCGAGGAGATGCTCGGGGCGATGCGCCCGGAGATGCGCCTCCCGCTCTACATCGACTTCGATGGCGCGATCACCAAGGCCTTCAAGCTGCCCAAGGGCCACACCGGCATCGTCGTGCTCGGCCCCGACGGCGCCCTCAAGCTGCGCCACAGCGGCCCGCCCAAGCCGAAGGACCAGATCCTCACACCCGAGGACGACATCATCGCCCGCCTCAAGCTCGCCCTGCGCGCCGAGGAGCCGGTCCTCCCGCCCGCGCCCGCCTTCAAGGTCGGTGCGCTCGACAACGCCGCCTGCGCCGGCAAGACCTGCCTGTTCGTGTTCCTCGCCGCCCCCATCAAGAAGTCCCAGCTCCCCGGCGTCGAGGGCGGCTTCGACGGCAGCATGGAAGACAGCATGAAGCAGATGCAAGACCCGAGCATCCGCCTCGCCGGCCTCGCCCTCGACCTCGACGAGAAGCTGGAGAAGCCCGAGAAGGACAAGGACAAGGCGCTCGCCGACAAGGTCATCTCCACGCTCGTCGGCACCACGGACCTCGACCTCAAGCACTGGACGACCCTGCCCACCGCCCCCGAAGGCCGCACCGCCTTCGACATCCCCGAGGGTCAGGCCGCGCTGGTCGCCATCGACCCCGAAGGTCACCTCGCCCTGCGCGAGCTCGGCGTCGTGCCCATGTACAAGCTCGGCCGCATCAGCGAGCTCCTCGACATCGACCTCGGCGACCGCAGCAAGTAGCGGCCCCTTCGCTCGACGAGGCCGTGCCGACAAACTGCGCCGGCCACGAAGTCGAGGTGCAACGAGGCGCAACAGCCGGGCGCTCGCGGCCGATGTGCCCGCATGGCCTCGCCCCTGCACCAGACCCTCGTCGACCTGCTGCGCCACGCCCCGGAGGTGGTGCCCCGGCTGCTTGCGGTCACCGGCGTCAGCAGCGACACCACGATGACCTCGGTGCAGCTGATCGATTCGGTGCTCGACCAGATCCAGCGCCGCGTCGACCTCGCCGTGGAGATCCGCCGCGAGGGCGCCGCCTGCCTCGCCGTTGGCCTCGAGATCCAGCTGGCGATCAACCCCGACAAGCTGCGCAGCTGGCCCGTCTACGTCACCACGTTGCGCAGCCAGGCGCGCCCCACGGCCTGCCTGTTGATCCTGGCGCCGGACCCGCGAGTGGCGGCCTGGGCCGCACGACCGATCGACCTCGGCCCGGGCAACGCAACGTTCCGCGTCCACGTCATCGGGCCCGACCAGATCCCTCGCATCACCGATGCCGAGGCTGCTCGCCGTCAGCCCGAGCTCGGCTTCCTGTCGGCCCTCGCCCACGCCGAGGCAGACAACGACCCCGAGCTGCTGCGCGCCGCGCTCGCAGGCCTCGGCACCTTGGACAGCGCACGGACCAGCAGTTATGGTTCCGTGCTCTTCGACTCACTCAGCGTAGGCCTGCGCCACGCACTGGAGACCTGCATGATGGAAACCTCCGAGCCCAAGCCCTCCTCTGTGACCCCCGAGTTCATGGAACGCGCGATGCGCTGGGCCAACCGCGACATCATCGAGGCCTACCAACGACACCTCGAAAGCCGACACCAGGGCGAGCTGCACGCGCGCCGCGAGATCCTCGTCCGACTACTCACCCGCGTCGGCCTGCATCCCGGCCCCGAGGATCAGGCGAAGATCACCGAGTGCGAGGACACCACCGTGCTGGACCGCTGGATCGAGCAGAGCCTCGGCGCGAAGGACATCGCCGAGGTCTTGACCTGACCAAGATCAAGTCAGCGCCGCGAGCCCATCGAGGTCCGTCAGCACCACCGTGCGCCCGAACAGCTGCACGAGCTCTTTGCGTTTGAACGCCGCGAGCGTCAACGAGATCGTCTCCCGCGTGGACCCGATCAAGTTGGCCATCTCCTGATGGGTGATCTTCTGATCGATCTGCAGTCCGTCCTCGGTCTCCTTGCCGTACTCCACCCCGAGCTGCAGCAGCAGCGCCGCGAGCTTGGCGTGCACGTCACGGAACACCAGGTGTTCGATCTTCATCTCCACCAACCGACGGCGCTCGCCGACGACTTTGATGAAGCGAAACGCGATCTGCGGCCGCGTCATCAGCAGGTTACGGATGCGCTCGCGAGGTAGCACCGTGATGATCGAGTTCTTCATCGCCTCGGCCATCTCTTCGCGGGGGCTGCCCTCGAGCACGCAGAGCTCGCCGAAGAACTCGCCCGCCGCGACATAAGTCAGCGTCAGCTCTTTACCGTCGCGCGAGACCTTGCTGCACTTGATCCGTCCGCCCTGGATGAAGAACACGTGCTCGCCTGGATCTCCTGGCAGATACACGATCTGGCGGCGCTGCAGCTCGCGCACCTCGACGTCGCCGGTCAGCTCGCGGTACTGCTCGGTCGATAACCCCTCCAACAACGGGATCTTCCGCAGGTACCAGAGCGCGCGCTTTTCATCCTTGAGCGAGGCGGGGGGGGTGGTCATGGAGACTCCTACGCTCACCGTACGGAAGCCCACGAATTCCCGCAACGCGGTGAAGCCCGTGACGAAGGCCGGGCCAAGCGTAAGCTTCACCACATTGCGTGTGGTGTTTAATCCATCACAACATTACTACTTCAACTATCAAAACATGTCTTCATCGTCCGTTCATTTGGCGATCAAGAGCGCGCTTCGGGTCCCGGCCGGTGGCCCTGGTAGGCTGGGGGCCTCGCATGTCCCTCGCGTCCGGGCTCCCGACACCGATCCGCAAGCTGCTCTCCGAGGCCGAGCTCGTGCTGGAGGCGCCGTACACCCGGCGGATCTTCACCAACCGCGACCTCGCCTTCGACCGGATCCCGGTGATCGGCTTCGACATGGATTACACGCTCGCCATGTATCGGCAGGACGAGCTCGAGGCGCTGTCGATCCGCTGCACGCTCGACAAGCTGCTCGAGCGCGGCTACCCGGAGGCGCTGCGCGACATCAAGTCCGACCCGGCGTTTGCGATCCGCGGCCTCGTCGTCGACAAGAAGTTCGGCAACATCATCAAGATGGACCGACACGGTTATGTCGGTCGCGCCTATCACGGCAAGCACCTGTTGCCCAAGCCCGAGCGCAAGGCCCTGTATCGGTCGCAGCGCCTCGGCACCGAGCGCGAGCGCTTCGCCCCGGTCGACACCCTGTTCGCGCTGCCCGAGGTAACGCTCTTCGCCGAGGTCGTCGACTGGATCGATCATCGCCCGGAGGTGTGGGGCGGCGCCGGTCCGCCGAGCTACGCGCAGGCGTGGAGCGACGTGCGCGAGTGCATCGACAAGGCCCACCAGGACGGCTCGCTCAAGGACCTGATCCAGGCCGACATCGGCCGCTACTTCCACATCGACCCCGAGCTCGGCTCGACGCTGCACAAGTTCCGCAGCGCCGGCAAGAAGCTGTTCCTGCTGACCAACAGCCTGCTGCCCTACACCGAGCACGTCATGCGCTACGTGCTCGGCGGGCAGCTGGCCGCCTACGACGACTGGCGCGACTACTTCGACTGGGTGATCGTCGGCGCCTGCAAGCCGAGCTTCTTCACCGGCACCGCGCCGTTTCAGGAGCTCGACATCGCCGACCGACCGATCGGCAAGCCGGTCGCCGAGCCCCGCCGCGGCCGCATCTACCTCGGCGGCAACCAGCTCGGCCTGCAGGCCGCGCTGGGCGTGCACGGCGACGAGGTGCTCTACGTCGGCGACCACATCTACGGCGACATCGTCAAGAGCAAGAAGAGCTCCGGCTGGCGCACCGTGCTCATCGTCGAGGACCTCGAGCACGAGCTCGACGTCCGCCGCGACCGCCACGTCACCCTCAAGGAGATCGAGCACCTCACCTGGCTGCGCATCTCCCTCGCCGACGACATCAGCAGCCAGCGCTACCTCTCGCGCCTGCTCGCCCGCATGAGCCCCGAGGAGCTCGCCCGCCAGGGCGTCGCCGCGGCCGACGCCGAGCACATGCTCTCCGACACCCGCGCGACCGTCCGCAAGCGCTTCGACCGCCTGCGCCGCTACGAGGAGG
>Ga0116158_10004730_pt1 | contig 11600 bp, 9 predicted proteins | sample AD_UKC052_MetaG_FD_89883 | JGI IMG/M metagenome (GOLD analysis project Ga0116158, IMG submission 89883) | Active sludge microbial communities of municipal wastewater-treating anaerobic digesters from USA - AD_UKC052_MetaG | ecosystem: Engineered > Bioreactor > Anaerobic > Digestate | place: USA... | reverse complement strand
GATGTGGTTGTTAGACGTACACAATTTGAATTACGAAAAGCCGAAGAAAGAGCGCATATTTTAGAAGGTTTAATCATTGCTTCTGATAATATTGACGAAGTAATAGCATTAATTCGTTCATCAAAAGATGGTGACGAAGCGAGAACTAAATTAATTGAGCGTTTTACACTTTCTGAAATTCAAGCGCGTGCTATTGTTGAAATGCGTTTACGTCAATTAACTGGTCTTGAGCAAGATAAGTTAAGAGCTGAATATGAAGAAATTATGAAATTAATTCAACACTTGAAAGATTTATTAGCAAGCAAAGAATTAAGAATGGCTTTAATCAAAGAAGAGTTACTTGAAATTAAAGATAGATATGGCGATGCGCGTCGTTCTGTTATCGAATATTCTGGTGGCGATGTTAGTATTGAAGATTTAATTGCCGATGAAAATGTGGTTATTACTATTTCACACGCAGGTTATATTAAACGTACCAATCTTTCAGAGTATAAAACACAAAATCGTGGTGGTGTTGGACAAAAAAGTGCTGGAACAAGAGATCAAGATTTCTTAGAACACATGTATGTGGCAACAAACCATCAATATATGATGTTCTTCACTCAAAAAGGAAAATGTTTCTGGATGCGTGTTTATGAAATTCCAGAAGGAAGTAAAACCGCCAAAGGAAGAGCTTTACAAAACTTAATCAACATCGAAAATGATGATAAAGTAAAAGCATTTATTTGTACGCAAGATTTAAAAGACAAAGATTACACCAATAGTCACAACCTTATCATGGTGACTAAAAAAGGTCAAGTGAAGAAAACGTCGTTAGACAAATATTCAAAACCAAGAGTAAACGGAGTTGCAGCAATAACTATTAAAGATGGCGATGAATTATTAGCAGCAGAACTTACAGATGGAAACAGCCACATTATGATTGCTGTTAAGTCAGGAAAAATGGTTCGTTTTGAAGAAAGTAAAACACGTCCAATGGGAAGAACAGCTTCTGGAGTTCGTGGAATTACCTTAAAAGATGAAACTGATGAAGTAATTGGTATGGTTTCTGTAAACGATATGGAAAGCGAAATTCTAGTTGTTGCAGAAAACGGTTATGGAAAACGCTCAAGCATCGACGAATATAGAATTACAAATCGTGGTGGAAAAGGTGTGAAAACCTTAAATATCACCGAAAAAACCGGTAAGTTAATCTCAATCAATTCTGTAACCGATGCTGATGATTTAATGATTATTAATAAATCTGGATTAACTATCAGAATGGCAGTTGAAGATTTACGTGTAATGGGAAGAGCAACACAAGGAGTGAAATTGATTAACATCAAAGGAAGCGACTCAATTGCAGCTGTTACCAAAGTAATGAAAGACGACGTTGCCGAAGTAGTTTTAGACGAAGATGGAAACGTTATCGAAGGTGAAGTTATCGAAAGAGTAAAACCAGTTTTAGAAATCCTTGAAGATGAAGGAACAACTGACGACGATGACGATGACGACATTGAAGAAGAAGAAATCGACGATGAAGAATCGGAAGACGAAGATGATGAATAATAATTAAAATTTACATTTATGAAAATAAAACACATTGTATTAGCTTCGGCAGTACTAGTTTCTGTTTCCTCTTTTGCGCAAAAAGATGAGTTAAAAAAGCTGAAAAAGATTTATGAAAAAACAGCGCCATCAATTAATGATGTTTCTGAATACAAAGCAACATTAAACACTTTACAACCTTTGGCTACAGCCGAAGCTGATGCTGTTTATTATGGATTTTATAAATCGATGTCACCTTTAGTAGAGATTTTATCTTTAGGAACATCAGCTACACCTGAAAAGAAAGCACAAATTGTTACTCCAAAAGTAGTTTCTGAAATTGAAAAAGGATTAAATGCTACTTTAGACTATGAGAAAAAAGTAGGTAAAAAAGTTTATACCGATGATATTTTAGCGAAAATTTCATTATTTAAACCGGAATTGTTAAATGCAGCAATTGCATTAGGCAATGCTAAAAGGTATAAGGAATCGGCTGATTTGTTATTTTCTGTTTATCAATTAGATAAAAAAGATGTAGATATTTTATTCTACGCTTCGGGTTATTCAATAAATGCTCAGGATTTTGACAAAGCTTTAGAATATTATAATGAATTAAAAAAACTGAATTATTCTGGAGAATTTACGGCTTATTATGCTACTAATAAAGCAACTAAAGTAGAAGAGTCTTTTGATAACAAAACAGTAAGAGATTTATCCGTTAATAATGCTAAGACTCATGATAAACCTCGTGAAGAAAAATCACCTTCTAAACGTGGTGAAATTTATAAAAATATAGCATTAATTTTAGTTCAAAAGGGTAAAACACAAGAAGCCATTTCAGCTGTTCAAGAAGCTAGAAAAATAAATCCTGAAGACGAATCATTATTACTAACTGAAATGGATTTATATCTAAAAATGAATGATTTTGATACTTATACAAAATTAGTAAACGAAGCATTAGCAAAAAATCCAAATAACGTGGATTTAGTTTTCAATTTAGGAGTTGTAGCTGCTAATGCTAATAAAGCTGATGAAGCTGAAAAACATTATAAAAGAGTAATTGAAATGGATCCAAATTATTTTAATGCTTATTTAAACCTCTCTGAATTGTTACTAAGAGGTGATGATAAATATGTTGAAGAAATGAATAAACTTGGAACATCTGAGAAAGACAATAAAAGATATACTGTTTTAAAAGCTGAGAGAGAAAAGAATTTTAAATCGGTTTTGCCTTATTTAGAAAAAGCTGTTGAATTAAAACCAACTGATGAACCAGCAAATAAAACATTGTTAAGTGTTTATAATGCTTTAGAAATGACAGATAAATACAAAGCTTTGAAAGCGAAACAATAATTAATTTTATTTTTTAAAAAAAACTCCGCAATTTGCGGAGTTTTTTTGTTTTTTAGAACTTTACTTTCACAACCATTACTTGACCTTTTCTTAGTAATGTAACTTCTTTTTCATCACCAGAATTCAGTTTTGCTAAACATTCCATATAAGTATAAACTTCTTTTATATTGCAATCTCCAATTTTAGTAATAACATCTCCAGCTTGAATTCCTGCCAACTGAGCAGGACGATTTTCAGTTACTCCATCAACATGCAAACCATCACCATTATCTGTATAATCAGGCATAATTCCTAAAGTAACTTTGTATTTTGGAACTATTTTTTCTGCGTTTATTTTAGTTTTTGTAAATTCAATAGTTTTCAAATCTGCAATCGAATTTGAAGTTCTAAAAACATAATTTACTATATTTTCTACACCATAATAATTGATTTTATCTTCATCATCACTTGGTTTGTGATAATCCGTATGAGTTCCAGTGAAGAAAAATAAAACTGGAATATCTTTCAAATAGAATGAAGTATGATCTGATGGTCCAATTCCGCCAGTTTCTTGTGTGATGTTAAATCCTGCGGGTTTATTTTTTTCAATAATTTCTGGGAATGAAGGAGAAGTTCCGGTTCCACCAATAACCAATGATTTTTTATCGTCAAGTCGTCCAATCATGTCCATGTTTATCATTGTTTCAACATTTGGATATAAATTTTTTAAAGTAGAAGCCATTTGTTTGGAACCAATCAAACCGTCTTCTTCGCCTGAAAATAAAGCAAAAATATAGTTAGCATTTTCCTTTGTTTTATTTTTAGAAAGCATTCTCGCTAGTTCTAAAACTCCTGCTACACCAGAAGCATTGTCATCTGCACCATTATGAATTTCACCTTCTGAATTCATTTTTGTTGAATGATTATGCTCATTCAAACCAAGATGGTCATAATGTGCTCCAATTACAATTGTTCTTTTTGCTCCGTTATCAAGATAACCGATGATGTTTGTTCCTTTATTTGCTTTACCTTTTGAAATAGTATCGTGAGGATTTAATCGAACATTATAATTGAATTCTTGTTTAAATGATTTGTTATATGGTTTTAATCCTAACTTTTTAAACTCTTTTTCAATATAATTTCCAGCTAACTTTTCTTCACTGGAACCAGTTAATCTTCCTTTTAATTCATCGGATGCTAAATAAGTAATGTGTTTTTTTAGATTGGCAACATTTGCATTTTCCGCTTCATCTGTTTCAACCCAATCAGCAATAAAAACATTGGTTTCTCTTGCCTTGTCTTGTTGACGATTACTCGAAAAAACTAATTTCTTACCATCTGGCGAGAACATTGGAAACGCATTGAATTCGCTTTCATAAGTGATTTGTTTTAATCCAGTTCCATCAGTATTAATCATATATAATTGAAAATCATAACCTCTAGTAGCATGATGATTAGAAGCGAAAATTATTTTTTTATCTGATGGATGAAAATATGGTGCCCAATTTGCTTTTCCTAAATTAGTTACTTGTTTCAAATCTGAACCATCAATATTACAAGTAAAAAGTTCCATATTTGTTGGAGCTACAAGGTTTTGAGCTAACAAATCCTTATATTCTTTAATATCTTTTTCAGTTGTTGGTCGCGAAGCACGAAAAACTAATTTTTTGCTATCATGCGAGAAAAAGCAACCACCATCATAACCAAGTCCAAATGTAACTTGCTTTAAATTTGAACCATCAATATCCATTGTCCAAAGTTCTAAATCGCCACTTCTGATACTTGTAAAAGCAATCTTTTTTCCATCGGGAGAAACTACTGCTTCGGCATCATAACCTGGAGAATTTGTCAATTGTTTAGTGATTTTTCCATCTAGACCAGCGATATAAATATCAAATTCGGGATAAACTGCCCAAAGATATTTTCCATCAGGAGATTTTGGTGGAGTAGGACAAACATGGCTAGCTTCGTGTGTTGAAGCATATAAAATATGTTTTCCATCTGGCATAAAATAAGAGCAAGTTGTTCTTCCTTTTCCAGTAGAAATAAGTTTTAAACTGTTGAAGTCAACGTCTGGTTTTGTTACATCTAATGTATAAATTTGGTCACATGGAATTCCTTTATCATTGTTAGTAACTTGTAATGTTAACGATTTACTATCTGGACTAAAATACGCTTCAGCATTATCGCCACCAAAGGTTAATTTTTTTATGTTTCGAAGATTTTTTTCTTGACCAAAAACTATTGAAGTTGTAATAAAAATGGTTAATGAAAATAAATTTTTTAATTGCATAATTTTTATATTTTGAATTGTAAAAGTATAAAATGAAAGGAATTATTTTTATAAAAACTTGTTTAATATTGCTGATGTTGGTATCATGCAACTCTCTTTTTTGCCATACCATTTATACCTGTTTTTGGCAACAAAATCATAAAAGTAATTTCCAATAGCACCATTTGGTATAAAAAACGAAAGTATTTTGTGCCAAGTGTCAAGTTCACTAACGATTTTTTTTATTGCTTCGGCTTTATAGTAATAAGCGATGTTTGGTTCGTAGAGAATGATACTATCAATATTTCTATCTTGAATTCCAAGATGTTTTATTATTTTTTGCCCTAATTCGGATTGTAATGCTACAAATCGGAATATGTCATTTTTATCATGTTTAATGATGAATTGAACAGAGTTGTCGCAAAGATTGCATACGCCGTCAAAAAGAATTATTTTTTTATCAATGGGTAAATCTGTTATTTCCATTTTTGTCATGCTGAATTTATTTAAGTATTGGTTGTACAAATTCTAATTCCTCCATACTTACTTTTGAAGTGAAAATTCCATAGTTAACTACAACTTTATTTTTCTCAATTTTATCAATAGTTCCAACGGATTTTCCATCTATCATTCGAACTCTATCGCCAATTTTTAGAACAACTTTTGGTTTAATTAATTCGATTTCTTTCTTCTTTTTTTTAATTTCTATTTTCTTTTCTCTTATTTCTTCAACTTTAATTTTCACTTCTTCAATGACAATTTTTTGAATAATTTCTTTTTCCTTTTTTTCCTTAACAGTTGCTTTTTTTCTTTTGGAATTTTCGATTTCTACTATTTTTAAAAATTCGCCAATCAATACTTTTTTGTCTTTAGTATTAAAATATTTCTCGGCAATGTCATCTAGCTTTTGCCCAATATAAATCAATCGTTGATTAGAATCATAAAGTTCTTGATAACGTTCTAATTTATCTTGAATTTTAGCATTAATAGTTTCCATTTTTTTGCTTTCTTCACGAGCTTTAGTTTCTTCTTCTTTAAGATTTAGTGACGTTTTTTCCATTTTTGAACGTTCTTTTTGAAGTGTTGCAATGGTTTTATCAAAGCGAACTTTTCCACCTTCGATTTTCTTTTTTGCACGATTTATTAATCCGTATGGAATTCCATTTTTTTGTGCTACTTCAAAGGTGAATGAACTTCCGGCTTGACCCAAAATCAATTTATACATTGGTTCCAAGGATTTTTCATCAAAAAGCATATTAGCATTGGACGCAAAAGGCAATTCATTAGCTAAAATTTTTAGGTTGGAGTAGTGTGTCGTTATAATTCCAAATGCTTCTCTATGATAAAATTCTTCCAAGAAAGTTTCAGCCAAAGCTCCACCAAGTTCGGGATCAGAACCTGTTCCAAATTCATCAATTAAGAAAAGCGTTTTAGAATTACATTTTTTTAAGAAATAATTCATGTTTTTCAATCGATAACTATACGTACTTAAATGATTTTCAATAGATTGATTATCTCCAATATCGGTAAGAATTCTATCGAATAAAAACGTTTCGCTACGTTCGTGAACCGGAATTAAAATGCCACATTGAAGCATTAACTGCAATAATCCAACGGTTTTTAATGAAATGGTTTTTCCACCAGCATTTGGACCAGAAATGACTATAATTCTACTTTCATTATTTAATTCAATGGTTTGAGGAAATGTTTTTTCTTTCTTTTCTAAATTATTTAAGAATAGAATAGGATGGAAAGCATCTCTGAAAAAAAGACGTTTTTCTTCAATAATTGTTGGTAAAATACCATTTATTTTTCTTGCATACTTTGCTTTGGCAGCAATAACATCAATATCACTAAGAAATTCTTGGTACTGTTTTAAAAGTGCAACATGTGGACGAATTTCATTTGATAATTTTTTAAGAATTCGGGTAATTTCTTCTCGTTCTTCATATTCTAAATTATTCAATTCTCTTGAATATTTTAAGGTAGTTTCGGGTTCAATATAGGCAATGCTTCCAGTTTTTGAACTACCTAAAATGGAACCTTTTACTTTTCTACGATACATCGCCAAAACGGCCAACACTCTACGGTTTTCAACAAAACTTTCTTTAATGTCATCTAAATATCCAAGAGAATTGTATTGAGACATTGCCTGACCAAAACTTTGGTTCACTTTACCTCGAACAACACTCATGTCTCTGCGAATATTGATTAAATCAGGCGAAGCATTGTCTTTTATTTCACCATATTTATCAACAACTTCATCAATTTTTTGGATTATATATTTTGTATAGTCAACTTGGACTGCTTTTTCATTTAGCTTGGGATAATAGTCATTAAATTTTTTCAAGAAAAGCAATAAAACATTTACGGTTTCTGATAGTGTTGCAATTTTTCTAAAACTTCCAACCTCTAAGAAACTATCTTCAATGCTCAAAAATTTGATGTCATTAGTGATAGTATCAAATCCGTGATTTGGAATAGCGTTATTATTGGTAAAAGAGGATAAGTATTCCGAAGTTTGAAGCAAAGCATCTAGTAAAATTTCTTTTTCTTTAAAAGGAACAATTTCCAATGCTTTTTGCCTTCCAATTTCCGTGTTACATCGTTCTGAAATGGTTTGTAAAACAGTTGTGAATTCTAAATCTTGAAGTGTTTTGTCTGTAATTGAAATCATTCAATGAATATTCTTTAGTTCATCAAAGTTACAAAGTATAGCAACCATATTGCAACAGAAAATGTTATTTTTGGTAAAAATTTATGAGATGTTTATAAAAATTAATTCTTCTTGGCAAAATTTACTTTCGGATGAGTTTGAAAAGGACTATTTCAAGGAGTTAATTATGGCTGTTGATGATGAATATAAAAATCATATTTGTTTTCCATCAAAGGAATTAATTTTTAGTGCTTTTAATCAATTTGATTTTGAAAATCTCAAAGTGGTAATCATTGGTCAAGATCCATATCATGGTGAAGGTGAAGCTAATGGTTTGTGTTTTTCGGTCAACGATTCAATAAAAATCCCACCATCTTTAGTAAATATTTTTAAAGAAATAAATTCTGATTTTGGCACTATTTTTTTACCAACTTCGGGCAATTTAGAACGTTGGGCAAAACAAGGAATTTTACTTTTGAACGCAAGTTTAACCGTCAGAAAAGATATTCCAAATAGTCATAAACATTTGAAATGGAATGTATTCACGGATGCTGTGATTAAGATAATTTCTGATAAAAAGGAAAATGTAGTTTTTTTACTTTGGGGAAATTTTGCAATTCAAAAGGAGAAATTAATTGATTCTACAAAGCATAAAATTCTAAAATCGGGACATCCATCACCGATGAGCGCAAATCAAGGAAAATGGTTTGGAAATAAACATTTTAGTCAAACAAATGATTATTTGACAACAATTGGAAAAACTAAAATTGATTGGTGATTTTCTAATTTACATTAAAAGCAAAATAACCATTATTGTCTATGTTTGCTAACGGACTATTAATGTTTAACGTTATTTCTTTTGTGTTATTAATTGAACGTAATTCTACGGAATTGTCAGAATCGCTATTATAACCAAAACTCATACGATAATTTCCTGAAGCAAGAAGCGGGAAACCAACATTATATTCATAGGTTTGGTCAGCAGAATTATATTCGCATAAACCATAAACGTAAGCACCATTTTGCGCACTTCCTTTATTAATTTGAAGTTGAGAATCGTTTACAAAAACTGTTTCCCATTCGGTTCCATTTATTCTTTTTTCAATGACATACGAAAAAGCATAATTTTCAGCATTTCCTGTCGTAGCAAATAAATCGAGCAAGCCAGTTTGTCCAACTTCAGCTTGAAATCTAGAAAAATCAGCATCAATATAGAGATAATCACCAACATTATAGTTGACAATTGGGCTAAAAGTCACCAAGTTTGTTGTAACATCAATAGTTTTATTGTTATAAAAACCATCATCGTTTATATCACAATTTGAAAATAAAAATGATACTAAAAGTACTATTATGTATTGTGTTTTTTTCATAACAAATTAATTAAAATCGGTATCCTAAATTAATTCCAACTCTCGATATTTTATCTGGACTTTTGTCCGTATTAGCAAAATTATATCCAAAACCAACAAGTAATTCTAGGGCAAAACTATCATTGAAATACATTTTATAACCTAAACCTGCACCAGCACCAAAATCTGTATAATCAGATATTTTTGTAGTATATGTTGCTGTTCCGCCATTTTCTTCTCTAACAATTTCCTTAAAATCTCCACCGTTATAAGAACCAAATACTTCGGCAAAATAATATCTTGTTTTACTTTTTGATAATGCGTATCTCACATAGGGATTAAACTCATATTTTGGTAAATTATTTGTATAACCATCTTCAAAATCTTCGGTTAGTTTTTTACTATCAGAATAATTTACATTGATACCAACTGAAAAATCGTTAGCTAAAAATCGTTCATAGCTAATACTAGCTTTTGACGATAAAACCGCAGATAATACGTCAATTCTAAATTCATTTTTTTTGCTAGAAATTGCACTTTCTTCTTGAGCATTTGCCAAACTAGTAATTAATAGTAAAGCAATAAGTATTTTTTTCATTCAAATCGTTTTTATGAATAGGCGAATATAATTAAATAATTGCGAATTATCAATTATTCTAAGGTTAACGCTCCAAGAATTTCTTCACTCATAAATGGTCCACCAGGAAATTTTGCTGTATAATCTAGGTTTAACCAAATATCACCACGTTCATCAATGTGATAATGAAGTGTATTGTTTTTTGTTTCTTTTGGAAAAAGGATTTTTTTAATCAAATAATTAATTGCCTCTAAATCAGTTTTGTTACCAATATAAATTTCAGGATAAATATGTCCTTTAGTGTGAATCAATCTTGGTGTTCCGCCGATGGAACGAATACAAGCAGCCATCAAAATAGAATGATCATCACAATCACCAGAAAGATAAGCTAGCGATTCTGTTGCTTTGGCTATATAATCGCTTCCTTTTGGATCACTAACATAATGCCATCGACTATTTATTTCTTTGAAAACAGCAAAACATTGAATAATGGTAAAATACTCATTATTAAATTCTTTTACATCTTTGAAATGCTTATTTGTAGCCATTATCGAAAAGTTTCTAACTTTTGGATTGTCATATTCAATGGCATTTAGGATTTTATATTTATTTGGAAAAGGTAATAATTTTGACACTATAATGTCTTGTGGATACGGATTGTCAGACATTGCATAAACCATCGAACGATAGTCTTCAAAAACACTATTGAAGCCATAACCACCAAATAGTGAGCCAATTATTAAAAATAAAAAATAGAGAACAACACTAATCAAAGTAAGTTTTCGTAATTTTTTTAAAATGAAATGAATTAGAAATATAATTAATAAAAAAAGAAAAATTCTATCCAATTGAAGTGACCATTTGATATCAATTAGATTTTGATGACAAATGATAAAAATTGGAATAGTGAAAAGCAAACTCAGAATAAAAATGATAATACTATCCCACGGACTGTCTATCCTAATTTTATCTTTGAGTTGCTGATAAGAAAGATTTCCAAATTTTATCATAGTGCTAAAGCAAAAAGCTATACAGCTTTTACGATTTCAGCAAAAGTACCTTTTTTATCTATAATTTTGAGGTCAAAGAGTTGATTTTGAATTTTGTTTAACACTTTTTCTGATAAAGGTTTTTGCGACCATTTTGTAAGCGATAACCATTCGTTTATATCTTCGATTTTTTGGTCAAATTTAGAAGCCAAAGTTCTATCAATACTTGGAATTTCTTTAAATTCGGAAGTTGTAGCGTTAATGATTTCCAAAATTCTGTTGATGGTTTGCGGATGTTTTTCTAAAACTTCATTTCTAACCGCAATTACAAAACATGGCCAAGGCGTTGGACAATCAGCTATTCGACGGAAAATTCCTTTGTCAACCAATGGTTTTGTCATAAATCGTTCCCACATAAAATAATCGGCTTTTCCAGAAGTTAATGCTTCAACTGCGCCATCAATCGTGTTTACAATTTCAAATTCAAGTTTTTCTGTGTTCCAATTTTCATTTTGTGCATTCACAAAAGCCATCAAATGTGAACCTGAACCCAAACGAGAAATCGCCGCTTTGGTATTTTCCAAATCGGAAAGTTTTTCAAAATTTGAATTTGCTGCTACGTGAATTCCCCAAATCAAAGGACTTTCTACATAAACTTGAACAATCGAACTTGGATTTCCGCCAACGATGTCTTTTACAATTCCTTCCGAAAGAATGACAGCAATATCGGTTTCGCCGTCGCGAAGCATTTGACACATTTTTCCAGTTCCTTCTGGAATGTCTGTCCATTGTAAATCGATGCCTTCGCTTTCAAATTCGCCATTTTCTATACAAAGTTGCCACGGAAGATTGAAATGTTCTGGAACGCCAGCTATTTTTATTGTTTTCATTTATT
>Ga0116158_10004728_pt1 | contig 11603 bp, 21 predicted proteins | sample AD_UKC052_MetaG_FD_89883 | JGI IMG/M metagenome (GOLD analysis project Ga0116158, IMG submission 89883) | Active sludge microbial communities of municipal wastewater-treating anaerobic digesters from USA - AD_UKC052_MetaG | ecosystem: Engineered > Bioreactor > Anaerobic > Digestate | place: USA... | reverse complement strand
GACGGTCCCGCGCTCAAAATCCACGTCAGACCATCGAAGGCGCCGCGCCATTTCTCTCAGGCTCACACCCTTCTTTTTTTCGGCTTCGATCAATTCCTTAATGTTCATGGCTACATACTACCATAAAAAAAAGACTTGACAAGCGTATAACAATATGTTAGACGTTAGCCGCACGATAGATAACGGAGGCAAACCCGATGGCAAAAGTTTTCAATCCTGACAGCATCAGAATCATACGCGAGGCACATAATCTTTCAATGGAGCAATTTGCCGGAAAGCTCGGCGGTAAAACGTCCCGGCAGCTCGTCCACCATTGGGAGACCGGCAAGCATACGCCAAACGCAGAGACGCTTACGATGATAGTCAATGGCCTTGGTCTCAAAAGCATGGACATTTTTTTTACCGAATCTGACCAATAAGCGGGGCGGCATGGTCCCGAAAGCGGAAACCCTGTTTCCTGACATGGCCGGGAATGGCCACAAGAAAACGGTATGCCTCACCGAGGAGAAATCCCGAACGGCAGCGGCGCGTGGTTAGTATCTTGTATGCAGCCCCGCCGAACCATCACTCGGTCCCCGGCGGGGCAAACCTAAAAAGGAGAGGGAATCATGGAAAGCAACGTCTGTCTGTTCGCGGAATGCCTGATCATCATTTCGGTGATGGTCCTGGCGGTATGCACATTCCATGTCATTCATACGATCTGGAGGGCGCTATGGAGACGACGATAGATTTTCGAGGCAGCTCCATCAGGTATGTGGTCCTTGCCGGGGATGCGCCCAGGGAGAACCACGAGGACGCCACGATCCGGCTGCTGATCCAGCGGGAGCGGCGGCGGGGGATCGAGGAACGGAAGAGCTTGATCTACATTCCGGGGAGGGCGTGATGAAATTTGAAATCAAGCACAGATACAGCGGCGCGGTGCTGTATTCATTGGAGGCCGAATCCCTAAAACTATGCGTCGAGGAGGCGTTAAAAAGCGGGGCGGACCTGAGATGGGCCAACCTGAGCGGGGCCGACCTGAGCGATGCCGACCTGAGCGGGGCCGACCTTAGCGATGCCAAAAACATGGTCAAAATCATGGGAGTAGAGCCAGGGAATGTATATTGGAAGCGTTTTGATGTCGGACTCAACAATAATGGTTATCAATTCCATGTCGGCCTGAATGTTCTCCGTGACGGTGAGAAATTTGCCGACGATGAGCGTGTTGTTTGTGGCTATCCGGGTTTTCATTTCGCTTCTCGTTCATGGTGCGCCGCCTATTATCCTCAACGTCCTTTGGAGGCGCGCATCCGTATCCCGCTGGATGCCAAAATTTGCGAACCGTGGGCAACGGACGGGAAAGCATCAGCAGACAGGATCGAGATTTTGCAGGTGTTCGATGCCAAGACGGGCGAGGACGTGACGGAGAAATACAGATGAGAGACCGCTACTGGATGATCGGGAATGCCGTTGATACCATCCTGGAATCGCGTGGGCGTGAGAGGGCTTTGGAGAGAATTGAAGAAGCAGAGGATCAGTTGAGTTATCTGCTGCTGCGGAGACAGTATCATATGTCATACGACCGGGCGGACGCCCTGGAGTGCGAGATCAACGACGCAGAAAGGGAACTGGATCGGGCTAAACAGGCGCTTGTTGAGGATTGGGGGTAGGCCATGAGCATCAAGTATAGGATCATCAGGGGGGTGATAGCGTGGATCATGCGGATTGATCCGTACATCCTGCGGGAATACGTTGTGCCGGAGGGAGCGCACATCCACCGAAATCCAAAGAAAAGGGCAAACACAGAAAGGCAAAAAAATGAACGAGGGTCCGCAGTGGCTTGAAGAGCGACGGAGAGGAATTGGCGGGAGTGACATCGCCGCCATCATGGGGTTGTCGCCGTGGAAAACGGCATATCAGGTTTATCAGGAAAAAAGAAAGGAGGTTGCGAATTGGGAAGGTAACGAAGCGACAGATTGGGGCAAGCGCATGGAGCCTGCAATCCGCCAATGGTATTCAGATCAGACAGGCCGAGCCGTGCGAGTCCCGGATAGAATAATCACGCATTCAAGGTATCCCTTCATGCTGGCGTCGATTGACGGTTTTACTGACGATCCGCTTCGTGGGCTGGAGATCAAGACGGCCCGAAGCGCGAAGGGATGGGGCGAGCCGGGTTCAAACGAGATCCCCGATTACTACATCCTCCAGGTTCAGCATTATATGACGGTGACGGCGTTCCCGGTATTTGATGTTGCGGTTTCCATCGGCGGCGGATCTCCGGTCCTCTATGAGGTTCCCGAAGATCGGGAGTTGCAGGAGATGATCATAGAGGCTTGCGCCGCTTTCTGGCAGCGGGTCGTGGATGGCAATCCCCCGGACGCGGTTTCATTCGCCGATGCGGTTGCAAGGTTCGGCAAAAGCTCTGCAAAGGGTACGGTTATCGCCTCTCCAGGCGTTTGCTTGGATGTGGCCGACCTGCGAGCCGTCCGGGATGAAAGAACCGCGCTGGAGGCCAAGGAAGAAGAAATCAAGGGACGTTTGATCGCAGTCCTGGGTGATGCCGGGGATACCCTAATTGATGCAGGGGGCGAAACGCTACTCACCTACCGCCTCGCAAACGGGAGGAAGGTATTCGACGCAAAGTCCTTCGAGAAGGACCACCCGGAAATCTACCAACAGTATGTCAAACAATCCGAACCGGCAAGACGGTTCCTTTTGAAATAAGGAGGAAGATCATGGAAGCACCTGCAATTTACAATGAGGCCCCGATAGCTACAAGGCCGAACGGAAATCAGGCAATGGTGGCGGTGGAACAGGAAAGGGCAATGGCCGAGGTCCAGGGTGCGATCATCCTGGCCAAACGGTTCCCACGAAATCAGATCGAGGCTATGGATCGGATCTCCGTCGCATGTCAGAGGCCGGGCCTGGCCGAGCAAGCCCTTTACTCTTATGCGAGGGGCGGCACGGAAATCACCGGCCCGTCGATCAGACTTGCCGAAGCCATAGCACAGAACTGGCAAAACCTGCAATTCGGCATCCGGGAGCTGGAGCAACGAAATGGGGAGAGCACGGTTGAGGCGTTCGCCTGGGATGTCGAGAACAACACACGCCATGTCAAAACCTTTCAGGTTAAGCATGAGCGCTATACCAAAAAGGGCAGCTACCGCCTCGAAGATCCCCGAGACATTTATGAGATGACGGCAAACCAGGGGGCGCGGAGACTCCGGGCTGCGATCCTGGCAATCATCCCCGGCGATGTCGTGGAATCCGCCGTCGCGCAGTGCGAAGCCACACTCAAGGCCAAGGCCGACACATCCCCCGAAGCCCTCAAAAAGCTGGTGGATGCGTTTGGGAGGTTCGGGATCACGAAGGATCAGATTGAAAAGAGGATTCAGCGGCGTCTCGATACGATCACCCCGGCCCAGCTTGTCAATCTCCGCAAAATCTACAACAGTCTGAAAGACGGGATGAGCGCCGTTCCCGACTGGTTTGATGTTGATCCGGTATCAGTGGACAAGGGATCGGAAGCCCTCAAAAACAAGCTGAAAGGCAAAAAGAAAGAAGAGGAACCGCCCAAAGAGGAAGAGCTGAAACCGGAAGAGCTTGTCGCCTGTCCCGACAAGTTGGCAATGGTTCCCGAAAGCGAATGTGTCGGATGTAAAAAGCGGGAAGGATGCCCGGCGCATGAATAAGAATAAGGCCAAGCCACCAGCCGCTGACCGCCCCACCCTTCGCCGGGGGAAGTGCCCGCGGTGGCCGGAGGATTGGATTTACAAGGACTACTGCGAGCGGTGCGACAGGAGGGAGTGCGGAAATGGCAAGATTCACCCTGATTAATGATCATTTCCAGAACTGGAAACCCTATTCGATTCCCAAAGCGCAACTTGTTATTGCCGATATACCCTTTAATATCGGCAAAAACGCCTATGGGTCAAACCCTGCTTGGTATGTCAACGGCGACAACGCAAACGGGGAAAGTGATCTTGCCGGGAAAGGTTTTTTCGATACCGACAACAATTTTAAGCCAGCAGAGTTTATGCATTTTTGCTCGAACATGCTCAAGAGGGAACCGAAGGAACGAAATCAAGCCCCTTGCATGGTGGTCTTTTGTGAATTTGAACAACAGTTTTATTTGATCGAACTTGCCCGCCGGTATGGACTGAATGGTTATATCAATCTTGTTTTCCGAAAGAACTTTTCCGCACAGGTATTGAAGGCAAATATGCGGATCGTCGGTAACTGTGAATATGGCCTCGTTTTGTACCGTGACAAGCTCCCGAAGTTCAACAATGACGGCAAGATGATCTTTAATTGCATGGATGTTGAGAGGGACAGCGACACGCCGAAAATCCATCCAACGCAAAAATCTGTCAAACTGCTTGAGCACCTCATTAAGATATTCACGGACCCCGGCGAAGTGGTCATTGATCCGGTTGCGGGGAGCGGAACAACCCTGCTTGCCGCGATGAATACGGGTCGTGTTTCGTATGGGTTTGAAATCAAGAAACCATTTTATAATGACGCTTTGAAACTACTCACAGATCGCAAAACGGAGTTAGAAGAGACAGAAAAATACGGGCTGCCTATCACGAAATTGAATGAAATGCAGCCCGGTCTGTTCACAGCGGTGCGCGAAGGATAATACTACTGCGAGAGGTGCGGGAGGTGTGAAAGGGTGGGCGCGAATCACCCCAACTAATCGGATCGGCGGCGTGTCAGCGTCAGCGCACCGGGAGATGTAGGGGCGCAACTCCCCTGCTAAGCCTGCCGGATGAATGGGCTTAGAAGCCGGTCGTGAAATCCGGCCCGATCCGAGATTATAGGAGGCCAACCATGAATCCACTTAACTATGCCAGCTTGGAAGCCTCAAAACGTCTCGTTGAGGCGGGGATTGTTTTGGAGACTGATTTCTATTGGGCAAGCGTTGATATGGAGAATTGGAGTTTATGCACTATTCCACACAAGGTTGGATTTAAGGAGTATCCCGCCCCTTCCATGTCTGAGGTGTGGAGGGAGTTGCCTCCGCAAGGATGTTATTTAACAGCTAATCAAGGATACTACTACGCATGGATTGAATGGACTGATTTTGAGGGACACGGAAAGAGCTGTGAGGCAAAAGAGAACACCAACCCCGCAGATGCCCTTATCGACTTGCTGATTTGGGTGAGAAAGGAGGCAAGCAATGATCACACCTGACGAGTTGGAAATCCTCCGCAAGCCGGAGGTGCAGGGGTACATTGTCGGAACACTTAAATATGTTGTCCCTGGTGATGTTCTTTTCCATATAGAGACTGAGCAGACATTTACTGTCGGCAAGGTGAACGAGACGGAATTTCAGATTATCCCCGACTTACAAGGGTATGAATGGCAGCTTAAAGAGCATCTGAGGTTCTTTCTGCGCATCCCCGATTGCATCTCCCGCGACAGCGAGAGGCCGGAGAGGTCATTAATTGGGATGTGTCATCATATAGCATGTATCAATCCGGTCACAACCATCCCAGAAATGACAGGTGAGGAAGAAAAAATAATCGAGTGGAAGGTTACGCTGAATCCCGGAGGCGGTGTAGTAAAGCAAATTTATGGCGACACCCTTCCGCTCGCACTTCTGATGGCACTCAAATGGGAGGTGGAAAATGGCCACAAATAGGCGGCTCGCAGAGCTTGGTGGGTGCACTCGCCGGAAGAGTGCGAAGTCCATAGAAGCATCTTAGGGGCTTTGGGTAATTCGATAGTTCCTCAAGTGGCGGCTCAGATAATAGCTGCAATCATGGAGGCTGACAATGGACAACGGATGGACTGAGCGGATAGAGGAGCTGAAGGCCGAGAACAAGCGGCTGGCTGCCCTTAATGACATGTTCCCGCAGGAAATAGCACGGTTGGAGGACAGGGTGTCTGAAGAGTATGAGGCCGAGCGTGCGGATGATAGGGCAAAAATTGAAGAGTTGAAGAAAGAGAACGAGCGGCTGAGGGAGCTTGTTGACGGGGCAAGGGTGATCGTTGAGGTATTCCAATGGAGTACTCCGGCGCAAGAGAGATGGAGGGAGGAGTGGTTAAAGAAAGCGGCGAAAGCCCTGAAGGAGGCCAGCCATGATTAATCTGCCCCTCTGCCCCCATTGCGGATGGCCGTTGCACTATGGGGAGTGTGCTGCCTGCCGGGTTAGAAAAGCGGAAAGACTGCCGGAACACTCTAAGTGCTGGAACTGTGAGCATTGGAATGGTGGGCGATGCTGCCTGATGGGATCGCATGGGATATGCACGGAATGGAAGGAGGCAAGATATGGATGACATCAACAAGAGACTGTGCGAGCTGTTGGACGCTGAACCATATGAAACCTATAATCATTTAACTGGTATGTTCATAGAAAACTACCCAGATTTCGCCTCCTCAGCTGGTCGCATCGACCTGCTGAAAAGGATGCATATTAAGGGCTGCTTATACGAGTTTTTGGCAAGATATAATTTCGCAGCAGATTTTTCTCGTGATTTGCTTAACGACGACGGCGCGCTTGCGAGGGCTGCGTTGGAGTTTTTGGAAAAGAAAGGAGATCTCTAATGGAAATCGGACCTAAATCCATAGAGGCCATGAAGCAGATGGCCGAGAACCAGATCGATACATACGCCGGGAAGATCAACCAGGCATTCCTAAAGTCGGATGACGGCAAGCTCAAGGTGACGCTATCAATCGACCTCTCCGTTTCCACCGTCAAGGCGGGAGGGATTGACTGCGACGTGTCCATCGGATTCGTGGCCGACCGGATCAAGGACAAGATATCCGAGACCATCGTTGAAAACCAGCATGAACTTAACCTCGCGGCGGTGAAATGATGCGCTGGCAGAGGAAGCCGCCGACGGAGGAAGCACAGTTGACAAGATCGATCCGGCAACTGCTAAACAGCCTTGGGATATTTCATTGGAAAGTCTGGGGTGGGCCGATGTCAACCCCCGGTGTTCCAGACCTGATATGTTGCTTTAAGGGTAGGCTCATAGGCATTGAAATCAAAGCGGAAAAAGGAATTGTGTCGGAATATCAAAAGGAGTTTATCGACAACATCAACCGGGCGGGCGGGCTGGCGTTTGTCGCCAGGTCCGTGGACGACGTAATCGATGGGCTCGGACTGCAGGACAGGTTTCTTCTATGAGGGCGGATAGGGTAGCACCCGAAAAGAGGCGTTCCGGGCCTCCTGCCGCCATATTTGACCGGGTACCGTCACGGAGGCGGTGAGTATGGGAAAGCAACCGGCATTTCAGTTTTACCCAGGGGACTGGACCCGTGATCTTGATGACCAGGATCTTGAAACCGAGGGGGCATGGATCAGAATTATTTGTCGGCTCTGGTGGTCGGAAACAAGGGGTGAAGCGACAAAATCAATCGGTGAATGGTCTCGCATTTTGAGAAAATCTGAAAAAAAAACGATGAAAATTTTTCAAAATTTGATCGCAAAACGTATAGCGGACGGATGCCTTTTGGATAACCAAAATATAACCATAATTTCAAGGCGGATGAAGCGTATGGTTGAAATAAGCCAAATAAGATACCAAGTTGGCTTAAAGGGTGGAAATCCTGCCCTTATGAAAACGCGAAATAATTTGGTTAACCAAACCTCCAACCAAAACGATCGTTCTTCTTCTTCTACTTCTTCTTCTATAAAGAAAGAAAGTATAAAGAAAGAAAAAATCCAGTTCATCAACAACAAATTTCAAACCATCCCGGATGCGCTCATTACGAAATGGCGTGAGGTTGCTCCGGGAATCATCATCAACGACGAAATAAAGAAAGCAGAACTTTGGTTACTCGCTCATCCGGAAAAGCGAAGGAGTCGTTATGATGTATTCCTGTCAAACTGGATGGTTAGGGCGCAGGAGAGGTTCATCAAATACGGGGGAGGAAATGGCAGAACTAAACCAGATTTCACAGGGGACAAGCGTGAATCGGTTCAGACCAAGATCGACGCAGACCTGGCAAAAGCCAACGCACTCTATGCTGCTGCGAAAGCTGCCGCCGCTTGTCGTGCCGGAGGAGATGCCGGAAACGACGATGCGCCGGATTTTCAAAATGGGTGAATATGAGGCGATGGTTTCATATTTGCTGGCATACCAGCGCGGGGGTGATCTGCGTCGATGGGATGAATTCAGGCACAAGATACCCGATGACCTGCTGACGGCCTGGGGAACGGTCCTCATCGAATGCAGACGCAACGGGTTTGTAAATCCCCATGTGTTCAACGGGGAGATTTTATGGGACCAGATCCTTGACAATGGCTCTGGTGAAAGGCGCAACGCTGACCGATGCACACTGTGTGAACGGGATTGCAAACGGCGGGAGCTGATTGACAGTGGGGAAACGAAGCGGCTCAGGATACTAAATCCGGGATACCATGAGAAGCCGCCGTGCTGGGACAAGAGGCCGAGCCATGAAGCGTAACCTTGCCCCGTTCCTCCTACTGGCCTTTGCGCTGTATGGTTTCTGGCGGCTCATGTTTGACTGGTTCGGCTCTTATATCAGGGCGGCGTGCGTGTATATCGACGGGATGGGCGCGGGGTTCTGGGTATGCCTGGCGGCTGCGGGGGTGATCGTGGTGGTAGTGCATAGGGCACAGAGGGGGAAGTGATTATGATTAGCAATGAAGAAAAAAAAGCATCGGCAATCAAGGCCCTTGAATACTTGATTGAGAAGATCAGTGCCGACAAAACCATTTTGATCGATATGCGCTTTTCGCGTGGTGTCAGAGAGAAGCCGGTCTGCGAGTCAGGCCCATTCTATCGAGAGTTCGAGCCAGCGCGGGAATATAAAGTAGAAATCATAACACTGGCGGATATTGGATGACGGGAGGTTAAACTAATGGGCGAGCAAAGGAGGCGAGTGATGGCGGGTAACGTGATGCCGATGATGGTGCCGAGGGTAGGCGGACAGCAGCAGATGTTTGACATAACCGAGGCGGTGCCGAAGGTCTGCGACAAGTGCAAGGGCGAACACTTCGACAAGGTCTATCGTCTCGGGATGATACCGAAGATGGCTATACGAAACAAGACCGGACAGGAGATCCGGGTTGAATACCAAACTTTCCTCTGCCGATCATGCGGCCATGAGTTCGGCGTGCCCGTGGTGGTGCAGTGATGGCCAAGCTATCCACCATCAAGCCACGCATACAGACCGTGGACCTACGGCGTGGGGCTGGGGTAGGGACGGAGAGGATCAGGGGCGGGCGGCTAACCAAGATCCGGGAGCGGATCCTCCTTCGGGATTGCTATACCTGCCGAGTGTGCGGGCGTGTCGGGACGGACCTGGTTGTGGATCACATCATCCCATTGGCTGACGGTGGGCGTGAGGATGACAGCAACCGCCAGGCGTTATGTGTTGCGTGCCATGATGCGAAGTCTGAGCGCGAGGAGAAGAGGAGGGGCGGGTAAAATCTTCACAGCTTTAGCGGCCGGCGTAACCGCGATGACTCCTATTCGCAGAATTAATTTCCGGTTTTGATTTTCAAACACAGAATTTCATGGTGACGAAATGGTTGAAATCTCGATAAAAACGGTAAAATTGAGCACGATCAAGCTGAATAAAGAGAATCCGCGCCGTATTTCCAATCAGGACATGGAGCGCCTCGTCAAATCCTTGCAGGACTTCCCGGAAATGATGAAACTCAGGGAGATTGTGGTTGACGAGACCATGACGGTCCTGGGCGGGAATATGCGATACCTCGCCTTGAAGAAAATCGGCGCGAAGGAATGCACGGCCAAGATCGTTACCGGCCTGACCCCGGAGCAAAAGCGGGAGTTTGTCATTAAAGACAATTCTCAATTTGGCGAATGGGACATGGATTTACTGTCGGCATGGGATGACCTGCCCCTTGTCGATTGGGGGGTAGATTTGCCGGAGGATTGGCTGAATCCGGGTGGTGGTGATGGAGGTCAACAAACAGGAAGTGGAAACCTTGCAGATCGTTTCGGGGTGCCGCCTTTTTCCGTATTAAACGCCCGCGAGGGATGGTGGCAAGACAGAAAGGCGGCATGGATTGCGCTAGGTATAAAAAGCGAATTAGGTAGGGGGGGGGGGTTGTTAATGACAGCGGATCAGGTGACCACGGAAAACCTCAATTTTTATCGGAACCGGGCGGCAGCGCAAGACCGGCGTGTGATTACAGTAAAAAACAAAGAGGCGATGGACGAGGCAGGCCGATAACATGAAAACACTAGGCGCAATAGCCCCAAATGAGAAAGACATCCTGAAACGGGGGGGCGCTATAAAGTGAGAAAAGCAAACGCAATTCCGGGGGGGCGCATTGCCATTAGATAGAGCAAAAAATAAGAAAGCCACTGCGACGAGTAACTCGTCGCAGGATTCTTTGAACGCTATTATGAAACAGAAAATAAAAAGCAATACATCATCATCAGACAAAGCCATGCAATACGCAGGTGGTTTTGAAAATAGTGACGCGGGGCAATCCGGCACATCAATTTTCGATCCTGTTCTCTGTGAACTCGCTTATCGCTGGTTCTGTCCTCCGGACGGCTTAATCCTTGACCCATTCGCTGGCGGAAGTGTTCGGGGCATTGTGGCGGCTAAATTGGGCCGTTGGTATGTGGGAGTGGACTTATCCGTAAGGCAGATTGAGGCCAACAGGAAGCAGGCGGAAGCGATATGCGGAGATAATCAGCCACTTTGGAATGTAGGCGACAGCCGCAACATTGACGCATTATGTCCCGGCGTTCAGGCAGACTTTGTTTTTTCATGCCCTCCCTATGCAGACCTTGAAGTTTACAGTGATGACCCGCAAGACCTGTCCACTATGCCATATCCTGATTTTATTGAGGCATACCGGGAAATAATCAAGAAAAGTTGCGCCATGCTGAAAGATAACCGCTTCGCCTGCTTTGTTGTGGGCGAGGTAAGGGACAAGAAAGGCAACTATTACGGCTTTGTGCCGGATACAATTAAGGCTTTTACGGATTGCGGCCTGAAGTTTTACAACGAGGCCATACTTGTAACGGCTGTCGGTTCCCTGCCAATTCGTGTAGGGCGTCAATTTGAATCAGGGCGCAAGTTAGGCAAGACACATCAAAACGTGCTGGTGTTCATTAAAGGCGATGCAAAAAAGGCGACGGCTGATATAGGGGTTGTTGAGTTTGGCGATATTACACCGACCGTCACGCTCCAAGATAAGGAGGCTCATAATGGCTAGAGGCGGTTATAGACCGGGGGCCGGACGGAAAAAGGGGCAGAAGGATACGAAGCCCCGGAAGGGATCGCGGCGGGCTGAGGCGGAGCTTGCGGCGCAGGAGGAGGCGGACAAGATCAGGGCCATGCTCTCCTACGGCACCCGCGCAAAGGCGAAAATCTATCAGGATTACTTGCAGCGGGTTAGTCAAGGGGGAACATTGTCCGTGGCGGAAAAACGCCACATGGACAAGCTGGGCGCGGAATTAGAGGCGGAAATAGGGGAGCCACAGCCGACAGCGGACAAGTTGGACCTTGAGGCCTATGACTATTTGCGGACGGTCTGGAACGATCCGGACATGGACCCGTCATTGAGGATACGGGCGGCGGAGATCGTATTCAGAGGGACGGATGCCCCGAAGGGCAAAAAGGACGAAAAGGCGGAGCGTGCGAAGGCTGCCGGTGAAGG
>Ga0116158_10004727_pt1 | contig 11604 bp, 10 predicted proteins | sample AD_UKC052_MetaG_FD_89883 | JGI IMG/M metagenome (GOLD analysis project Ga0116158, IMG submission 89883) | Active sludge microbial communities of municipal wastewater-treating anaerobic digesters from USA - AD_UKC052_MetaG | ecosystem: Engineered > Bioreactor > Anaerobic > Digestate | place: USA... | reverse complement strand
TCCACGCCCGGCTGCGGCAGGCCCACCAGGCCGGCGCGTTCGGTGGGCCAGTGCACGGTGGTGGTGCCGGCGCAGGTTTCGGTGGAGCCGTAGCTGGACACGAACGGCATGCGGTGCCCGGTGTGGCGGATGGCCTGGGCCTGCAGCCGCTGCTGGATGCTGTCGGGCAGGCGGGCGCCCGACGACGTGAGGCGCCGCAGCTGGCGGAAGAAGCTGCGGCCCAGGGCCTCGTCCTGCTCCAGCGCGTCGGCCAGCATCGCGTAGCCGATCGGCACGCTGCTGAAGCGGGTGGGCGACAGTTCGCGCAGGTTGCGCAGTGTCTTGTCGAACTCGCCCGGCGCGGGTCGGCCGTCGTCGATGTAGAGCGAGCCACCATCCTCGAGCACGCTGTTGAAGATAGCCGTGCCGCCGGCCACGTGGCTCCAGGGCAGCCATTCCAGCAGCAGCGACGGCGGCTCGTCGGGCCCGCGCTGCACATTGCGGGCGTGCATCGCCATCGTGGCGCACAACATGCGCTGAGTGACAGGCACGACCTTGGGCACGCCGGTGGAGCCCGAGGTGAACAGATGCTTTGCGACCGTGTCGTGCGTCACCTGCGCCAGCGACGCATCGACCTGGGGGGTGACAGGCGTGCGCAGCACCTCAGCCCAGGCCACGCCCGGCAAGCCGGGCACCGGGTCGTCGACATAGACGACCTGGCAGTCTGCCGGCAGCGCCAAGGCCTGCAGCGCGGGCGCGAAGGCACGCTGGCCCTGCACGAACACCACCGCCGGATCGACCAGGCCGACCATCGCCCGCAGGCGGGAGAAATCGGCGGCCAGCAGCGCATAGGCCGGCGTCACCGGCACATAAGGCATGCGGGCCAGCATGGCCGCCATCTCGAACACCGCATGCTCCAGGCCGTTGCCGCTGAGCACCACCACCGGCCGGCCGGGCCGGCCGAGCGACAGCAGCCACTGCGCCGCCGCATCGGCCTGGGCCGACGCCTCGCCGTAGTGCAGCGCCTGCCAGGCGCCCTGCGGACCGCGGCGCTGCAGCAGCCAGGGGCGCTGCGGCTGCTGAAGGGCGTGGCGGCGCAGCACGCCACACAGGTGCGGCTCCACCGGGCCCAGCGGCAGGCGGCTGTGCAGCAGCAGCGCGCCGTCGGGCCGCTGCACCGTGGCGATGGACCGGGGCAGGAACGGCAGCGGCAGGAAATCGGCGGTGGGCGTGGACATCACGGCGGCGGGCTGGAAGGCAATCGCGTGGTCTGGCTCGATAGGAAGGCAACCTTATATTTATCGGAGCGCCTTCTGCATAGTCGTTTGCCCTAGTCTGCAAGTTATCAGCCCACCTTACGATCAGCCGACCTGTCCTTCGCGCCCGCCATGCCCCGCTACCGCGCCCCTGTCAGTGACTGGCAGTTCCTGCTGCACGACGTGCTCCACATCGAGCGGCACGCCGGCCTGCCCGGCTTTGCCGACCTGACACCCGCCTTCACCAGCGAGGTGCTGGAGGCCGCGGCACGCTTCCATGTGGAGGTGCTGCACCCGCTGAATGCGCCGGGTGATGCCGAGGGCGCCCGCATCGACGCCGACGGCCGGGTGCACACGCCGACCGGCTTCGCCGCCGCCTGGCAGGCCTACCGCCGCGCCGGCTGGCACCGCCTGAGCCTGGACGAGGCACTGGGCGGTGCCGGCCTGCCGCCGCTGATGTCGGTGCCCGTCAACGAACTGCGGGTGTCCACCGGCCATGCCTTCTCGATGTACAGCAGCTTCTGCGCGCCCACCGCGCGCATGCTGGCGGCGCTGGGCGAGCCCTGGATGCGCCAGCACATCGTGCCGCGCCTGTCCGACGGTGACTGGACCGCGACCATGTGCATGACCGAGCCCCAGGCCGGCACCGACCTGCGCCAGTTGCAGACCCGCGCCGACCCGCAGCCCGATGGCACCTGGCGGCTGCGCGGCCACAAGTGCTTCATCTCCGGCGGCGACCACGACCTGGCCGAGAACATCGTGCACGTGGTGCTGGCCAAGGTGCCGGGTGCCGACGGCCGGCTGCCGCCCGGCCTGGGCGCGGTGCAGGTGTTCCTGGTGCCCAAGATCCTGGTCGACCCGGCCACCGGTGCGCTGGGCGAGCGCAACGCGCTGCATGCCAGCGCCATCGAGCACAAGATGGGCATCGAGGGCAGCGCCACCTGCGCACTGGATTTCGACGGCGCGGTGGGCTGGTGCATCACCGACGCCGGGCGCAGCGGAGGCGCGGCGGCGATGGCGCCGATGTTCCTGCTGATGAACTACGCCCGCGTGGGCACGGCGATTTCGGGCGTGGGCTATGCCGAACTCGCCGGCCAGAACGCAGCCGACTACGCACGCGAGCGCCTCTCGGGCCGTGCCAGCGGCGGCGCGCGCTGCCCCGACAAACCGGCCGACCCGATCATCGTGCACCCCGACGTGCGCCGCCTGCTGCTGGATGCCCGCGCCTTCGCCGAGGGCGCGCGCGCCGGGGCGATGCAGGCGGCCCTGTGGCAGTCGATCGCCGAGCACCACCCCGCCCCGGCGCAGCGCGAGCGTGCAGGCGACCTGCTCGACCTGCTGGTGCCGGTGATGAAGGCCTTCTTCACCGACCGGGGTTTCGACGCCGCCGTGGCCTGCCAGCAGGTGCTGGGCGGGCATGGCTACATCCGTGACCACGGCCTGGAGCAGATCGTGCGCAACGCCCGCATCGGCCAGCTCTACGAAGGGGCGAACGGCATCCAGGCAGTGGACCTGCTGCACCGCAAGCTGGGCGCCCACGGCGGGCGCGCCGGCCAGCAGTTCCTGCTGGCGCTGGCCGAAGTGGTGGAATGCCACCAGGGCACGCCGGCCATGGCCGAATTCGTGGTGCCGCTGGAGGCCGCCCGCCAGCGGCTGCACGCCGTGCTGGGCTGGCTGCGGCAGGCGGTGGCCGAGCGCCCGGCCACCGCCGAGGCCGGCGCGTACGACCTGCTGACCGCCCTGGGCATCGTCTACCTGGGCTGGATGTGGACCGAGATCGCCGCCGCGGTGGCGCCAGGCCGGCCCTGCACCCAGGCGGGGGATGCAGAGCGTCTGCGAAAATTCCAGCTGGCCCGCGTCTGGATGCAGCGGCAGATGCCCTTGGTGGACGGGCTCTGCGCCCGCATCGAAAGTGGCCAAGACAGCCTGCTGGCCCTGGCCGACGATGCCATCTGATCCGGTGCGCCGGGCCACCTCTCCACTCTTCTGCCCTCCACCGCGATGACCGCCTCCGCCCGCGCCTTCTTCTACGTCCAGCAGGTCGAGCAACTGGTGCGCCGGCGCATCGACGAATGCCTGCAACCCGAGGGCATCACGGCCGGGCAGTACATGGTGCTGAACTTGGTGGTGCACCACGAGCCGGTGTCGTCGGCCGACCTGGCGCGGCGCGCCAACATGACGGCCCAGTCGATGGGCGAGTTCATCAAGACGCTGGAGGCCAAGGGCTGGATCGCCCGAACCGGCGACCCAGTGAACCGCCGCGTGATCCAGGTCAGCTCCACCGCCGAGGGCAAGGTGGTGCTGGTGCGCAGCGAGGCCAAGGTGGACCAGGCCGAGCGCGAGTTCTTCCAGCCGCTGAGCGGCGAGGAAGTGGCCAGCCTGCGCTTCATGCTCAGCCGCGTGCGGACGGCTGAACTGGCACGCCGCGCCGACGCACCCAGCAGCCGGCGGGCGGCCTGATCCCCATGGCCCACACCGCCGCCCCGGCCACGCAGCACCTGGCGGCGCCGCGCCCCGCGGCCGACGACTCGCTGCTGTGGTCCGACGCCCGCAAGCTGGGCTACGCACCGCTGGACGCCACCCACCGGGAGTTCTACACCGTGGTGCTGCACCTGCTGGCCTGCGACGCCGCCACCGCCGCTGCCGCGCTGGCCGCCTTCGAGGCCCATGCGGTCGCGCACTTCGGCCAGGAAGAAGCCTGGATGCGCGACACCGCGTTCCCGGCCGCCGGCTGCCATGCCGACGAGCATGCGGCGGTGCTGGCCTCGGTGCACGAGGTGCAGGCCCTGCTGGCCGACGGCCGCGCCGGCCCGCCGCTGCTGCACAGCCTGGCCGAGCACCTGCTGGCCTGGTTCCCGGGCCATGCCGACCACATGGATTCGGCGCTGGCGGGATGGATGGTCAAGCGCAGCCACGGGGGTGCGCCAGTGGTGCTGCGGCGGCGAGGCGGCTGAGGGATCGGCGCGGGCATTCTGCGCGGAAGCGGTCTTCCATGCGGACATCGCCAAGCTGACACTCGCGGCCATCTTGGCCAGGCATGGTTCAGTCAGGCCGGCCGACGGATGTAGCCGCTCCATGGGCTTGGCTCGCGCTGTTGATCCTGAACGTGCGCGACGGGCTGCGCCCAGGTTCCTGAGCACGCAGACTTCAGGCGTCCGCTCCTGGTCAACTCCAGTGTCGGCCGTCGATTCGAGCCCGTCGCACCGCAACAGAGCTGCCCGTCAAGAGGTCCGACAGCGCCATCGCAGTTTGAGTGACGGCTGTACCTCGCATTGCTGACGCTTCTGGCGTCGCCACCCGCCAAATGGAATGTCGGCTTGTTGGCGCTGACCTGGCGTACGCCCAGCAGCGGCGACCGACCGTACCCGCGGCATTGCAGGTCTTCGCCGTGCCGAGCAGGTGACTGGACAGGGGCGAGCCGCTGAATGCCGTCGGCCGCGCCGACTGCATGCACGAGGCCGGTCATGGCTCGGCCGATTTGGTCGACTGGAACACTGCCAACCGCCAGGACTCTCCACCTTCTCGCCGCCACAGCGCGGTCACCCAGGAACTTGCCTCCTGCACCGGTGCGTCTGCCCGCTGCAACCGCAGGAGCAAGTGGCCGCAGAACAGCACCGCATCGTCGGCCAGGCGCCACTGTAGTTGCGGCGTGAAGTTGACCGCCAAGAACCGCGGACCGTCGGCGATGAAGCGCAGCAGGGCTTCGCGATCGTGGCAGGCTCCCGGGGCGTGCACGTAGCGCAGGTCCGGATGCAGCAGGTCAGCCATCGCGCTGGTGTCACGCGCCACCAGCGCTGCGGCGCGCCGTCGTTCGGCCGCCAACGCCGGATGGTCCAGATCGATGGCTGTGTCCGATGCCGCATCCATCAGTCGTCGGCGATGGTGTTGCGCAGCACGCCCACCGCATCGACCTCGACCTCGACCACGTCGCCCGGCGCCATGAACACCGGCGGATTGCGCTTGTTGCCCACGCCGCCGGGCGTGCCGGTGACGATCACGTCGCCCGGCTTCAGCGGGATGAAGCTGGAGATGTAGGCGATCTGGCGCGGGATCGAATGGATCATCAGGTCGGTGGTGGCCTGCTGCATCACCTGGCCATTGAGCCGCGTGGTCAGTGTCATCACCTGGCCCGGGGCGATCTGGTCGGCCGTCACCATCCACGGGCCAAAGCCGCCGGTGCGCCAGAAGTTCTTGCCCGGCGTCCATTGCGAGGTGGCGACCTGCCAGTCGCGCACGCTGCCGTCGTTGTAGCAGCTGTAGCCGGCGATGTGGCTCCAGGCGTCTGCCTCGCTGATGCGCCGGCCGCCTCGGCCGATGACAACCGCGATCTCGCCCTCGTAGTCCAGCCGCTGCGACTCGCGCGGGCGCACGATGGCTTGCCCGTGGCCGACCTGCGAGTCGGGCATGCGCAGGAACAGCACCGGCGTCTCGCTCACGGTGCGACCAGTCTCGCGCACATGCTCGCCGTAGTTCAGGCCGACGCAGACGATCTTGTCCGGGTCGGGAATCACCGGCAGCAGGGTAACGGCGTCGAATGCCACATCCGCCGGTCGGCCGGCGAGCGCGGCCGCTGCCTCGGGCAGCGCACCGGCTTCCAGCAACGCGCGCAGTGATGGGTAGCGGCCACCCATCGCGGCGTGCAGGTCGACGATGCCGCCGTCGACGACGGCGCCGAAGCGGACATGGCCGCCGTGTGCATAGCTCAGGAGTTTCATGCGGGGTCTCTTTCGATCAGAAGCGGGTCAGTCGAGCTTGATGCCGGCCTTGCTGATGGCCTGGCCCCAGAGGGCGTTGTCGTCCTTCAGGAAGGCGGCGAAGGCCTCGGGCGTCATGGCGCGCAGCTCGCCGCCGTAGCCTTGCCACTTCTCGATCAGGGCCGGGTTCTGCGCCGTGGCCTTGTGCATCGCGTCGGCCAGCTTGTCGACGATGGCCTTGGGCGTGCCGGCGGGCGCGAACAGACCGATCCAGGCGGTGGGGCTGTAGGGCGTGATGCCGGCCTCGGCGAATGTCGGCACGTCGGGGAACTTCGGATGCCGGGCCTTGCCGGTCAGCGCCAGCACCTTGAGCTTGCCGGCCTTCACATTGCCGATGGCTGCGGGCAGCGCATCGAACATGAGCTGCACCTGCTGGCCGCCAACGAGGTCGGTGTAGGGGCTGGTGGTGGCGTATGGGATGAAGCGCAGCTTCACGCCCGCGCCAGCCGCGAACCATTCGCCGGCCAGGTGCGAGTAGCTGCCCACACCCGAGGTGGCGGCCACCACCGCATCGGGCTCGGCCTTCACGCGGGTGATGAGGTCCTTGGCCACGTTCTCCTTCACGCCGGCATTGGCGATCAGCGCGGTGTTGAGCAGGCCGACGATGCTGATCGGCGCGAAGTCCTTGTCGTGCCGGTAGGGCACCTTGTTGTACAGGTGCGGCACCACCGACATCGACGTCGTCGACCCCATCACCAGCGTGTAGCCGTCGGGCGCGGCGGCCGCGCCGGCGGCCATGCCGATCATGCTCGACGCACCGGGCTTGTTCTCGACCAGCACCGTCTGGCCCAGCACCTTGCTCAGCTCGGCGGCGATCTCGCGGGTGTTGGCGTCGGGCCCGGTGCCGGTGGGGAACGGGGCAATGATGCGGATCGTCTTGGACGGGTAGTCCTGCGCCACGGCGGGCGCGGGCGTCGCCAGCAGGATGGGCAGCCAGGCGGCGATCAGGGCGGCCAGCGTGCGGCGGCGGCCGGGAACAGGGGTGGGCGGCATGCGCGGTGTCTCCATCGTTGGACCGCCGCCGGGGAGTCGGGCAGTCGGCCGAAGGATTGTGGCGATGTACTGAGATTTATCAAAATACGAGAAAACCATGATTCATAGGTCGAAGTGGTCCGCCAAGAATTCCCCCGCCGATCAAAATTTGGAGATCACTGCATGGCCCGACCGCTGCCGCACCTTGCGTCGCTGAGCTTCAGCCACGTCGGCTTCTATGTGCACGACATCGAGCGCATGGCCGCCTTCTACAAGGACGTGATGGGCTTCTTCGAGACCGACCGCGGCCTGCTGGGCGCGGTGCGGCTGGTGTTCTTGAGCCGCAACCCAGACGAGCACCACCAGATCGTGCTGGCCTCGGGGCGACCGGCCGAGCCGGTGTTCAACGTCATCAACCAGATCTCGCTGCGCGTGCCCGACCTGGCCACGTTGCGGGTGGTGCGCGACAACGTGGTCGCTGAGCCGGGCGTGACGGACCTGGTCTGCGCCACCCATGGCAATGCGGTGTCGATCTACTTCCGCGACCCGGAGGGCAACCGGCTGGAGGTTTTCATGGACACGCCCTGGTACTGCGAACAGCCGCTGCGTGAGCCCATCGACCTGGACCAGCCGGACGGGGCGGTGATGGCCCAGGCCGAGGCGCTGGCGCGCAGCCGGCCGCGCTTCCGCGCCCGGGCCGAATGGCGCGCCGAGCTGGCGCAGCGCATGGGCGGCGGCACATGATGGCAGCGGCGCAGGTCGACGTCGCCATCGTCGGCGGCGGGCCGGTGGGCGTGGCGCTGGCCAACCTGCTGGGCCGGCGCGGCGTCTCGGTGGCCGTGTTCGAGCGCGATGCCGCCATCTACCCGCTGCCACGTGCGATCCACTTCGACGGCGAGGTGATGCGGGTCTTCGAGACGATGGGCCTGCGCGCGGAGGTGGAGGCGATCTCGCGCCCCGGCCTGCAGGGCATGCACTTCGTCAACGCCGAAGGCCGCACGTTGCTGATCCGCGGCGGCACCGCGGCTCAGGGGCCGCACGGCTGCGCCAGCAACCATTACTTCCACCAGCCCGAGCTGGAGGCGGTGCTGCGTGCCGGGCTGGCGCGCTGCCCGTCGGTGGACCTGCGGCTTCGTCACGAGGTGGTGGCGGTCGACGAAAGCGGCGACGGCGGCGCAGCGCTGCAGGTGCGTGACCTCGACCGTGGCGACGCGCGCCGCTGGCGGGCACGCTGGGTGGTCGGCTGTGACGGTGCCCGGTCGCTGCTGCGCAAGCGCATCGGCACGGCGGTGGACGACCTGGGCCTGCACCAGCCCTGGCTGGTGTTCGACGTGCTGCTGCACGCCGACGTGCCCGGCCTGCCCGACCACACGGTGCAGCACTGCGACCCGGCGCGGCCGATGACCTACTGCCACGTGACCGGCCAGCGCCGGCGCTGGGAGATCATGCTGATGCCCGGCGACGACCCGGCCGAGCTGGTGCAGCCAGACCGCATCTGGCCGCTGGTGGCGCGCTGGCTGCAGCCCGGCCAGGCCACCATCGAGCGGGCGGTCATCTACACCTTCCATTCGGTGATCGCGCAGCGCTGGCGCGACGGCCCGCTGCTGCTGGCCGGCGACGCGGCGCACCAGACACCGCCCTTCCTGGGCCAGGGCCTGTGCGCCGGCATCCGTGATGCGGCCAACCTGGCCTGGAAGCTGGACGCGGTGCGGCGCGGACGCGCCGATGCCAGCCTGCTCGACACCTACGGCAGCGAACGCGCGCCGCATGTACGGGCCTTCATCGACCTGGCGGTGCAGCTGGGCGCTGTCATCCAGGCCACCGATGCAGAGGCCGCCCGGGCCCGCGATGCGCGCTTCCTCAGCGACGGCGAGCCGGAGACCTTCAGCTTTCCCGCGCCAATGCTGGGCGCGGGCGTGTGGCATGGCGAAGGCGCGCCGGTGGCCCAGGTCTTTCCGCAGCCGCGGCTGGACGACGGACGGCTGCTGGACGCGGTCGTCGGCGACGGCTGGGCGCTGATCGCCCGCCCGGCGCTGCTGGCTGCGCTGCCGGCCGCGGTGCAGGCCTGGTGCGCCTGGCAGGGCGTGGTGCCGGTGCCGGCCGGCGATGCCGCGCTGCAGGCCTGGCTGGAGACCCACCGCACGGCCGCCGTGCTGGTGCGGCCTGACCGTTATGTGGCGGGCTTGGCGGCCGATGCCGCCGGCCTGGCGCAGCTGGTCCAATCGCTGGCTGGACTGACCACCCCGATGCCTTGATGATCGACAAGCCTGATTCCAGCCTGGCCCGCATGATGGCCGTGCTGGACCTGTTCGACGAGCAGTGCAGCGCGCTGACGCCCGAGGCGATCGGCGAGGCGCTGCAGGTCTCGCAGCCCACCGCCTACCGTTACGTGCGGGTGCTGGCCGATGCCGGCCTGCTGCAGCGCCAGGGCGCCGCCAATGTCACGCTGGGGCCGCGCATCATCATGCTCGACCACCTGATCCGGCGCCACGACCCGGTGCTGCGGCATGCGGTGCCGCTGATGCAGGATCTGTCCACCACCACTGGCCTGGACTGCGTGGCCACGGCGCTGTACGGCATGCCGGCGCGGGTGCAACTGGTCGACATCCACCGCGTCTACGGTGCCCAGCCCGCCAGCCTGGGCTACGGCCGCGGCCGCCCGCGCCCGCTGCTGCTGGGCGCCGCACCCAAGGTGATCCTTGCCAGCCTGCCTGCGGCGCAACTGCACAAGCTGCTGGACCAGCAGGCCGACGCGCTGCCGGCCGCCGGCATGCCCGCCGACTGGCCGGCGCAGCGACGCCTGTTCGCCCGCATCCGGCAAGCCGGCAGCTATGTGTCGGTCGGCGAACTGGAGCCCAGGCTGGGGGCCGTGGCCGCACCGCTGGTGCTGGCCGACGGCCGGGTGTTGGGCGCCATCTCGCTAGTGACGACAGTCGACCGCCTGTCGCTGCTGGATCGGGCCAAGCTGGCCGGACTCGTGCGGCGCACGGCCAGCGAGACCATCGCTCGCATCGACGGCGTTGCTTGATCTGGGCGCTGGTTCTGTGCGGCCTGTCCCGGTTGCCCTGTGTGATGGGAAGCGAGCTCGTGAAGGACCGAACAGCACATCCCGCCAACCGACTCTGAAGCGCTGTTGGGCCAGATCTGAGGTCTATCGGCTGCTTCAGACTGGTTCCGGCCGGTCGCCAAGGTCAATCCGAGCGGCTGTTCGTATCAAGACCGGACCTTCCACGACTTGCAGCCCGGCCGGCTGCTGTACTGCGGGCTGCAGTCACTCAGCCACGGATCCCGGTGCCAGCCGGCTCGATGGCAGCTTTCGCTGGACGTGGCGGGCAGCCCTCGACCCAAACCCGCCCATCAAGCTTCTCCAAGGCTGCCCGACATTCGGACCCACTTCTTTCGGGTTTTACGTCTGCGAAGCAGCCGTTCGTGGCCACCAGGACCCGGCCAGGCGCTGTCACTGGAACCGGCAGCCTCAGACCGGCCATTCAGGTGCCTGTCTTCGACGCGCGCCCTGGCCGGCTGGAGTACCAACGTGGGCGAACCGCGGATGGACGCGCACCAAAGGCGTCACTGCAGAGCAACTCGATCGGGCGCAAGATCTCCTCCAGGAATCCAACGAAGTCCTGCACGGCGGCTTCGCGCTTCGACTCAGGTCTGATCAACGCGCTGAACGGCGGCGAATCGCTGCTTTCCCAGTCCAGCAGCGCGGGCTGCAACAGGCCGTCTCGTACGAACGGCCAGACGGACAGGTCGGCAAAGCGGCCGACGCCCTGGCCCAGCAGCACAGCCTGCAACACATCGTCGCGGCTGGCGCACGTCAGCCACCCGCTGACGGCGACCTCCTGGACATCGCCCCCGCGCGTGTAGCGCCAAAGGTCAAGGACCGTGCCTTCCGGGCTGCGCACCAGCGGGCAGGCATGGTTCACCAAGTCGGAAGGTTGTGCTGGCAGACCATGGAGTCGCCAGTACGCCGGGCTGGCACAGACGATCAGCCTGCTCTGCGCCAAGGGCCGCTGCACCAGATCCACGCTGCCTGGCCAGCCCAGGGCCACCAGAACATCAACGCCACGGGTGGTTGAATCCTTGACGGTGAGGAAGTCCAGCGTGCGCAGGTCGATGTGAACATGGGGATGCCGCAGGTGCCAATCGGCCAGGCCCGGCACAAGCACCGCACGCGATAGCAAGGGCGGAGCCCCGACAACCAGGGTGCGCGCCCGTCGAGTTCCAGGTGAGGTGATGGCCCGCTCCGCATCCGCCAACTGGGCCAACAGCGGGTTGCACTGTTCCAGGTACTGCGCACCCCGTGCCGTCAGGACCAGACCCTGCGTGCTGCGGTCGAGCAGCTTCACGCCCAGTTCCCGCTCCAGCGCCGAGACCAGCTTTGCCACCGCCGGCACGCTGACGTCGAACCGGCGGGCCGCGGCCGAGAGGCTGCCCTCCTCGGCGGCAGCGACGAAGTAGTGCAGGGCACGAAGCTTGTCCATCTGGGGAGGGGCCGACTGGCGTCTGAACTTATGGTTCAGACGCATTGTGCCCGTCGGGTGCTTTCGCGCCGGAGGGTCGACTCCTACATTGAGGCCCATCAACACTGCGAAGCACGGACATGAACACCGCCACGCTGACCGCTGACCGCGCCTTCC
>Ga0116158_10004716_pt1 | contig 11619 bp, 10 predicted proteins | sample AD_UKC052_MetaG_FD_89883 | JGI IMG/M metagenome (GOLD analysis project Ga0116158, IMG submission 89883) | Active sludge microbial communities of municipal wastewater-treating anaerobic digesters from USA - AD_UKC052_MetaG | ecosystem: Engineered > Bioreactor > Anaerobic > Digestate | place: USA... | reverse complement strand
GACCGAGCGAGAAGCCTTGAGGTCCTGGCGCGAAGGCGCCAGGACGGCGGCATCGCAGCCGCCCCGGCGTGCGAGCACCGCAGGGGACCTGGCCCGAAGGGCCAGGCGCCGCATTGAAGCCGCCACGCAGGCCCGACCCGGCCTTGCCTTGCTCCGTCATTGCAGGCGCGGGAAACGGATTATCTGGAGTACCGCGTCGAGCCCGAACCTGCCCACTGGCCACCGAGCGGCCAGTCAGGCAATCAACCGGGGATGTTGACCATCAGCTTGCTGTAGCCGCGCACGAAGGACGAGCGCACGCGCGTGGGTTCGCCCAGCACCTCGATCACCGGGAAGCGCTTGAGGATCTCTTCCCAGAGGATCTTCAGCTGCAGTTCTGCCAGGCGGTTGCCCACGCAGCGGTGGATGCCGAAGCCGAAGCTCAGGTGCTGGCGCGGACGGGCGCGGTCGATGATGAATTCATCGGGCCGGTCGATGGCGGTCTCGTCGCGGTTGCCCGAGAGGTACCACATCGCGATCTTGTCGCCCTTGGCGATCTTCTTGCCGCCCAGTTCGGTGTCTTGCGTTGCGGTGCGGCGCATGTAGGCCAGCGGGGTCTGCCAGCGGATGATCTCGGGCACCAGGCTCTCGACCAGCGCCGGGTTGGCGCGCAGCTTGGCGAACTGCTCGGGGTTGTCGTTCAGCGCCAGCAGGCCGCCGGTCATGCTGTTGCGGGTGGTGTCGTTGCCACCCACGATCAGCAGCACCAGGTTGCCCATGTACTCCATCGGCGGCATGTTGCGGGTGGCCGCGCCATGCGCCAGCATGCTCACCAGGTCGGTGCGGGGCGCGGCGTTCACACGCTCGTTCCACAGCCGGGTGAAGTAGCCCAGCATCTTGCCCAGTTCGGCCATGCGCTCGGCCGGCTCCAGGGCTTCGGGGTTGGTGGCCTTGTTCATCGTGGCCACGTCCGACCACCAGGTCAGCAGGCGCCGGTCTTCGAAGGGGAAGTCGAACAGCGTGGCCAGCATGCAGGTGGTCAGCTCGATCGAGACCTTGTCCACCCAGTCGAAGGGCTCGTTGCGCGGCAGACTGTCGAGCAGGCGGCCGGTCCGCTCGCGGATCTCGGCCTGCCAGTTGTTCAGGTTGGCCGGCGCCACGATGGTGCTGACGGCCTTGCGCTGGTCGTCGTGCTTGGGCGGGTCCATGGCGATGAACATCGGCAGCCGCTCGCCGTCGGGCGCGTTGAACAGCGTGATGCCGCCCTGCGACCAGTCCGACGAGAACAGCTCGGGGTGCGTGTCCACGTACATCACGTCCTGGTAGCGGGTGACGCTCCAGTAGCTGCCCACTTCAGGCACCGGGCTGTGGCCGCGGTGCACCGGGTCCTGCGCACGCAGGCGGTCGAAGATGTGGCCTTCGACGTTGTCGACGAAATGCTGGGGATCGGCAGGGTGCAGCTCTTCCAGCGGCATCGACCAGATCTTCTCGCGGGCGGCGGCCTGGAACGGCGACAGCGTGGCGGCGGCAGGGGGCTTCAGGACAGCGCTCATGACGGGCTCCTTGGCGGTTGGCGGGTGGGCCGGTGGAAGGCTAGTGCTGGCCTTCGGGCATGGTGACCTCGAGGCCGTCGAGGTCGTCGGTGATGGTGATCTGACAGGCCAGGCGTGAACTCTCGCGCAGTTCAGCGGCGAAGTTGAGCATGTCGTCTTCCTGCTGCGTGCGCGCGCCGGTCTTGGCGGCCCATGCACCTTCGACGAACACATGGCAGGTGGCGCAGGCGCAGGCACCGCCGCAATCGCCGTCGATGCCGGGCACGTTGTTGTCGATGGCGGCGCGCATCAGCGACAGGCCGGAGGTGGCGTCCACGGTGTGGCGCTGGCCGCTGTGGGCGATGAAGGTGATCTTGGGCATGGTCGGTCAGGCTGGGGTTGGGGCAGGTGGGTCAGGCGGGCTTGGCAGCGCGCTGGGCGCGCAGCGCCCGCAGTTGCTCGGGGGTCAGGCCCAGGGCGTCGGTCATCGGGCCTGCGACGTTGGTGTCCCAGCTGTGGCGCGGGCCGATCGTCAGGCCGCCGTCCACGGTGATGTGGGTGCCGGTGATGAAGCCCGCGGCGTCGCTGGCCAGGAACAGCGCGGCTTCGGCGATGTCACGTGGCAGCCCCAAGCGGCCGATCGGGTTGGCGGTGCCGCTGCGCTGGGCGATCTGTGCGGCCAGTTCGCCCGCCTTGTCGTGGTCCATCTGCATCAGACCGCCGAAGATGCGGGTGGCGATGAAGCCCGGCACGATGGCGTTGATGCGGATGCGCAGCGCTGACAACTCGGCCGCCGCCACCATGGTGTAGTGCAGCACGCCGGCCTTGGCGACCGAGTAGCACAGCGGCGCATAGCCCGCCTGCAGGGCCGACACCGACGAGGTGTTGACGATGGCGCCGCCGCCGCGCCGCTTCATGTGCGGCACTGCATAGGCCGCGCCGGCGGCCACCGAGCGCAGCAGCAGGGCTTGCGTGAAGTCCCAGCTGTCGGGGTCGAATGCCTCCACCCCGGCTGCCGTGCCGCCGGCACCGGCATTGGAGAACAGGATGTCCAGGCCGCCGAAGTGGTCGGCCGCGCCGTCGATGGCGGCCTTCAGCTGCGCGCAGTCGGTCACGTCGCAGGGCATGAAGTGCACCGCGGGGCCGAGACGGGCTGCCAATGCGGCGCCCGCTTCGGCGTTCTTGTCGGCCGCCAGCACCTGCGCGCCCTGGGCAACGAACAACTCGACGGCAGCCTCGCCGATGCCGGAAGCGGCACCGGTGATCACGGCAACCTTGCCGTCCAGGCGGTGGCTCATCGCAAGCGGCTCAGTGGTCGAACACGATCACGTTGCGCGCCACGCCACCCGTCTTGAGCGTGGCAAAACCCTCGTTGATCTGGTTGAGCTGGATGCGCGACGACACCATCTCCTTCAGGTGCAGCTTGCCCTGGATGTAGAAGTCGATCAGGCGCGGCATGTCGGTGCGGAACTGGTTGCTGCCCATCATGCTGCCCTGGATCTTGCGCTCGCCGAGGAACTCGACGCCGTGCAGCTCGATCTTGGTGCCCACCGGGATCATGCCGATCAGCGTGCTGACGCCACCCGGGCGCAGGCAGCTGAAGCTCTGCTCGGCGGTGGCCTTCAGGCCGATGCATTCAAACGCGTACTGCACACCGCCGTTGGTCAGGTCGCGGATGCGCTTGACCGTGTCGCCCAGGTTGGCGTCGACGATGTCGGTGGCACCGAAGCTGCGCGCCAGGTCGAACTTGAACGGGTCCTTGTCGACCACGATGATGCGGCCCGCGCCGGCGATGGCCGCGGCATTGATGGTCGACAGGCCGATGCCGCCGGCACCGAACACCGCCACCGTGCTGCCTGGCTCCACCTGGGCGGTGCGGGCCACCGCGCCGTAGCCGGTGATCACGGCGCAGCCGATCAGGCTGGCCAGGTCGAGCGGCATGTCTTCGCGCACCTTCACCAGCGCGTTCTCGTGCACCACCATCTGCTCGGCAAATGCGCTCAGGTTGAGGAACTGGTTCATGTGCGCCCCCTTCCAGTTCATGCGCCTGGACTTGCCGGGGCCGGGCTTCACCTCCGGGTCGCCGCACAGCGACAGGTGGCCCGACAGGCAGAAGCTGCAATGGCCGCAGAACATCGACAGGCAGCTGATGACATGGTCACCGGGCTTGAGATAGGTCACGTCTTCACCCACGGCCTCGACGATGCCGGCGGCCTCGTGGCCCAGCACCGCGGGCAGGGGCGTGGGGTACAGGCCGTCGATGAAGTGCAGGTCGCTGTGGCACAGGCCGGCGGCGGCAGTGCGCACCAGCACCTCACGGCGCTTGGGCTTGTCGATGGCGACGTCTTCGATCGTCATCGGCTGGTTCGGGGCGTGCAGGACGGCAGCTTTCATCGGGGAGCTCCAGTGGGCTGGGCCGCCAGGCGTGGCCCTGGCGGCATCCGGGGCATTCTGCGCCGCCGGCAGCCCTCGCCGGGCCGGTGTTTGTCCGGTGTGCGTGCGTGGGGTCGGTGTCGCCTGCAGGACTGCGGCTGGCTGCGCAGTCGGGCTCGTTCAGGCCGGGTCAACCCCCGACCCAGCCCATCCAGCCCCACAGCAGCAGCAGGCTGCCCAGCGTGACCGGTACGCCGGTGGCGGCATGGCGGCGCCAGCCGATGGCGATGCCGGCCTGGCGGGCCAGGTCGGCGACGATCAGGTTGGCGATCGACCCCACCAGCAGCAGGTTGCCTGCAAAGGTGCTCACCAGGGCCAGCGTGGCGCCGGCCTGGTGGCCCTGCAGGTGCGGCAGCAGCAGCATCACCGCGGGCACATTGCTGACCAGGTTGGACAGCGCCACGCCCACCACCAGCAGCGGCCCGGGCTCGGCCAGATGCACGTCCTGTGCTGCCAGCCAGGCCACCGCCTGCCCGGCCAGCCCGGTGGTGTCCAGCGCACGGTTGACGACGAACAGGCCGATGAACAGCAGCAGCAGCAGCCAGTCCACGTCGCCCATCACCTGGGCCGAATGCAGGCGGCGGCTGAGCAGCAGCACGGCCGCACCCACCAGGGCTGCCACCTCCCGCGGCCAGTCGGTGCACAGGAACACGCCCATCAGCACGCCGGCCACGGCCAGGCCCTTGGTGGTCTGCCAGGTGTCGAGCACGGGCTCGGGCGTGCCGCCTGGTGGCGGCATGCTGGCCCGGATCCCGTCGCCACGGGCGCCGGGGCCCCAGGCCAGCCAGGCCCACAGCAGCACCAGGCTGGCCAGCACCGGCGGCAGGGCCGCGTGCAGGTAGCCCGAGAACGAGAGCTGCAGCACCGACCCGATCAGCATGTTCTGCGGGTTGCCGATCAGCGTGGCGGCCGAGCCGATGTTGGCCGCGCAGGCCAGCCCCAGCAGGAAGGGCACCGGCGGCAGCCCGCGCTGCAGGCACAGCCGCGCCACCACCGGCGTCATCGCCAGGCAGACCACGTCGTTGGAGAACACCGCCGACAGCGCGCCGGCCACGCCGATCAGTGCCGCCAGCAGGCCCGGGCGCGACAGCGGCATGGCGCCGACCCGGCGCGCCACGGCGGCATAGAAGCCGCTCATGCGCAACTGGGCCGACACCACCATGAAGGCAAACAGCAGCACCAGCGTGGGCAGATCCACCGCCCGGGCAGCGGTGTCCACCGTCTCGCCGGTGATGGCGATCATGGCGATGGCGCCCAGCAAGGCCACGCCCGACCGGTCGAGCTTGAGCGTGGGCAGGCCGCCGAGGAACATGCCCAGATAGACGGTGGCGAACACCGCCACCACGGCCGCGGTCTGCAGGTCGCTCAGCGGCACCGGCCGGTCAGCTGAGCTTGCTGGTCTTGTTCATGAAGGCGGCAATGCGCGCGGCCATGTCGGGGCCGCGGCCTTCGCTGCGGTGGATCTCGTGCGACAGCCCGGCGCGCAGCGGCATGCCTTCGGTCTCGCGGTACAGGCGCTTGTTCGCCCGCAGGCTGAACCAGGAATTGGCCAGCACGGCGCGCGCGGTCTGGGCCAGCGTGGCATCGAACTCGGCATCGGGCACGCACCAGTTCACCAGGCCCATGGCTTCGGCCTCGCGGCCGCTGAAGGTGCGGGCGGTGTAGGTCATCTCCTGGGCCTTGGCCATGCCCACGCGGCGCGGCAGCCGCTGGCTCATGCCCCACACCGGCACCAGCGCCCAGCGCGCATGGGTGTCGGCGAACCTGGCCGACTCGGCTGCCACGATCAGGTCGCCGGCCAGGGCCAGTTCCAGCGCGCCGGTGTAGCAGTGGCCGTGCACGGCGGTGATCACCGGCTGCGGCAGGTTGGCCAGCAGTTCGATGGTGTCGGCCTGGAAGTGCGGCTGCGGCGGATGCTCGCCATGGGCGATGTCGGCCAGGTCGTGCCCGGCCGAGAAGCACTTGCCCGCGCCGCGCAGCACCACCAGGCCGATGCGGTCGGTGTCCTGCGCCAGCTGCGCCACATGGTCGCGGAGCTCGGCAAACATGGCCACCGTCAGCGCGTTGAGCTTGTCCGGGCGGTTCAGGGTGAGGGTGGCGAGGCCGTCGGCATCCTCGCGCGAGACCAGTGTCGACATGCAGGCTCCAGAGGGGGTGGCGGACCAGAATAGCGCAGCCCGCCCGGCCCGGGCCGACGCCTGCATGACACGCTCAGCCGTTCCCGCCCGGGGCCGTGGCCCGGTCCAGCCAGTGCAGCACTGCCTGGTGCAGCTGCCCGCCGTCGATCGGCTTGGCCAGGTGGGCGTCCATGCCGGCATCCAGGCAGCGCCGGCGGTCGTCGTCGAAGGCGTTGGCCGTCAGCGCCAGCACCGGCGTGCTGCGGTTCAGGCTGTCGGTGCGGATGGCGCGGGTGGCGTCCAGGCCATTGAGCTGCGGCAGCTGCATGTCCATCAGGATCAGCGCATAGGCGCGCTGGCGTGCCATGGCCACCGCCTGCACGCCGTCGTCGGCCAGCTGCACCTGCAGGCCGGCCTGGTGCATCAGCCCGGCCGACACCTCGCGGCTCACCGGCTCGTCGTCCACCAGCAGCACCGTGGCGCCGGCGTGCCGCACCCGCAGCTGTGCCAGGGCCAGCTGGCCCGCCTGTGCGCCACCCGCAGCCGGCAGCGGCGCCGCGGTGTGCAGGCACACGGTGAACCAGAAGCGGCTGCCCTGGCCGGGCTGGCTGTCCACGCCGATCTCGCCGCCCATCATCGCCACCAGCTGCTTGCAGATGGCCAGGCCCAGGCCGGTGCCGCCATAGCGGCGCGACATCGAGTTGTCGGCCTGCTCGAAGGCGGTGAACAGCCTGGCGCGGGCCTGGGCGTCGATGCCGATGCCGTGGTCGGTGACCTCGAAGCGCAGGCGCATCAGCCCCGGCTGGTTCTCGGCGACCATCACCCGCACCGTCACCGTGCCCGCGGTGGTGAACTTGATGGCGTTGTCCACCAGGTTCAGCAGCACCTGCTTCAGGCGCAGCGGGTCGGCGGTGAAGGCCTGCCGGGCCAGGGCTTCGGGCAAGTCCAGCGCCAGGGCCAGGCCCTTGTCGCCGGCACGCTGGCCGGTCAGCTGCATCAGGCCCTGCATCAGGCCACCCAGTTCGAAATCGGTGGCCTCCAGCGTCATGCGGTCGGCCTCGATCTTGGACAGGTCGAGGATGTCGTTGATCAGGCCCAGCAGGTGCTGGGAGGCCTGCTCCACCTTGCCCAGCTGGTCGCGCAGCACCGGGTCCTGCGTGCGCAGCAGGGCCAGGCCGTTCATGCCCATGATGGCGGCCATGGGCGTGCGCAGTTCATGGCTCATGTTGGCCAGGAAGGCGCTCTTGGCGCGGCTGGCCGCCTCGGCGGCTTCCTTGGCGATGGACAGGGCGGCGGTGCGCTCCTCGACCAGGTCTTCCAGGTGGTGCCGGTGGCGCGCCAGTTCGTCCTGGGCCTGGCGCTGGCGGGTGATGTCCTGCACCATGCCCACCATGCGGGTGGCGGCGCCGGCGGCATCACGCTCGCAGACCTTGCCGCGGTCATGCACCCACAGGGAGGTGCCGTTGCGGTTGCGCAGGCGGTACTCGGCCTCGTAGTGCACCCGCTTGCCGGCCAGGTGTTCACCGATCTCGCCCATCACCCGGTCGGCATCGTCGGGATGGATGTTCCGGCTCCAGGTGTCCAGGGTGGGCGCCATCTCGTCGGGACCGTAGCCGAGCATCGCCTTCAGTTGCGGGCTGAAGAACACCGCATTGGTGGGCATGTCCCAGTCCCACAGGCCGTCGGTGGCCTCGTTCAGCGCGAACCAGAGCTGGTTCTCGCGGGTCTTCAGGTCGGCCTCCAGCGCCATGCGGCGCGAGATGTCGCGGGCCACCGACAGGAAGTACTCGCGCCCCTGGTCGACGAAGCAGGTGGTGTTGACCTCCACCGCCACCTCGTGCCCCAGGGCGTGGCGGTGCCGCCCGACGAAGGTGTAGGTCTGCGCGCCGCGGATCACGGCCGCGATCTCGCGCCACTGGGGTGCGCCGGTCACGCCCTTCTGCAGGCTGAGCACGCTGTGGTTGAGCACCTCGCTGGCGCTCAGGCCCAGGCTTTCCCAGGCGGCGCGGTTGCCCCAGACGATGTTGGATGTGTCCGGGTCGAGCAGGTAGACCGCATCGGCCATGTGCTCGAGCATCGAGGCGCAGCTCGGCGGTGTCCAGGGCGTGTCCGGCATGGCGTGGCAGTGTGGCGTGGAGCCCCGAGTGTCGCCTGCCACCGCGGTGGCGTCACGCCGGCCCGGGCAGGTCGACTACGATGGCCGCAACATGACGCGGCCATCGGCAAGACCCGGCAGCAGCCACCCCGGCAGCAGCACACCCGCCTTGTGGTCGCTGTGCCTGGCCTACTTCACCATGGGAACCTCGTCGATCGCCGTGGTCGGCCTGGTGCACCCCATGGCGGCCGACCTGGGCGTGTCCAAGCCCGACATCGCCGTGCTGATCACGGTGTTTGCGCTGACCTTCGCCCTGGCCGCGCCCTTGCTGCAGGTGGCAGCGGGCAGCCTGCCGCGCCGCACGCTGCTGCTGTGCGGCCTGGTGGTGATGGCCACCGGCTGCCTGCTCAGTGCCCTGGCACCCGGCTATGCCGGTGTGGTGGCCGCACGCGTGCTGATGGCGCTGGGCGCTGCCGCGGTCGGGCCGGTGGCCTCGGGCCTGGGCGCCGGGCTGGTACCGCCGGAGCGCCAGGGCCATGCGCTGGCGGTGGTGTTCGGTGGCATGACGCTGGCCAGCGTGCTGGGCCTGCCGTTGACGTCCTGGCTGGGCGTGTGGCTGGGCTGGCGCTGGATGTTCGGCGGCCTGGCCCTGCTCGGCCTGCTCACCGCCCTGGCGATCGCCCTGCTGGTGGGCGATCGGCGCCGTGCGCCCGGCACCACCCTGGCCAGCTTCGCCCAGGTGTTCCGCCAGCGGGCGGCCGCCTGGTCGGTGGCCATGTCGGTGTGCCACATGTCGGCGCAATTTGCGCTGTTTGCACTGGTGGCGCCGTTTCTGCAGGAGCGGTTCGGCCTGGCCCCGGGCCAGTTGTCGTTTGCGCTGCTGGTGGGTGGCATGAGTGGCGTGGCCGGCAACCTGCTGGCGGGCCGGCTCGGCGACCGGCTGGGCGCGCCGCGCAGCCTGCAGCTGTCGGTGCTGGGCATGGCCAGCGCCAGCGTGGCGCTGCTGTGGCTGCCCGGCCAGCCCTGGCTGGGCCTGGCGGCCTACGGCTTCTGGTCGATGGCGGGCATGAGCTTCTACGCGCCCCAGCAGAAGCGGTTGATCGGCCTGGCGCCCGACCTGCGCAACCTGCTGCTGGCGATCAATGCCTCGGCGCTGTATGTCGGCATGTCGGTGGGTGCCGCGGCAGGCAGCCAGGCCTGGCTGCACCTGGGGCCGTGGTCGCTGCCGGCCGTGGCGCTGGGGTTCACCGGCTGCAGCCTGGCCAGCTTCCTGCTGTCGCGTCGTGCCGAGCGTCGCGCGGCGTCGGTGTCACCACCCTGACCAGCGCGGGCACCGGCGCGCCGCCGCCATGCACGCCCGTCAGTCGAGCAGATCGACCCGCACCAGCACGGCCTGGCGCTGCGGGCGCAGTGTCTGCAGGGTGCCGATGAACAGCGGCCGGTTCAGCCAGCCATGGGGGCCGTCGGGCGCGGCGAGACGGGCGGCATCGCCGGTGCCGACGCCGCTGCCCGGATCAGCCCGCAGGCCATGCGCCGGCGCCTGGACAACGCGCTGGCGATCCGCATGCTCACGCTGTCGACCGACGAGTTCCCGATGCTCGAACCGCAGGCGGTGCAGGCGGTGCGGGTGCCCACGCTGCCGCTGGCCGGCGCGCGCACGCCGCCGGTGCACGACACCGTGTTCCGCAACCTGTGCGCCGTGATGACGCAGGCCGAGGTGCAGCGCGTGCCGGACGCCGGCCACGGGGCCGCACGCGACAACCCGGGCGACTTCAACCGCCTGGTGCTGGACTTCCTGCACCGGCATGGCCTGACCGGCTGAGCGGCGCCGGCCCGAGCCGTGGGCTGCCTCGCGCCCATCCAGGCGCCGGGGTGCCTGCGGGCGGGCCCTGTGCCTGCAGCGGGCAGGTGATCACGGGGGCGCCAGCAAGCGCTGCAGCAGGTCGGGTGTGGGATAGCCGTCTGCCACCAGGCCGACACTGCGCTGGAACCGGCGCAGGGCCTCGCGGGTGGCCGGTCCCATCACGCCATCGGGCGTTCCGCTGTCGAACCCGCGCGCGTTCAACCCGGTCTGCAGCGCCAGCAACTGGCTGCGGCTGAGTGCCGGCAGATCACGCGGCCACGGCGCCTGCACACCGGGCCCGCCGGCCAGGCCTTGCGCCAGCAGGCCGACCGCAAGCGCATAGCTGGTGGCGTTGTTGTAGCGCAGGATTGCCCGGAAGTTGGCGCCGACCAGGAAGGCCGGGCCGCGCGCGCCTGCGGGGCGCAGGATGGTGGCGTCGGGCAACGCCGGCAGCGCCGTGCCGTCCATGGCTTGCACGCCCGCGCGGGCCCATTGGCTGGCAGGCTGCCGTGCCGACGGGTCGACCAGGTCGGTGTCGAAGCCTGGCGGCAACCGCACCTCGATGCCCCAGGGCTGATCCGCCTGCCATCCCGACTGCGCCAGATGGTGGGCGGTGGACGCCATCACATCGGCCAGGCTGCCCCAGAGATCGCGCCGCCCGTCGCCGTCGGCGTCGACCGCATGGGCCAGGAAGGTGGACGGCAGGAACTGGGTCTGCCCCATCGCACCGGCCCAGGAGCCGACCATGCGTGCCCGGTCGACGTCGCCGTTCTGCAGAATCTTCAGTGCCGCGAGCAACTGGCCACGCGCCCAGTCGGCGCGCCGCCCGTCGAAGCCCAGGGTCGCCAGCGCGTCGATGGTCGGGATGTCACCGGTCTGGGCACCGTAGTTGCTCTCCATGCCCCAGATGGCGACCAGGATGGTGGCCGGAACACCGTCGCGTGCCGCGGCGGCGTCGGCCTGGGCGCGCACCTGCTGCAGCTTGTCCCGGCCAAGCGCGATGCGTTGCGGCGTGACGGTGCGGTCCAGGTAGTCCCACACGGTGCGGGTGAACTCGGGCTGCGCCCGGTCCAGTTCGATCACGCGGGGCAGCAGCCGCACCTCGCCCAGCGCGGCACGCAGCGTGTCGTCGCCGATGCCCGCCCTGCGCGCCGTGGCGCTGAAGTCCGCGACCCAGTCGGCAAAGGCCTGCTGCGGCCCGGACACTGCAGGCTGCGGCGGTGTGGCCGGCATGGCCAGCGGCGCAGGGGCGGGCGGCTGTGGCGCGGTCAGCGGCGGCGATGTGCATCCGGCCGCGAGCCCGCAGACCAGTGCCGTGAACGCCAGCCGTGCGCGTGGGGGTGTCAGGAAGGGCAGTTGGCGCATCCGGCGATTCTCGATGCCCGGGGCAACGGTTGTGCCGGGTCCGGCTCCTCGCCTGAGATCCCGACGGCAGTCATTCGTCCAGGGCCACCGCCACGGCGGTTTGAACCGCCCCGGGTTTCGAGGAGGTTGCAACGCTTGAGCAGATTGCTCAGCCCAGGGCAGTTGGGCGGATCTGGTTGTCCACCCTGTCGGCAAGCACAACGGGCGCTCATCGATGACTCGGCCTGACCATAATCCCGTTCGCATCTGCTTCAG
>Ga0116158_10004712_pt1 | contig 11629 bp, 11 predicted proteins | sample AD_UKC052_MetaG_FD_89883 | JGI IMG/M metagenome (GOLD analysis project Ga0116158, IMG submission 89883) | Active sludge microbial communities of municipal wastewater-treating anaerobic digesters from USA - AD_UKC052_MetaG | ecosystem: Engineered > Bioreactor > Anaerobic > Digestate | place: USA... | reverse complement strand
GCTCCGCCCCGGTAGCAAGGTGATCGCCGACGTCGCGCCCGATGCAGACGGCGACCTCCAGATCACGCTTCGTCACGCTCCATCCGCCTGATCGGCGAACACTGTGCTGGTACACGCGCCCTGTCGCGTGTGCCGGCGTTAATTTTGAGACGCGAAGGACGTCGCACGTTCCGGCGTTTAATTTGAGACGCGGAGGACGTCGCACGTGCCGGCGTTTAATTTGAGACGCGGAGGACGTCGCACGTGCCGGCGCGGGGCCGGCTTTACGCTCGCGTAACCTGGCGTAGCCGGGTGCCCGCAGGGGGGTCCGCCCTCAGACAGGTCGCACTCGATCGATACCAGGTGTCGAGCCAAAACCATGGCTCGTGCTTGACTCGGTCGGACCCCCCTGCGGTCCCCCGGCACCACGGTTATCGCTGAAGGAGCCTTCCGTCGGCTCCGCCGAGAGCCGGCCCCGCGCCGGCCCTGAACACACACAATGTCAGCGCCGAGATCCCCACACACGCCGCCCCGCTCGCACATTCTCACAACGCCGCAGCCTGTCCCTCAGGACACGTCTGCCGGAGACACACCCCCACAGCCCTCTCCAGCCACAACCTCACGAACAAGCCCAGCCTGTCCCCCAAGACATGTCCTCACGGACACGCCCCACCACAACCTCACGAACAAGCCCAGCCTGTCCCCCAAGACATGTCCTCACGGACACGCCCCTCAAGGCCTCACCGCCCCACCAGAACCTCACGAACAAGCCCAGCCTGTCCCCCAAGACATGTCCTAACGGACACACCCCCACGACCAAGCGATCGCCGCCGCCGTGGTTCTGCCCGCGCCACCGTATCGCGCCCCCGGGGCGGTGCGGGTCCGGCTCTCAGCGCAGCTGACAGCAGCGTCCTTCAGCGAGAACCGTGGCGCCGGGGGACCGAAGGGGGGTCTGGCTGAGTCCAGCACGAGCCTTATCGCCGTCTCAACGCCTGACCTCGGACGAGTGCGCCCTGTCTGAAGCCGGACCCCCCTTCGGGCACCCGGCCGCGCCAGGTTACGCGAGCGCCCCAGCCGGACCCGCACCGGCCCGTGCGACGTCATCCGCGCCCAGCCGACCGCCGGACCGCCGGACCCGCCCAGCGTGACCGTCGACACATTCCACAAGAACACGCCCCCCCGATACACCAGCTAAGGTCCCCCGCGCCGTGACCCGCCCAGGCCGCACCCTGCTGCTATGGCTCGCCTCACTGATCGGAGGCGCAAGCCTCCTATGGCTGGTCGCCCCGCGCCTCGAGCTATGGCCGAGCCAGCTACAGCTCCCGCGCCCCGGCCTGCTGCTCGCCGCCGCCGCGTTACACATTCCATACAGCCTCGCCCGCAGCCTGCGCCTGCGTTACGCCCTCGATCCCCGGGTTCAATCCGCGACCGGCGACCCACACGCACGCGTGCCCCGCGATCTGCTCTACGGCAGCGGCCTGGTCGCGTTCTTCGTGATCTTGTTGTTGCCCTTGCGCCTCGGCGAGCTCAGCCGGCCGCTGATCCTCGCCCGCGCCGGCGTCCCCGGGATCGGGCTCCCGGAGGCGATCGCCGCGGTCGCCAGTGAGCGCGCCGTCGATGGCCTGCTGGTCGTCAGCCTGCTCCTGCTCGGGGTCGCCAATGCCGACGGCCTGCTCGCCAGCGCCGATGGGGTCCTCCACATCGGGCGGGTCACGGGTCTGGTCTTCCTCACTCTGGTCGTCGGTCTCACGACCCTGGCCCTGACTCCGCCGCGCTGGCTCGATCGCCTCGTGGCGGGCTTTCCGAGCCGCCTGGCGCGGTTTCTCCGGCACTTCGCGGTCACACTGCGCGACCTGGCCGCCCCGCGCACAGGTTTACCGCTGGTCGGCTGGTCGCTGGTCTACTGGGCGCTGACCGTCGGCCAATTGTGGCTGGTGTTGCACGCTTGCGGGCTGACGCTCGGCCTGGCCGCGGCCGCGGCGATCGTCGGCATCGTCGGGCTCAGCATTCAGCTGCCGGGGGGTCCGGCCCAGGTCGGCAGCTTTCAGGTCGGCAGCGTCACCGCCCTGACCCTGCTCGTGCCCGAGGCGGATCTCCAGGGGCCGGGCTCGAGCTTCGTCGCCGTCTCCTATCTGCTCGGGCTGTTCGGCGCCGCCGCCCTCGCCGTCCCGGGCGCCTGGTTGCTGGCCCGGCTCGCCCGGCGGCCGCCGGAGGGCCAGACCCCGGCCGCCGACCCCGGGTCCGAACGCTGAGGGGCTGCCAGCATTGCTGGCCGCGGGCCCGGTCGGGTATGCTCCGGCCGCGGACCACCTGTCCGCCCTCGTCCGGAGAACTCATGTCGTTCAGCACCCGCGTCCTCGCCCTGGTCGTCCTCACCCTCGCCGCGCCTGCTTGTAAGAAGGCCGAGACCAGCGCGCCGGGCGGCAAGAAGGGGCTCACCGTCGACGAGGCCGACAAGGCCCGCGCCGACAAGCAGAAGGCGGCCAAGGCCAACACGCTGGTCGGCCTGGCCAACGAGGACCTGGCCAAGGGTCGGTGGTTCTCGGCGCGCGAGCGCGCCAACCGTGCGCTCGAGGCCGAGCCGAACGACGCGGACGCGTTCACGGTGCTCGGGGCGGCCAACTGGCGCGCGGGCGACTACACCGCCTCGACCAAGGCCTTCAAGGAGGCCCTGGAGATCCAGCCGAAGAACTTCGGCGCGGCGGTGGGGCTCGGGCGCAACCTGCAGGCGGCGGGCGACCACAAGTCGGCGATCGAGCTGCAGGACAAGCTGCTCGAGGGCGACCCGAAGCAGTTCGACCCGCTGGTGACCAAGCTGTGGAGCTACTACGCGATGGTGGACGCCGACAACGCGGTGAAGATGCTCGACGCGCTGTTCGCCATCATCGAGAACGACAATCCGATGCGGCCGCTGCTGCTGGCGAACGCGGCGTTCATGCGCCCGCTCGAGGGCAAGGGCGAGCTGATCAAGATCTCCGGCGCCAAGGGCAGCTCGGACCTGCAGGTCGACGCGGCCCAGGGCATCAAGCACTCGGGCGGCCTGGTCGGCGGCGAGTTCACGCGCGTGGTCTTCTTCGAGCTGCGCGAGGAGGCCAGGATCCACAAGGCTCTGGCCGATCAGCTCAAGCTCAAGCCGCTCGGCAAGATCACCCCCATCGGCGGCGCCGAGACCTCCGTCGTGCTGATCCCCGAGGTCAAGTTCGGCGACCTCACCCTCACCAACGTCCCGGCGATCGTCGACGACCTGACCCCCTACAGCGTCGGTGAGGTGCCCGGCCTGGTGCTCGGCCGCCAGGCCATGAACAAGCTCGGCGCGATCACCTTCGACTTCCCGAACGCCTCGCTCGAGCTCCTCGCCGCCGCTCCGACCGCGGCCCCGGCCGGCGCCGTCGAGGCCCCGCTGCTGCTGATCGACATGCACATCCTGCTGGTCCCGGTGACCACGCTCTCGATCGACGGCTCCGACTTCAAGTTCTACGCCTGGCTCGGCGGCAGCTACGGCGCCTCCCTGGCGATCGCCCGCAAGGAGTACCTGAAGAGCGGCCACCTGCCCCGCGAGCTCGAGCAGCTCGACGACCCGACCAACGGCCTCAAGATGGTCTACCTCGACAACGTCAAGGTCGGCGGCACACCGATCAAGGGCGGCGTCGGTGGCCTCGTGCTCGCCAACACCCCGCCCGACGCCGGCCTCTCGCAGATCGTCGAGGGCTCGAGCTTCGAGCTCGGCGGCTACATCAACTTCCCGCTGCTGAAGACGATGAAGGTCACCTACGCCCTCGGCCAGGGCAAGGTGTACCTGGCCGGCAAGGCCAAGTAAGCCACCACGGCGACCAAAAATGCCCGGAGCCTCGCGCCCCGGGCATTTTTAATTGTCGCGCCAAAAACAAAACGCCCGGAGCAGCAAGCCCCGGGCGTCTCGCCTCAATCACCCACGCTCAGGCCGCGCACTCGCCACGGCCGATGGCGACGTCGAACACCTTCTCCTGGCCGAGGTCGACCAGGTCCTGCTCGCGCAGATTCTCGAAGGTCATGCCGATGAGGTGGGGAGCGAGCGCGGCGGACACCGCCTCCTTGCTGACGCGACGAAAGAAGCTGCGCGCGTCCTCGTTGCCCTCGCGGGTGTCGCGATAAAGGTCGAGCAGCGCGAGCAGGGCCTCACCGGAGCGCTGCGCGGGGATCTTGACGATGTGGCGGCCGAACTCGACGCCCTCTTCATTGAAGCCGCCGCCGAGGTGCAGCTGATACTCGGGGACCTGACGGCCGTCGCCGGCGTGGCGCACGGTGCCGTGGAAGCCGATCGCCGCGACGTGGTGCTGCCCGCAAGAGTTGGGGCAGCCGGAGATCTTGATGTCGGCCGAGCGCGCGAGCTCGACGCTGTCGGCCGAGCTGCCCGGGTTCTTGAGGTAGCGGGTCAGGTGCTTGGCGAGGCTCATGCTCGAGGTCACGGCGAGGTTGCAGCTGTCCGCGCCGGGGCAGCTGACGACGTCGTGGATGGTGTTCGAGCCGGCCTCGGCGAGCCCGATCTCCTGCAGCCGCGCGAACAGGTAGGGCAGCGCGGAGGTCCGGATCCAGCGCACGATCAGGTTCTGATTATTGGCCGTGCGCAGCGTGCCGTCGGCGAACACCTCGACGAGCTCGGCGAGCTGGTCGAACTGGGTCGAGCTGACATCACCGCGGTCGAGCTTGATCGTCACCGCCGCGAAGCCGCCCTGCTTCTGCGGGTCGACGGTGCGCAGCCAGTTGCGGTACTCGGGGTCGGTCTCGGCGGCACGCGGGCCCTGCAGTGCGCGCGGGTCGGCCGCGGGCGCGCTCTCCTCGGGCGGCAGCTCGATCTCCTGCTTGAGCCGGCCCTCCGCGGTGATCGCCGCGATCTCCTCGTTGTACGCGGCGACGAAGCCCTCCTCGCCCAGCGTCTTCATCACGTACTTGAGCCGCGCGCGCGCCCGGTTCTTGCGGTTGCCGAGGCGACCGAACAGCCGCACCACCGCCTCCACCCGCGCCAACAATTCGTCCGCAGGAATGAAGGCGTGCAGGCGATACGCCGGCCGCGGGCTCGTGCTCAGGCCGCCCGCCACGAACATCTCGAAGCCGCGCACGCCCTCGCGCACCTTGGCCCGCAAGCCGACATCGTTGATCGCCGTCTGCGCGTGGTCCTCGTGGGTGCAGCCCTCGAAGGCCATCTTGAACTTGCGCGGCAGGTCGTTGGCCCACGCCGCGCGCAGGCACAGGCGCGTCACCGCGTGCGTGTAAGGCGTGACGTCGAAGGCCTCGGTCGGGCTCACCCCCGCGAACGGGCAGCCGGTGATGTTGCGGACGGTGTTGCCGCAGGCCTCCATCGTCGTCGAGCCGGCGACATCGAGCAGCGCCAGCGCCTTCGGCATGTTGTCGAGCTTCACGAAGTGAAACTGGATGTTCTGCCGGGTGGTGACGTGCCCGCGATCGTGCTTCGTATACCCGCGAGCGATCTCCGCGCAGGCTCGCAGCTGGGCCGCGCTCATCAAGCCGTTCGGGAACTTCGTGCGCAGCATGTTCACGTCGGTCTGCCGCTGGCCGTACACGCCGCGCGTCAGACGGAACTGGCGAAACTCCTCCGCGCCCAGCTCACCACGCTCGAAGCGCTCGAGCACCTGCACGAACTCCTCGACGTCCTCGGGGCGGGAGAAATGATTGTCGTGACGTGCTTCCAGGACCATGGCTCGGACTCCGGGGCGACCAGGCGCCCTTTTCAGCAAAGTGAATCGGCGTTCAATCTAAAGCACGAGGCGCGCTGTTTCAACGGGAAAACCATGGCCAAAACCGGGCTGGATCGCGCCTGTAAGCCGGCTCACGAGGCCTCGCGGACCCGCGGTGCGCCCAGCGCCCGGACCACGCGCCTGGCCAGCCCGGGCTCCCCATGCACGCTCAGGCGCCCATCCGCGGTCCACTGCAGCTCGACGCCGCCGACCCCGCGCCACAGCGCCGGATCGGCGTAGCGCGCGCTGCGGTGGATCAGCCGCTGGTTGGTCGAGCCGATGAAGCGGCGTTCAGTATCGCGGCGGTCCGCCATGAAGCGACCGTCGACGAGGGTGTCGACGCCGGCCAGCAAGACCTCACCACCGACCCGCGACTCGATCTCCGCGAGCGTGTGCCCGCTGAACAGCAACACCCCGAGCCCTCGCTGCCGCGCCGCAGCACACAGGGCCGTGACCGCCGCGAGCTGCTCGAGCGGCTCACCCCCGAGCACCGTCAGCCCCTCGATCGCGTGGGTCCTTCGCGCCGCGTCCAGCTCCTCCACGAGCGCGGCGATCGACACCTCGGAGCCGCCCCCGGCCGCGAACAGCTCGGGGTTGCAGCAGCCCGGACACGCCAGCGTGCAGCCCTGCACCCACAACGCAAACCGACGGTGCGGGCCCTCGGCCTCGCTGCAGGCCACGCGATGCGCGACCCGAAGGATCACGCGTCGGCGCCCTCGCTCGTGCCCTCGAGATCTTCCTCGGCATCCTCGGCCTCACCGGCGCCCCGCGGCCGCGGATGCATGCCGGCGAACACGGAGTGCAGGTCGAGCTCCTGGTACTGCCCGGCCGCGAGCGTGGTCGGCAGCACCAGCGGCCCATACGCGACCCGACACAACCCGAGCACCTCGCTCCCCAGCCCCGCGAAGATCCTTCTCACCTCATGAAATTTCCCGCCGACGATCGTGATGCTCGCCAGGGTCGTGGTGCCGGTCGGCACGTCGAGGCCAGGGTGGGCCTCCTCGCGCACCAGCGGCGTCAATTCGGTGATCTCCGGCACGTGACCGTCGTCGAGCGCAAAGCCCGGCGGCGGGGCCTGCCACGCGCCACGCAGCGCCGCCTGATACACCCGCGGCACCGCATAACGCGGGTGCGTCATCCGATGCAGGAGCGGCCCCTCGGTGGTCCACAACAGGAGGCCCGAGGTCTCGAGGTCGAGCCGCCCCGCCGCCCGCAAGTCCTTGTACAGCGGCGCCCCCTTGAGCAGGTCGTAGGCGGTCCGGTGCCGGTCGTCGCGCAGCGCCGTGACCACCCCGACCGGCTTGTGCTGCAGCAGGTGGTAACGCAGGTAGAGGGTGTGCAGCACGTCGTCGATGTCGACGACCATCGGCAAGCTCGCCGGCGCGATCTGCAGGCCCGGGTCGCGCAATGAAGGGCCCCCGGGCGTGCCCACCCGCCCCTGCCGGCACAGCCGGGTGACGATGCCGCGCGAGTAGCCGAGGTTGTGGGCGATGAGGAGGTCGAGCCGGGGCACGCGGGGCGGGCTTATACCGCGACCGCGCGCCGATGACACGACCGTGGGCAGGCGCCGGCAAGCGCGATACCCTCCCGGCCCGTGGGTCGCCGCGAACCGATGCCGGACGAGCGCCTGGTCGTCGCCCAGGCGGCAGCCGGCGACCGCCGCGCCTTCGAGCAGATCTACCGCGCCTACGCCTCGACCCTGTTCTCCTACGTGCTCGTGCCGATGCTGGGCGACCGCGACGACGCCCACGACTGCCTGCGTGAGACCTTCGTCTCGGCCCACAAGCACCTCGCCACCTTCGTCTGGCAAGACAGCGGCATCTACCCCTGGCTCAAGACCCTCGCCAAGAACAAGGCCAGGGACCTGCTGCGGGCCTCGGGCCGGCGCCAGCGGCTGCGCGGCGCCTTCGAGGAGCACCTCGGCACCGCCGGCTCCTCCGAGCCGAAGAACCCCGCAGAAGAAGAGCTCCAGCGCGGCGCCCTGCGCGTGCGCATCGAGGCCGTGCTCGAGGAGCTAAACCCGCGCTACGCCCAGGTCCTGCGCCTGCGCCTGCTCGAGGACCGCAGCCGTGAGGAGTGCGCGACGGTCCTCGAGGTCAAGGTGGGGACCCTGGACGTGCTGCTGTTTAGGGCCTGCAAGAGCTTCAAGGCCGCCTGCGAAAAGCAGGGTCTGATGGTCGGAGCCGAGCTATGACCCCCGAGATCCCGCAGCCTTGTAAGCCGAACGACGCGAGCCGCGTTCGGGCCGCAAACCACCCGCCTGAGGGTCGCCATGTCACCGCGCAACGCTGAGCACACGCCTATCCCGAGCCGCCCCGAGTCCGAGTCCTTCCTGGATCCGGCGTGGGAGGACGCACTGCGGGCCGGACAGGCCGAGGACGGCGAACAGGGCTCGGTCGACGCCGAGCTCGCCATCGTTCACCTGTTTCGTCACGCCCGCGCCGTCGAGCCGCTCGCGCCCGCGGCGCTGGACCGGATCTGGCGCGCCGAGATCGCCCCGCAGATCACGCCGGTGCCGTGGTGGCGCCGTCGCTGGCTGTGGGGCGTGGTCCCGGTCGCCGCCACCGCGGCCCTGCTGGTCGTCGTGCTCCGCGACCCCGCAGCCGACATCAGCGCCGACGCGGCCCGCTCACCCACGTTGATCGCCGCCGCTTCACCCGCGCCCTCGTCCGCGAGCGCGCTCGAGCGGCAGTTCGCCCAGCTCGAGGGCGACGCCCGCCGCGAACTCGGCGGCAACGTCGACCGCGGACGCGGGGTGCTGCGCTCGCAGCTGCTGGCGATGGCCAGCAAGGGAGATACGCCATGATCGGATTGACCCGACCGACCGTAGCGAACCGCATGCCCGCTCGCGGCACCTGGATGTCGCTGCTCGCCGGCGTCATGCTCGGCGCCCTGTTGATGCTCGTCGGCCTGGCCCAGGCCGGACGCCTCGCGCCCTCGCGGCCCGAGGTGCTGGTCGCCCTGGCACAGACCCTCGAGGTCGAACACCAGCGCGTCGATCTGCTGCTCGCACAGAAGGACATCGCCGGGGCGATCGCCGCGCTCGAGCGCCTGCGCGGCACCGAGTGGCCCGACCGCGCCGTCGCCGGCGAGGCCGCCGAGCAGCTGCGCCACGACGTCTACGGCCGCCTGCTGCGGCTGCGACTCGACCACCCGAAGGTCGACCCGCGCACGCCCGACCAGCTCGCGGTCATCGCCAGCGAGGGCCTCGGCGACGACTACAAGACCCTCGGCACCAACGCCTTCACGGCCCGCCTGGTCGCCCTGCGCGGCGAGGTCTCCGAGCTGCGGGGCGACGACGAGGCCGCCCTGCTCGCCTACGACGAGGCGCTGACCATGAACCGCGGCCTCCTGCAGCAGGCCCTCACCGGAGCCGCACCGTGAGACCCCCGCGCCCGTTATCACCTGTCGCAGCGGACAGGTCGCAAAAGCCATGGCCGTTCGGACATGTCCTGATCGCCATGTCGCTCGCTACCTCGATCACCGGCTGCGCCAAGCGCAGCGCGGAGTCCAGCGCCAGCCCGGCGATGGACATGGCCCCGGGCGACGAGCTCGCCGTGCTCGAGCAGCAGCTCACGCAGCGCGAGGCCCAGCTACAGGCCGCCGGGTACCGGCCGGCGCCGAGGGAGCGAGTGTCACGCGACGGCGCGGAGAGCAAGCCCGTCGCGCCGATCCCCGCCGTGGATGAGCCGAGCCCGATGGCGGGCGCGACCAGCACGGCCCCGGCGCCGCCGGCGAGCAAACAAATGGAGGATGCGAACGAGGGGGGGCGCTGTCGGCAGGTCTGCGAGATCACCACCGCGATCTGCGAGCTCGAGGGGCAGATCTGCGGCCTGGTCCCGCGTCACCCCGAAGATCCGCGCTACCAGGCCGCCTGCAGCCGCGCCGCGGACGATTGCCGGTTCGCCACGGAGGCCTGCAATGCCTGCACCTGAGTCACGCTCCGCCGCGCGCTGCCCCGGCCCCTGGCTGGTCGGCCTGCTCGCGCTCGTCGCCTGCGCCTCGAACCTGCCCGAGCCGGTCCAGCGCACTGCGGCGCCGCAGCCCGCCCCGGCCGCCGAGGCGACCGCGTTCACGACCCCGATCGCCGCCGCCAGTGATGTCGGCCTGGACGAGCTCGAGGCCAGCCTCGCCGCCTACGAGCAGCAGCTCGCCAGCAACGAGGTCCGCCTGCAGGCCATGGGTGTACGCCTCGCCCAGCGCGCGCCCACCGAGGCCGAGAACGCCGAGTCCAAGAAGGACGCGAGCGTCGACGACCGCTTCGCCCAGCCGCCGCCGGCCGCGTCGGCGCCCGGCGATGTCGCGTCGAAGTCCGCCGAACAGCAGGCCCCCGGCAAAGCCAGGAGGACCCCGACCACGGCGACCCGCAAGAACGCCCCGGCCCGCCCGCAGGGGGGCGCCAGCGGGCGCGCCACGGGTTACGGCGGCGCCCCGCCGGCGCCCGAGGCCCGCGCCGAGGAGGCCGACCAGGAGCGCGGCAACCGCTGCGGCGAGCTGTGCGAACTGGCGAGCTCGACCTGCGATCTCGAGGCGAAGATCTGCGAGCTGGCGGCGCGTCACGTCGGTGAGCCGCGCTACGACGCGGTGTGCCAGCGGGCGGACGAGGACTGCCGGCTCGCCTCGGAAGCCTGCAATCGCTGCTCGCCCTGAGCCCGCACCGCTCCTTCAGACCGGCGGCTTACCGGCCCGCAGCACCGCATCCACCGGGCGCCGCAGCGACCGCACGGTCGCCGGCTCGGCGTTGGCGAGGCGGAAATACAGCACATGTCCATGGGACGGATCGATCTCCGGGAATGCACGATCCATGCGCCCAAGCAGGTCTTGAAGGATCGCGGCGGTCTCCGGCGACAGACCTTGGCCGCCGAAGAAGCGGACCCGCATCAGCAGATAGGCGAGCGCCGCGAGCGGCTGAAAGGCCAGGCCGAGCGAGGTGGCGGTCAACCATACCCGCTCCATCGCGCGGCCGCCCTGCAGATAATCCGTCAATGCGTGGCCGGGGATCGTCAGCACGGCGAAGGCGGAGGAGGCGGCCAGGGTCTGACGATTACCGCTGATGAACGCCTTGCCGGCGCCGAGCTTGCCCATGACCCGGGCGAAGCCGAAGCGCCGCATCATGCGGATCATTCCCCGCTGGGCCCCGCCGAGCTCCAGGGTGGCGATATCGATGCCGTCGCGGGTCGTCTCGGTCTCGTGCGGGTTCCAGCGCAGCTCGCTCATCATCTCGGCGTGCAGGCTGGTGGTGAACATGCGGATCGCGTCGCCGATGCCGAGGATCTCCCCGATCTCGTCGAGGCGCGGCCTGTCGCTGCACAGGTGCAGCTGGCCGCCGTGGGCGCTCGCGGCCGCGCGCAGGGCCGCGACCTGATCATCTTGCAGCGGCGTCTGGCGGCCGGGGCGGCGGTTGGTCAGGCGCGCCCCGATATGTGCCGACAAAGCCGCGTCCTCCGTCGAACCTGGCCCTTCGAGCAGCTCGACGCGGGCCGCGATCAGCGGATTGTCGGCCACCGGGAGCCACTGCACACGCGCGCTGCGGCCCGCTCCGGCGGCCGCCAACACGATATTCTCCACCGCCGCACCGAGCGCCGCGTAGGTGGCACGCTCGCCGACGTCGAGGGTCGGCGACGAGGCCCGGCTGCGGTCATTGACCACAATTATCGCATCACCATCGACGTAAAATTCCCAGGGCTGATTGTTACCACCCGACGGCGCAAGAATGGCCGCTTCCACCAAACTTCGAGCAAATTCTGACTGCATAATCTCCCCCGCCGTCCGCTCCCACGAACGGACCCTCAAGGTGGGCTGCAGACCCGCAGCCCGCCGCCAACGACCCAACGGCGCCAAGATACAACGTCAACTGCCGCCCGACAACGGGGCTCTGCATATGCTCGCAGCCGCCGCCGGGCGCGATTGTGACGGTC
>Ga0116158_10004711_pt1 | contig 11629 bp, 7 predicted proteins | sample AD_UKC052_MetaG_FD_89883 | JGI IMG/M metagenome (GOLD analysis project Ga0116158, IMG submission 89883) | Active sludge microbial communities of municipal wastewater-treating anaerobic digesters from USA - AD_UKC052_MetaG | ecosystem: Engineered > Bioreactor > Anaerobic > Digestate | place: USA... | reverse complement strand
CCTGCAAAAAGATAGTTTTAAAATGAATGATGTTGTGTTGGAAAAAGTAATCACCGACTATACCCGCGAAAGCGGTGTACGGGAGCTCGACCGGCAATTAGCCAGCATCATGCGTTACCAGGCCAAGGAACTGGTGATGAAAGGTAAACTTAAGGCCACCATTACAAACAATGATATAGAAAAGATACTCGGGCGCCCACGGTACAGCAATGAATTGTACAAAATGGCAAATATGCCAGGCGTGGCAGTAGGATTGGCCTGGACCTATGTAGGCGGTGATATTTTATTTATAGAAACCCAGCTCAGCGAAGGCAAGGGAGAATTGAAACTCACCGGCAACCTGGGCAATGTGATGAAAGAAAGCGCCAGTACGGCCTTTACATGGCTTGAGGCAAATGCCAAAAAGATCGGTCTTACCCAGGAAGTGTTCAATAAAAAAGACGCTCATATTCACATCCCTGAAGGTGCTACACCAAAAGACGGTCCCAGTGCAGGTGTTACGATGATGTCGGCCCTGGCCAGTGCATTTACCGGCAGAAAAATGAAGCCTTTTTTGGCAATGACGGGAGAGATCACATTGCGTGGACAGGTATTGCCTGTTGGAGGAATCAAGGAAAAGGTTTTGGCGGCCAAACGTTCGGGAATTAAGGAGATCATTATGTGCTGGCAGAATGAAAAAGATGTATCGGAGATCAATCCCAAATTCATCACCGGGATCAAATTTCACTATGTTAAAACCATGTTGCAGGTACTTGAACTGGCTTTAACAAAAGCATAAGCAAACCATTTTAAACTTTTATACGTTTATTACTCTAATATTCAACTGATCTTCATGTTGGTTGTTTTAAGGGTTAAAGAAAATCCCCCTGATTCTTCAGGGGGATTTTTATGAAAAGTGTTTAAAGATCATCAATCCTGCTGCGCCCGCTCCATCCAATCTTTCTCTTTTGCCGTGGTAAAAGCCTGCATCACCCCCACTAAAAAAATACAGGCCACATTGGAAGCCAGGAACGGCATATTATAACTATAGTACTTGCCGATTTCCACATACGCATGTGTAAAAAAGGTTTTGAGATCAAGGAATAAAAAAACAGCCCAGGCAATGAGCGCTATGCTGAAAAGCGTGTATGAAATATAGCGGATGATACGGGAAGGGTGAAACGCAGTTCGTCTCATATACACGATAAATACACTAATGAATAAGGCTGCCGGAACCATGATAATAAATATCATGTAGATATAGGTGAACCAGGGAATATAGCTCAGCAATCCAAAGAAAAGTCGCAGACCCAACATGAGCAGCAGTAACGACAGAATGAACCCGATAAGGGTAAAGAACAATGTGCCGAAAAGCCGGATATATTTACCAAACTGGTCATCCATGGCCGCAAGGTACGGCGTTTTTAAAGTTTACCACCCGTGAAGAGTGGTAAACTTTTTAAGACTCCATATTAAAAATAACTCAGGTTTGTTTTTGGTGTAAGCGACAGCAGGCTCTCATACATCAGTTTCACCGTATTTTCTATGTCATCCTTGTGCAGCATTTCCACCGTAGTATGCATGTATCGCAATGGAATGGAGATCAACACAGAAGGGCAACCGTCATTTGCATAGGCGAATGATTCTGTATCGGTTCCGGTACTGCGGCTTACCGTTCGCAATTGTACCGGTATCTTTTGTTTTGCCGCAATATCCTGTACAAAACTCAATAGTTTATTGTGCACTGCAGGTCCATAACAAAGTGACGGACCCTTGCCACAGGAACATTCCCCTTCAATGATCTTGTTGATCATGGGCGTGGTGCTATCATGGGTAACATCGGTGATGATGGCCACATTGGGTTTGATACGACGGGCGATCATTTCCGAACCCCGCAGCCCGATCTCTTCCTGTACGGCATTTACGATGTATAAACCAAATGGCAATTTTTTACGATTCGTTTTGATCAGCCTTGCCACTTCGGCGATCATAAATCCGCCGATGCGGTTATCGAAAGCACGGCCAATTAGAAAATCATGTGCCAGTTCATCATAGCCTTCTTCATAGGTAGCCACAGCGCCGATGTGAATGCCCAGGGCTTCCACTTCTTTTTTGTTGCGGGCGCCACAATCAAGGAAGAGGTTATCTACTTTTGGTTGCGTTTCTTTGTCACCGTTAGCCATACGGGTATGAATCGCGGGCCAGCCGAAAACAGCTTTTACTATGCCTTTTTTACCTTGTATCAATACCCTCATTGAAGGAGCGATCTGGTGATCTACCCCGCCATTGCGTTTCAGGTAAATGAGCCCTTCAGGGGAAATATAATTTACAAACCAACTGATCTCATCTGCATGTGCTTCTATCACCACTTTGAAAGGCGCCGAAGGATTTATAACGCCAACTGCCGTTCCATAAGGATCGGTGAAGATCTCGTCTACAAACGGGCGCAGGTAATTGATCCAGAGTTTCTGCCCGCTACTTTCAAAACCGGTAGGTGACGAGTTATTGATATAGTCTTTCAAAAAACCATAGGAAGATTCCGTAATCGTTCTTTTCTTTTTTTGAGCTTTTGCCATAACATATTTTTTTTCGAAAACAAATTAACTAAATACTTGCCAAAAAACTGCTGAGGGCCGAAAACAACATCAGTCCGTCAACTCCAAAGTAATAAAAAAGATATCCCTGTTTTCGCAGCGACATGCGATATACCTGCAAGGTAACCAAACCGGTTATTAAAAACGCGAGTACTTGCCGTCCATCATCATAATAGATGCGCAATAAGATGCCCATCAGCAGGTAGCCTGCAAATACGGCAGCCATAATGATCTTTAACGTGTGTTTATTTACATCGGTGGCTAGACTTCTCAAAGAGCGAAGTTTGTCAACATGGATGTCCCTTGAATCGAATATGATGCAAAGCATAAGCATGAACAGGAACCTGGCACCGAACAATAAAAGGGTATCCTGTCCAAAAGCGGGTAAGCGTTGCTGTTGAACGGGGATGAGTACGGTTACATAGGTCCAGGTGAAAGCCAGTAGAACCGTTTTCAGAAATCCTGCCCTGCGGGTGAATGCAAGCGCTTTAACAGGCCATAACGGTAAACTGTACAGTAAAGTGAGTAAACCTGCTATGGCAAAAGAGGGAATTATATCGGGCATTTCAACCAGGTACCAGCTGATGCCTGCTGCTGCAAACACTAACATCAACAGGTTGGATGCATGATCCTGCAGGAATGTCCGGATATCAGCTGTGCGTTTGAAATAAAACTTACTTAGAATCCAGTAAAAATTATAACTGCCCAGGGTGCTGAAAAAAATGAACCCCATGGTGGGTTTATCTACCGGCAGGTGAAGCAGGATATAAGTCTGGCTGCACAATGCAACCGCACAAAGTGAAATAAAAATGGAATGCGACAGGATGAACTGTAACCAGCGCATTATTCGGAAATGAGGAAAAGAGGATCCGTAGTGGTGATCACATTGCTCTTATTATTGGCCCTGTCTTTTACATAGATCTCAAAGAAAAGCGTATCGGTAACTGTGCTTGGCGGGTTTACAATTGAAGGGATCAGGTTGGCCAGGATCACATCTACCTGCACATTCAGGTTCTTGGTATTAAGTGTTGCAAGGTTTGGAAATTTAAAAGAATCAAGCCTCATTGAATCGGTGGTAAGGTTACGTACATAGATATACGAAGTATCCCCGAAATCACCTTCAGCATCTGTTAGCTGCAACGACATTACCGGCCCTTCATTGGTGCCTGAAAGTGAATTATAGTACCACACATCTGGTGAAAAGCTCTTAAAAGTAATCTGGGGCACAGATTCAAACTTCTCTTTTTTACAGGCTGATAAACTGAACGCTATAAGTAGTATGCAAATGGTAAAACGCATTGGTTTAATTTATATCCAAATTTACTTAACCAAATTGAATAAACAATCTTAAAATAAATTACTCAAATTTGCAGCTAATCATGCATCCCGATTCAACCAATAGCTTTCCGGCAGAAAGAATATTTAACCTGCACAGCGACCAATTTGAGCCTGCTGCGCTGGACCTGTTTCGTTTTCAATATGCTAACAACAGCCTGTACCAGCGCTATTGCCGGGCCATACGTAAATCGCCCGGGGAAATAAATGGTCTTGCAGACATTCCCTTTTTGCCGATCTCTTTTTTCAAAACCAACGAGGTGATCAGCACAAATTTTACACCCGCCCTGGTATTCGAAAGCAGTGGAACCACCGGATCGGTAAACAGCAAACATTTTGTTAAAAATGCATCGCTATATGAAGAAAGCTTTCTTCGGGGCTTCCGGTTGGTATATGGTGAAATTACAGATTACTGCATACTGGGGTTGCTACCCTCCTATCTCGAGCGGCAGCATTCGAGCCTCGTGTACATGACGGAAAGGCTTATCCGCGAATCTGGTAACCCCGATAGCGGCTTCTATTTATACGACTTTGAAAAATTGCAGGAAACCATCCTTCGCAACGAATCAACATCTCAAAAAACAATCCTCCTGGGTGTAACCTATGCCTTACTCGATTTTGCAGAAAAATATCCGATGCAACTTTCCCATACCATTGTCATGGAAACGGGCGGTATGAAGGGCCGTGGACCCGAACTCACCAGGCCCGAAGTACATGAAAGATGCAAACAACGGTTTGGGATAAACGAAGTTCATTCCGAATATGGCATGACGGAACTGCTTTCCCAGGCATATGCTCCCGGCAATGGAATTTTTTCCTGTCCGCCATGGATGAAAGTGATCGCAAGGGCCGAAGACGATCCATTTGACTTGCAGGTTCCGGGTAGTTTCAGTAAAGAAAAACTGACCAGCGCTGTGAACATTATCGACCTTGCCAATATCTACAGTTGCGCATTCATAGCTACAGATGATGCTGCTACATTTTACAACGACGGCCGTTATGAAATTCTTGGCCGCCTCGATAACAGCGATCTCAGGGGATGCTCTTTATTGATCGTTTAATCAAAGTGCGTAATTTAAAAACCAGCCCCCCTGTAGACACAGGGCGACTGAACGATTGCTTCTATTTGAGATTCTTGAAAATTAATAATCACCCTACCTTTTACGCCTCAACGTCAGCAGCACAATATGAAAATACAACCTGGTTCATAAGGAATAAAGAAAATATCCGGGGCATTTCATGACGTGCAAATGAGGCCATTATGATGAAACACAATACCAAAGAAGATTACAGGGGAAATTAATATGATACCCAGCCAAATAACTTTCCAGGGTATTTAAGCAAAAAAATAAAATATAAAAAGCATCTATTGATTACCGTTACCACTACCGCCAGGCGACTTCCCTGCATGCAGGTTCAGTAAAAAGTCAAAAAGATTTACTTCAGTCGGGATCTGTAGTTTTTTTCGTAACCTGTAACGGCTGATCTCTACGCCTCTTACAGAAATATTCATCAGCTGGGCAATTTCCTTGGTAGAAAGATTCATCCGTAAATAAGCGCAGAGCTTGAGTTCATTGGCACTCAGGTTAGGATAGGTATTTTTCAGATCGGCCAGGAAATCGCTGTGCACATGATCAAAATGCATGGTAAACTGCTCCCATTGTTTATCGATCTTATCTTCATCGCTCAACACCCTGATGATCTTTTTGATATCATCTGCATCCTTTTCACTTTCAGTTGTTTTTTTCAATTTCACTACCTGGTCTTTGATCTTACCCAGCAATTCTCCTTTTTGCACGAGGTGCATGGCCACGGAAGCCAGTTCGGTATTTTTGTGCTGTATCTCTGCTTCCAGTTTTTCATTCTTCAGCTTTACGATCTCTTTCTCGGTTTGTTCCAGTTCCAGCTGGTGCAGGTAAAGCAATTGCTGCTGGGCTTCATCATGTTTTTGTTGCTGCGTCCTGAACTTGCGTTTGAGCAAAAGGTATAACCAGTAATTGCCAACCAGGAAGAGGCATATGTAAATGCCATATGCCCAGCGGGATTGATACCAGGGCGGAAGTACCGTGAACCTATAAACGCCGGCAGCTGATTCATTACCCAGGTTGTTACGGGCTTTCACTTTAAAGGCATATTTGCCTGCAGGCAGGTTGGTATATTCCTTTTGGTTTTTGCGGGAGAATTCCGACCATTTTTCTTCAAAGCCTTCCAACACATAACTATACTCAATATTCGATTGCTGCGCATATACAGGTGAGGTAAATTCAAACTGGAATGAATTCCATGAATGACTTACCGCAGTATTTTTTTTATCGGTTTCACTATTGTCGTCATTTACTTCCCCGGTGTAGCCGCCATACAATAAACTGTCGCCGTCATTCTTTGCTGTAACCGAAGTGATCTGTACCTGTAAAGGATATTTTATCTTTTTATAGTTTTCGAAATTGATATGATAAAATCCGCGTTCGCCCCCGATAAATACATTGTTCTTATTCACCGGGTAAATGAGTTCAAAGCCACTCACAAATTTATTGGTGAGCTCAGGGAAATATATGATTTGTGGTTTGCTGGTACTCATATCAACCACACCAAGTATCTTATCAAAAACAAACCAGATATTTCCAAGTTCATCTTCCTTGAGATACCGTACATTTTTATTTTTAAAAAGCGAATTATAAAACGCAGAGGGCTGAAATGTATCTGAATTTTCATTGTATTCATAAATGCCGTTTTCGGTAGTGAGTACCACCCGGTTCTTGATCTTGAAAATATAATTGCCATTGGCTGACAATACCCCTTGCCTGGCTGCATAAGATGTAGTTAAGGGTTTATTGTCTTTCAATTGAACCCGGTAGATACCTTTATAAGGATGAGCTATCCAGATACTTTTATCATCCATGCAAACGAAACGGGCTGATTCAAAATGGGCGGGAATGTTCTTATTGCTGAACTGACCATTAGCATAATCATAGAAATTGATTCCCTGGTACGTTCCGGCAATCATGATCGAAGAAGGCAGCACATTGGAAAATGGCAGGAAGGTCCAGAAGCCAGAGCTGTTATCTATAGCCCGGGCAGCATTATTTTCTATAACGAAGGCTCCATCGTGATGCCCCATTAATAATTTACTATTAACTTCCGACAGGTTCCAGACCTGCCCCTGGGTATTGCCTACCAGGTCGAAATGCCCCTTTACAAAACTGAGATCCTTTTCTGCATACAACGCAGATTTATACAAGCCATTGGAAGTTCCGATGTACAGATCCTGCTGATAGATGGCAGCTGCATAACCCGAACCTTCGTTCTGGTAATCGGGATAAATGTGTTTTACTGCATTGTTATATGCGATGAAGTCGATCCCATTGTCGAGCCCCAACCAGAGATTTTTCTCCCTGTCGAGGTAAATATCCAGGATATTGTTATTCTGCAGTCCCTCTTTACGTGAAAATTGCTGAACCAGGTTGCCTTTCTTATCTATTATATAACATCCATCCAGGTTACTGGTGATAGCGATATGATCGTCGTTTACCATGGTAGACGCAGACAGGTGCATGCCGGCAATGTGATCAAGGAATGAAGAACGCAACTGCTGAACATCGTTACCCACCATGAGGAATACACCGTTCTTAACCGTGGTAAGGATGGCACTATCGCCGCCGATAGACGTTAATGAGGTGGCAAAATAGTCGGCAGGTAATTCAGATTTCTGTATAAATGGCTTCCACACTCCATTATCAAACATCAACAATCCCTTATCAAAATCCTGGGCAATGAGTCGGTTATTGCAGACAGTTATAAAACGCCAATGCTGGCTATGATAAATTGTGCAATGGTTGCCGCTGACCTGGTAAATATTATTACTGGTTTGGAAAAACACCCAGTCACGGTAAAAATAAATCTCCCATACATCGGTAAACGACCGTTCCGATTGTGGTAACAGGTGTTTCATGGAATGGTAAGTGAGCAATCCGTTGGAAGCCGGTGAAAAGTATCCGAATTCATCCTGTCCACCTACATACAGCCTGTTATCGGGGCCAAATTCCAGTGATCGAACAATGCTTTTATTGGGAATCGGGTAGGTTTTCCAATTAATGCCATCAAAACTTAATACCCCTTCACTGTTAGAAAAATACAGTACACCTTTTTTATCCTGGCGGATCTGCCGGTTTTGGGCTCCGGCCTGGTAGGTTTGTTTTGTATAGTTTATGATATCGGGAAGCCCGATCGTATTTTGTCCGAAACCGGCATACGACGCAATGAGTGTAAAAAATACAACAAGACTTCCTTTCATCAATGAAATATTGTATGTGAAAGTAAGAAATTTTAAATGATGTAGTAATGTAGTAGTAAAAATAGCTTAAAAATCAACGATTTTAAAAACTGATGTAGTAGTGATGTATTATTATAATAGGTTCGTGAGCAAGTGGCCTTTAACTTTAGTTTCCATTATTAACTTGTTTTAACTACCATCACCAAACTAAACGATTGCATATGAAAATGAAAAAAGCACTATTTCTTTGTGCCTACCTTTTTTTGCTGAGTATCTCACAGGGCTTTGGGCAAAATCAGAAGGTGTCGGGCCAGGTAATAGGCCAGGACACGAAAGCCCCTCTTGCAGGTGTTTCAGTAACGGTCAAAGGCACTAAGACTGCCACAGTTACCGACAACGCTGGTAACTATTCTCTAACGATCCCCGGTTCCACCGCGGTATTGATCTTCACTTATTCTGGAATGAATCCTGTTGAAAAGACGGTTTCTGCTGCGGAAACGGTGAATATCAGTATGGCAACCAACGCAACAGCACTTGAAGAAGTGGTGGTGAATGTGGGGTATGGTACTCAAAAGAAGAGTGTAAATACAGGTGCCATTTCGAGCATACGAGCCAGGGACCTGGAAAAAGTTCCCAATGGCCGCGTTGAACAGGCCCTGCAGGGTCGTGTTTCAGGGGTCACCATAGCAGCTAATGCGGGTCAGCCAGGAGCTAATTCTACTATCAGGGTTCGTGGGGTAACTACGTTTGGTGGTGGAAATGATCCTTTATGGGTAATTGATGGCGTGGTGGTGGATGCAGGTGCTATAGGTTACCTGAACCAATCTGATATTGAGTCGATTGAAGTATTGAAAGATGCAACTTCTGCTGCTATCTATGGTACCAGGGCTGCAACCGGCGTTATATTAATTACCACTAAAAAAGGTAAAGCTGGTAAAATAAGCATCAGCTACAATGGTTTTTATGGTACTTCAGCTCCCGCCAAAAGGCTCGATTTGTTGAATGCCACTCAATACGCAACGTTGATGAATGAAAAAGCTACTGCCGGGGGCGGAAATGTCCTGTTTCCTGATATCAGTAAATTGGGTAAAGGCACAGATTGGCAAAAGCAGATTTTCAGTAATGACGCCCTTCGTTATTCGCATGAACTTAGTGTAAGTGGTGGTAACGAAAGGTCACTTTTTTACCTTTCTTTTGGCATCCAGGACCAGGAAGGTATTGTGTCGAAAGAGATCTCTAATTATGCTAAAAAGAGTTTCCGCATAAACTCTACACATAAAATTTCTAAAATATTTACGTTTGGTCAGACCCTCGGTTATACCCATCAAAAGTCAGTTGGCTTAGGCAATACCAATAGCGAATTTGGTGGCCCTTTAAGTTCTGCCATTAACCTGGATCCTACAACCCCGGTTGTAGAAACAGACCCGGGTCTTGCAAATGGGGCTCCTTATAATTCAAATCCAGTTATCCGGGATGCTAATGGCAATCCTTATGGCATCTCTTCCCTTGTTGGACAGGAAATGACCAATCCAAAAGCATACTTACTAACAAGGTTAGGCGGTTACAACTGGTCTGATGATATCATCGGAAATGCATTTTTGGAAGTGGCCGTAAATAAACACATCAAACTGAAATCATCAGTAGGTGGTAAACTGGCATATTGGGGCGGACAAGGATTTACGCCTGTGTTCTATTTAAGTCCAACCGTATCTGTTCAGAAAAATAATTTTGGAAAAAGCACCAACAATACCTTCAACTGGAATATTGAAAACACCTTGCTTTATAGCAGGACCATGGGTAACCATGATTTCAGTATTTTATTTGGACAGGGTGCGTATGTAGATAATAATGGAGGTGGTTCTTCTGTAACCTTATTTGACCTGCCTATCAGCAATTACCAGGATGCATCCTTTAATTTCGATATATCACAGGCCAACAGGACCTCTGGTTCTTATGATTTCACCAATCATAAATTATCCTCTTTATTCTCGCGTGTAAATTACAACTACAACGAAAAATATTTATTTACGGGTATCATCCGCAGGGATGGTTCTTCCAGGTTTGGATTGAATAACAAATACGGTACTTTCCCTTCATTTTCATTGGGCTGGATCGCTTCAAAAGAAGATTTCTGGTCGATCAAACAATATGTAAAATACCTGAAAATAAGAGGTGGATATGGTAAAGTGGGTAACGACAACATTAGTGATTTCGGATACCTCTCAAGGGTTGCCGGAGGATTTAACTACAGCCTTGGTAATGCTGGCGTCATCACCACTGGTTATTCACCAACATCACTTGATAATCCTGATCTGAAATGGGAGGAAACTTCACAGGCGAATTTTGGCCTCGAAGCCCAACTGTTCAGAAACTTTACGCTAACCATGGATGTTTACAAGAAAAAAACAACTGGTATCCTTCGCCCGGTTCCTATTCCAGGTTATGTAGGTGTATCAGAATCACCTGTTGCCAATATCGCCAACATGGAGAACAGTGGGTTTGAACTTGAACTCGGTTATCAAAAAACATTCGGACAATTTACTTTTTCTGCAAACGCCAACATGGCTACGTTGAAAAATAAAGTAACCTATGTAAATTCTGATACAAATTATATCCAGGGAGAAGCGGCTTTCCAATCTATGGGACCTGTAACCAGGACAAAAGTTGGGGAGTCATATAATTCTTTCTTCGGTTACCAGACAGCAGGCATCTTCCAGAATGAAGCTGAGATAGCAGCTTACACCAATAAAGCCAATGGATTGATTCAACCAAATGCAAGACCAGGTGATTTCCGTTGGGTAGATGTGGATGGCGATGGCGAAATCACCGGCAAGGATAAAACCTTCCTGGGATCTAATATACCAAAGCTCACTTTTGGTATCACGATCAATGTTGGTTATAAAGGATTTGACCTGATGGTATTCGGACAGGGCGCAACAGGTAATAAAATTTTCCAGGGTTTACGCAGGTTAGACATTATCAATTCAAACTACCAGACCAAGGCGCTTAGCCGCTGGACTGGTGAAGGCACTTCAACTGATTATCCACGTTTAACAAATGATGACAAAAACGGCAACTTTGGTAATATGTCGGATTTCTACCTGGAAAAAGGTGATTACTTCCGCCTTAAGATCGTTCAGTTGGGATACACTTACAGCAATAATTTCCTGAAAAAAATCGGTTTAACAAGACTGCGTGTATACGTAACCGGTGAGAACCTGGCAACCATGACAAAATATACAGGATATGATCCAGAAATTGGTGGAGGTGTTTTTGGAATTGACAAAGGTTACTATCCACAGGCCCGGTCTTTCATTGCCGGTGTTCAGGTACAATTTTAATGAAAACAGATTCTATAGTTAATGAACAAATAGTGTTTTAATTACGTATAATCAACAAATAAATTTAAATACATGAAAAAAATACTCATCAACAGTTTAATGGGATCGGG
>Ga0116158_10004706_pt1 | contig 11638 bp, 11 predicted proteins | sample AD_UKC052_MetaG_FD_89883 | JGI IMG/M metagenome (GOLD analysis project Ga0116158, IMG submission 89883) | Active sludge microbial communities of municipal wastewater-treating anaerobic digesters from USA - AD_UKC052_MetaG | ecosystem: Engineered > Bioreactor > Anaerobic > Digestate | place: USA... | reverse complement strand
TGTCGAGGTCTGACGCCAGGCCGGCCGCGATCAGCGTCCCGGATAGTTCGTCGAACTCGTCCTCTGTGAGCCACACGAAGCGCTGCGCGGGTACGACGGGCGGGGAGGTCAGCGCGCCACCCCACAGCGCCTCGACCGCGTCGATGTCGGCCTTGCGGCGCACACGCTCGACGCGCAGCGCCTGGAACAGTGCGGCGGTGACGAGCCCTCGCTTGTCGAGCACGTCCACCGCCGCCTCTGCCAGCGTGGCGAATGAACCGTTCCCGGGCAACGCGTCGACCAGCTCGGACCCACAGGTGAACCGCAGGAACCGGCGCAACTCGTCTGCGCTGAACACGGACAGGAACAACTTGCTGAGGGCTTCGAACTTCATGGCTCGGCTCGGGTTCGGGCCCCATCATAACGCGTCCGCCGGATCGGGTCACGATCCTCGGCTCCTGGCTCTCACCGCGCGACTACGCCTCCTCCACATACGCAGACCGACTATAAACCGCTGTACAGCGTCGTTCTCACATCGCCAGCGCTCGTCCGGCTCGCCGTCTTGACACCCTGGAACCCGCAGGCGCAGGATCCCACCCGTTCGCGCCCGTCGGCGACGCGCGCATCACATTCATCGTCACGATGCCCATCCTCGACCAGGACGACCTCTATCTACTGTTCGAGGCGGCCGTCGCGCGGGGGCTCCCGCGAGAGGCACTGCTCGCGGGCCTCCCCCCTTCTTACGTGGGGTCTCTCGAAAGCGCCAAGAATGCCAATGGGCAGATCCTGCAGGACCTCCAGCGCCTCAATAGCGACGAGGCGCTCCTCGACGGGACAGTGCCGCTGCGGAGCTGGCTCCGGTCGGCGGTCGCACAAACGAAGGTCTTCTTGGAGGGCGCAGTCTTCGCGGATGGCCTCCGGAAAGTCGACCATGAACTCCTCGGTCCGAAGGCGAGCGCCGTCTCCGATGCGCTGGCAGGCTGGAAGAAGAGCGAACTTCAGGCGCTCGCCCGGCAGCGCCTCGCGGCTTGGGCGGCGCCATACCGCGACGGCGGCGACGCGTTCCCCGTCGTCCGCGACGCCGCCGCGACGGACGGGCGCCTCGACGCCTTAATCACCGCCGCTCTGGCCCAGCGCCTCGACGCCGCCGTCCTATTGCTCGCGGAGCAGCGCGGCCTCGCGGTCAAGGTCCCGTTCGCGGCCAACAAGCTCGAGGGACTTGTCCACGCCAACACGCCCTTCGAGGACGTCCCGGTGTGGCGCACCCGCCTCGCGCGGCACGAGGCGACGGTCTGCCGGATCGAGATCGACGATCGCGCAGCAGGCACCGGATTCCTCGTCGGCCCTGATCTCCTGCTCACCGCACACCACGTGGTCGCTGGCCTGTTCGATCGCGCGGACGCTTTGGCTCACCTGAAATTCCGCTTCGACTTCATGCGCTCGACCGACGGTAACCACCTGCTGAAGGGCACACTTGTGCGCCCGGCCGCCGACTGGAAGTTGGAATGGGCGACCGCCGCCCCGTTCGAGCTCGACCCACAGGCGCCCGTCCGCGAGCTCCGGGCTGATGAGCTTGACTTCGCGCTCATCCGGCTCGAGCGCCCCGTCGGAGATGCGCCCGTCGGCACCGAGAACGTTGGCGCCGACGGCAGGTCGCGCGGCTGGATCCACCTCCAATCCGACGCCGCGCTTGCCCCCTTCGACGTCAATAACGTGACCCTGATCTTGCAGCACCCGGAGGGCGACGCGCTGCAGCTCATGATAGGCACGATCCTCGCTCGACCGCCGCAGCGCGTCCGTTACGACGCCAACACCGCGCACGGGTCGTCGGGTTCGCCATGCTTCAATTTCGCGCTCAACCTGATCGCGCTGCACCACAGCGGCGACGCGAAGGCCAAGGGGAGTGTATATAATCAGGGCGTCCCCACTGCGCAGATCGCAGCCGCGTGCGAAAAAGCGGGGATCGAACTCAGGGAGCCGCCGGAATGACGATGCTCCGCCCCACGAACCTCGGAGGAATCAATAGTGTCTGATGATATGCTCTCCGTCTCGAACACGAGCTCCGCCGATGCGGCGCTCTTCAGCGTTGACCGCCCATCGAGAGGCAACGAGGCCGCCGAGGAGGCGCCGCGCCTGCTCGCGGTGACAGACGGCAGCGCGGGCGAGCCAGCGGACCCCGGCATCTCCGCCCGTAGCTTGCTCGTCCGGGGGACCGAGCCGTTCACGCGCGCCACGGCCCCGCGGTCGCCGTTGGAGACGATCCTCGGCGAAGACGAGCGAGCGCGGATCCTCGACACCGAGGCTGTCCCTTGGCGGATGATCTGCGCGCTAAAAATTCACGGTGCCAAGACTTTCATCGGCACCGGGTGGTTCGCCGGACCACGCACGATCATTACCGCCGGCCATTGCGCGTTTCACCCGGACATGGGCGGCTGGGCGAAGGAGATCCGGATCTTCCCGGGGCGGGACGGTAGGCGCAAGCCGTTCCTCGAGCTCAAGTCCGAACGGTTCTCCACAACCAACCGCTGGCTCACCTCGCTGGCGCCTGACTTCGACTATGCGGCGATCCACCTCGGAGAGGACGCCTTGCCGATCACGGCCGAGACGGGGTGGTTCTCGGCCGCGGTCTACAACGACGCGGCGCTCGCCAGCCAGCGCGTCAACGTCTCCGGCTACCCCTCCGACAAGGGGATCGCCGAACTGGTGGGCACCGAGCAATGGTTCCACGCGAAGCAGATATTGCACACCACGCCTGATCGAATCTACTACGACGTAGATACCAGGGATGGCCAGAGCGGCGCCCCCGTCTGGATCGAGACCGATGAAGGGCCTAGGGTCGTTGGCATCCATGCCTACGGTCTGCGCGGCTCCAGTCCGCTCGGCCTCACCGCCAACTCAGCGCCGCGGATCACCGAGGCCGTTCTCAACTTGATCCGCGACTGGGTCTCACGCACCTAGCGCGGCGCTATTCACCGCAAAAGTCCTGATGGGATCATGCTCAACCCGCCGCCGCAATTGAGCGCATCATCGCCCGGATCCTCGCGCGCTGGCCTGATGTGCGGATCGCCGTGTCACCCGGACCACAGGTCGACGACCACGCTGCCGCGTCGCGCGGAAGACGGCTTCCGCGCCGAACCTCAGCAAGGGCATGATGTTGAGTCTGGTGCTCCGGTCCTAAGTTTTCACTGATGCGCCCTTCTCAGCGAGCCGCCGATCCATGAGGTGCCGAGCCGGCCACAGGGTCACCGGCGGCGACGCGATCCGCTGCCTTTAGTGTTCCTTTGCGAGCGTGTTGAATACCATCGTCATCTGCCAGGAGACTTCAAACGGTGCCATGAGGTATGTGGGCTTCCGGAGCTGTGCTTCCACGAATGTCGTTGTCACTTCGTCGAGACTCATCAGCGGTTCTTGCATGTGATTCAGCCACACGAGACCGTGGTACAGTAAGGCACAGCAAGAGAGCGCGTTGTGTCTTGCATGGTCCACGGATGCGCCGATCCGGCTGATCATATTCACACGTGCGCAGACGGACCGAGCGAGGCTCTCGGGGCCCGCTGCGGCCTTCTGGGCCATCTGACGCGCGCCGGTGGCCACTTCCAAGAACCGGTCAAAATCGTAGCGAAGATCCCAAGCAGTATCATCATATTTCATCGATTTTTTGTGTCGCTCGTCAGTCTCGGTTAATTGCAAGGCCATAACCTGCATGAGGCTGGCTTCGGTCTTCCAGTTCGGTCCATCCATCCGAAAATCGCCGGGACCCTCGCGGGAATCGTTCATTCCGCGCTCGCGAGACCTCGACATCAAGGTAACTCGACCCATCCCTCCGCGCTGCGTCTGCGGCTTGGTGTACGCAGTAAATCCGCCAGTGAGCGCGGCCCCGGTGGCCCTGTACAGCTCAGCGCAGCGCTGGACGTTGCCGGCGTTGTATAATGATGCTCCGGCGGTAATGGTTTGTTCAATCAAGACGATGGCGTTATCTATGGTCGGTTCGCCGAGAAACTCTGAGTCGTCGATTTCATGGGGTAATGCGACGCTGGCCTTCTTTGCTGTCACGCCTCGCCCGAGCAGCGATTCGTACTCCTCCCGCGCGGCGCCGATCTTCTCGGCGAACTCCACGATGAGCGGTTCCTGGAGTTGACGGGCGATTAGAAGAGCTTTGACCAATAGGCCTGAGGATACACCTTGATTCTTCAGGACTTGCGCTGTACGAAATATATACTCGGCAGATTCGATGCTTGGGGCCGGAAGCGCCGAAAGGAGCGACTCGCTGGCCGGAAGCGTCGCAACCAGTCGGCGCAGTCCGGCATTGTCGTCCGGAAAGAGGCGGGCCAGGTAGTCCGTGACTGCATTTAGATCCATGACCCGCCCTCGCGCTAGCGCGCGGATTGCCCCTGGGGGAAAGCAGCCAAATGCACCAGCACACCTTCGTGCACTAACGCCGACGCGATCGTTGAGCCTTGATTGAGTCGAAGGTGGCGACCGAGCCCCACCATCTCGAAGCTCTCGAACTCTCGGACCGCGAGCGATTGCACGAAAGCCTCAGGTGACTGACCCGAACCTGCTGGTGTATCGTCTGTCGGCGCCTCCCCGACGAGGTCAATCGCATAGCTCCGAAGCAATCGCCCCAGAAGCGTCGATAGAACCGAGTCGTGTTGAAACAGTTCCAGGCCGATGAGCCGATCGCCGACGCACACCGCGAATCCCGACTGAAGCGCTTCGACACTGATACCTTCGACCATCTTGTCGAGGGTCCCTTCGTGGCCAGCAAATAAGTCGTGCATGTCATCGGTCCGGGAGGTCGCATGGAGTCGGTGCATCCGATCATCGATGCTAGACCATACTGCTCCCTGATTCGATCGCATCGTGCCGCCGTTCCGCATGGAACGGTGAACATCGCCCATGCGTTGCTCCCTCATCCCTCTCGGCATCATTTGGGGAGAGGTTCCGAACCGGAGGTTTTGACTCCGCGACCAGCGTCCACGCTCCACGCAAGACACAGGAATCAACATCGACTGATTAGGCGGCGCAAGCAAAGTGGTATTGATGGCGCGGTTTTGCTTCGCGCCCGTGAGAGTCTCACCGTCCATTAATAGGACGGCTCGGGGTGAGTTGTTCGTAAACTTGAGCTCGGGTACTGACCCGGATTCAGAGACCTCCTCGATATGAGCAACGCCACTCGCAATCACTTGCTCGAGCAGGAGGTAGTCCGGGGGCTCGGAATTCGGATCGAAGATAGGGTAATAGATAAAGTGCTCCCGGTGCGTCGGATTTCCGAAACGCAAGCTCATCAGTTTCGTGTGTAGCATTTGCAACTTGCAACCTCGATTTCCGGGCATTTTCCAGCCCTCGATGTGGCGTAAATCGCCACCCGTTGTTCGTTGTTCCATGGTAGCGGTAGTGGCGCCTCAGGATGAACATCACGGGCTGTGCCAAAAGTCACATGCGGTTCGGCTTGGCTGTCCTCGCATGAGGATAATGACATTGTTTCGGGCCATGCTCGCATAGGCGCACGGCCCCCGGAACAAAGTTTATTCGGCTCTCTGCGCCGCCCGCAGCGTCTGTTGAGACTGCGGTGCCTACCGCGGCTTGCGGGAGCGGCTCTTCGGGGCCTTGCGGCCCTTGCTGGTGCCGTCCTGGCCGGCCTGCACGATCGTCTTGCTCGTCATGTTGACGGCGTCGCGCAGCACGTTGTCGGCGATGTGGGCGTAGCGCTGGGTCGTGTGGTAGTTGCGGTGGCCGAGCATCTTGCCGACGACCTCGAGCGGGACGCCGTTCATGATCGCGTCGCTGGCGACCGAGTGCCGCAGGTCGTGGAGGCGCACGTCGGGGATGCCGGCCAGTTCGCGGGCGTGGGCCCAGCTCCGGCACAGGCTCCACAGCCGCTTGCCGCCCTTGGAGCAGATGACCAGGCCCCGCTTGGGCTGGCCCTTCGCGGCGGCGATCTTGCCGAGCAGCGCCATGACCTGCTCGGAGACGACGACATCACGCTTGCCGGTCTTGGAGTCGGGCAGGCGCAGCATGGACTGGCGCCAGTCGACCTGCTCCCAGCGCAGGTCACGGACCTCATCGCGGCGCATGCCCGTCAGCGTCAGCAGGCGGATGGCCCAGATCGCCTCGCGGCCGATGTGCCCGGTCTGCCCCGACGGGATGTGCTCGGCCTGTTCGAGCACGCGCTCGAGGCCCTGCCGCTCCTCGGGGCTGAGGAAGCGCTCGACGGCCCGCTCCTTGAACCGCCCGATCACCGTCACAGGATTGCGGCAGGTCGTGATCTCCCATTGCTCGGCCTTTGTGTACATCACGCTGAGCACACAGCGCACATAGTTCGCCGCAGGGCATCGCCTTGAGGCTGTTGTGCAGCCGCTGCACGTCGGCGGTGCTGATGTCCTCGAGGCGCTGCTCACCGAGCGCAGGGAGGATGTAGAGCCGCAGCGTGCTCCGGTACTTGGTCCGCGTGCCTGGCTTCAAGTACATGTCGATATGTTCATGTTCGAAGCGCTTCGAGAACTCGCGGAGCGTGGGCGACTTCGGGCCGATCGGCGGCGCGGCAGCGGCCGTCTTCTTGGCCGTCCGGGCGGCCGGCACGGGCTCGTCCACGCTCGTATCGGCGTCGCGGCGAGCGAGGATGGTCATGGCCTCCCTGCGCGCTTCGTCGACGCCGTAGCCCGGGCGCATGAGCCCGAGGCGGTGCCGGTTGTCCTTGCCGTCGGTGCCCCGGAACCGGGCGAAGAACACCTTCTTGCCGGTGGGGAGCACCCTCAGGATGAACCCGGGTAGCGCGTCGCAGGTGATTTCGTAGCGAGTGGAGCGGGGCTTGGCCTCGCGGGCTTGTGTGTTCGTGAGCATGGCAACCTCCAGACCCGGAACCAAATCGACCCAAAATCGAACCCGCGCAAGGGCCTAAAATGGCCTGTCCTAAAGTACAGAAAATACCGAATTCGCGCAGTAGGGGCTATTTCAGACTATGTGTCTGACATTGCCGTCGTCGCACTCCTCGTCGGGGTCGATGTTGCCGTCGCCGCAGAATGGGTCGGGGGGGCCGCTCGAGCTGCTGCCGGGGTCGGTGGTATCGGTGGTGCGGCCGGGGTCGGTGGTGCTGCCGGTGCTGGTGGTGTTATCGGTGGTGGGGTTGGTCGCTGAACCGGTGGTTTGGCTGTCGGAGCCGCTGCCGTCGGTGGGCGAGGTGGTGGTGTCGTTGCCGGTGTCGCCGGTGGTGGATGTCGATTGGCCGGTGGTCGTGACGACCGGGCCGGTGCTCGAGCCCGACCCCGAACCGGGATCCGACGATGTACCCGTATCGTCGCCGCAGCCGAGGAACATGCACACACTCAATGTCATTGCACCACGATTCAACGAAGCCATCGCGCCACCTCCTACCATCGATATGGTGGCAGTAGAACGGAGCGCACCCGGCCTGTCAAGTCCGGCGGAGGAGCCGAGAGACGGCCCGTTAGCCGCTGGTGGCCGGTGTGGGGCTCGCGGCGGACGCGCTCGCCACATTCGCCGACGTTTGGGCGTGGCGAGTCGGGAGCGCCGGCGGTCGCATAATTTCTTAGACCGCGGTCGGGCGTCGCCGCGTTGATGTCCCAACGCCGGGAGCGGGCAGCGCTCGCCATGCTCGGCGGTCTTTTTCACGCTTAAGCGAACCGAGGAGTATTCCCGTGGCCACCCACCGATCCCAGCGCGACAACGCAGTTGCCTTTGATGACCTGCTCGGCCAACTGGTGGACGAGCTCGCCATGCAGCCGACGATGGTGCCCGAGGTCCTGCCCACGCCCACGCCCGCCCCGGCGGTCGCGGTCGCGCCGGTGGCCTACGAGGTGGCCATGCCCGAGCCGGTGGCGCCGCGCCGCAACGTGATGGGCATCGCCATCGGGGGCGGCATCGCGGTCGCGGGCATCGCCATCGCGCTGGTGCTGATGGGCCGGGGCGAGCCGCCGCAGCCTGCCCCGCAGCCGATGGTCGCGGCGGTGACCCCGGCGGTGAAGCCGGTCGCGCCGGTGGTCGCGCCGGTGGTCGCGCCGGTGGTCGCGGCGCCGGCGACTGGCCTGCCCGTGGGGACAGGTCTTCCGGGACAGGCCGTCGATCCGTCGGCGCTGGCCCAGGCGGTGCCGGCGGGCGGGGACCCGGTTCGTGGCACGGCGACGCCCGCGGGCGCGGCGAAGCCCGCGGTGAAGAAGGCGCCATCGGGGCCGAAGAAGACGCCGCCGGCCAAGCCGAAGGCGAAGGTCGTCGACCCGTTCGACTAGCGATGGGCTCAGGGCGCGAAATGGACGGCGGTCGTGCGGGGCACGGCCGCCGTCCCTATTTGTTCTGGGCCTCGAGGCTGTGCTTGATGGAGGCCTCGACCTCCTGGCGCAGGCGTTCGTTGCGGGCGGCGGCATCGTCGGCGCGCCCCTGATTGACCTTGAACCAGGCGGCGACGCCGATCAGCAGGACCGCGAATACGACCATGGCGATGCCGCGCAGCGGCGAGGTTGTGGACGGTGCGGCGACCGGGGTCGGGGGCGGGGCGAAGGCGCCGCGGGACGGGCCTTTCGGCGCAGCGGCGGCGCGCAGCGGGTCGAAGAAGCGCTCCAGCGGCGGGGCCATGTGTTCGGCGTCGTTGGCTCCCCAGGCGCCGCCGGTGATGTGCGGGCTGGTGGGGCGGCCGTCGGCGTCGATATGGAAGAATATGGGCACGGTGTGGGCGACGAAGCCGGCCTCGGTGAGCTGCTCCGACCATACGTCGATATCGAAGGTCGCGGCGGCGACATCCTTGAATGCGCGCTGCATTCGCGGGTCGCCCAGCGAGCGCTCGAGCTGCACGCTCGGGGGGCACCAGGCCGCGGTGAGATAGACGCAGGGGACGCGCCCGGCGGCGACCGCTTTTTGCTGCCACGCGATGAGCCGGGGCGTCAGCGGGCCGTCGTCGGGGGAGAAGGACTCGAAGCTGAAGTCGGGTCCGTGGAAGGCGGTGAAGGCCATGGCGGGGCGGACTTTAACGCAAGGCGGGCGCGATGTCAGCACGGGCCGATGCGATTCAGGCGGTCTCGATCGTGGCGGCGGCGACGAGACCCAGCTCGATGACGGCGAGCTCACGCATGCGGTATTTCTGCACCTTGCCGGTGACGGTCAGCGGGAACTCGGCGACGAACTTCCAGTGGCGGGGGATCTTGAAGCTGGCGATCTTGCCCTTGCAGTGGGCGTGCAGGGCGTCCTCCGTCAATGTGGCGCCGGGGCGGAGGCGGATCCATGCCATCACCTCCTCGCCGTAGCGCTCGCTCGGTACGCCGATCACCTGGGCCTCGCTGACCTCGGGGTGGGTATGCAGATACTCCTCGATCTCGCGGGGATAGATGTTCTCGCCGCCGCGGATGATCATGTCCTTGAGGCGGCCGACGATCTTGACATAACCATCGTCGTCCATGGTGGCGAGGTCGCCGGTGTGCATCCAGCCGGCCTGGTCGATCGCCGCGGTCGTCGCGGCCGGGTCGTTCCAGTAGCCGCGCATGACGCTGTAGCCGCGGGTGCACAGCTCGCCGGGCTCGCCGCGCGGGACAATTGCGCCGCTGACCGGGTCGACGAGCTTGACCTCGACGTGCGGGTGCACGCGGCCGACGGTGCTGACGCGGCGATCGATCGGGTCGTCGATCGCGCTCTGGGTCGAGACCGGCGAGGTCTCGGTCATGCCGTAGCAGATCGTCACCTGATGCATGTGCATATGGGCCTGGACCCGGCGCATCACTTCGACCGGGCACGGCGAGCCGGCCATGATGCCGGTCCGCAGGGTCCGCAGGTCGAAGTCGGCGAAGCGCGGATGGTCGAGCTCGGCGATGAACATGGTCGGTACGCCATGCAGGGTGGTGCAGCGCTCGGCCGCGATCGTCTCGAGGGTGGCGAGCGGGTCGAAGGCCTCGGCCGGCACGACCATGCATGCACCGTGGGTGGTGCAGGCGAGGTTGCCCATGACCATGCCGAAGCAGTGATAAAACGGGACCGGAATGCACACCCGATCCTTCGGCCCGAGGGCGAGCGCCTCGGCGACGAAGAAGCCGTTGTTGAGGATGTTGTGGTGCGTCAGCGTGGCGCCCTTGGGGAAGCCGGTGGTGCCGCTGGTGTATTGAATGTTGATCGGGTCGTCGAATTGCAGTTGCGCCTCGCGGGCGAGCAGCAGCGCCGGGTCGACGTCGTCGCCCGCGGTCAGCAGGGCGTCCCAGTCGTCGTCGATCACGAGGGCGACGGTGAGCGCGGGGCAGTCGGCGCGGACCTCGGCGAGCATCGCCCCATAGTCGGCCTGACGAAAGCCGCGGGCGTGCAGCAGCACACGCACGCCGGCCTGGCGCAGCGCATAGCCGAGTTCGGCGGTGCGATACGCGGGGTTCAGGTTGACGAGGATGGCGCCGATGCGGGCGGTGGCAAATTGTGTGATGACCCACTCGCTGCGATTCGGGGACCAGATGCCGACCCGGTCGCCGCGTGCCACGCCGAGGGCGAGCAGGCCGCGCGCGGCCCGGTCGATCGCGGCCCACAGCGCGGCGTAGGTGAAGCGGTGGCCTTGCGAGCGCACGACCAGGGCCTCGCGCTCCGGGAAGCGCAGGACGGTGCGCCGGAGGTTGTCGCCGATCGTCTCGCCGAGCAGGGGCTGATGGCCGGGGCCGTGGGTGTAGGAGGCGACCATGCGAGGAGCATCGCCGCAGCCGCGGGGTGATGGCAAGCCCGGCGTCGGCCCGCGGCGGATGCGCTGGCATCGACGTGATCATGGCATGTTAGGATGCGCGCCGTGACCTCCGACATCGTCATTCGTCCCGCCGAACGTGGCGACCTTCCGGCGCTCGGACGGCTCGGCGCGGCGCTGGTGCGCATGCACCACGGCTTCGACGAGCGGCGCTTCATGGCCCCGATCGGCGATATCGAGGCCGGTTATGCGTGGTTTCTCGGCACCCAGCTCGGCGCGGCCGACATCGTGCTGTTCGTGGCGGTCCGCGCCGATACCGTCGTCGGGTATGTGTATGCGGGGATCGAGCCGGAGTCGTGGAAGGAGCTGCGCGGGCCGGCGGGCTTCATTCACGACATCATCGTCGAGCCGGAGGTGCGTGGGCACGGGGTGGCGAGGCGCCTGCTCGCGGCCGCCTCGGCGTGGCTCGAGCAGCGTGGCGCGCCGCGGGTCATGCTCTGGACCGCGGAGAAGAACATCGGCGCGCGGCGCCTGTTCGAGGGCCTGGGCTTTCGCGCGACGATGATCGAGATGACCCGCGAAAGTGGTGAGCCGATCCCGGAATGATCGGTGGGGCTCAGGGGCAGGCGGCGAGCGAGGATATCCAGGCGTCGATGAGGGCCGCGCCCTCGGTGTCGATCACGGCCGAGGCGAGCGCGGGCATGCGCGTGCTGCCGGTGCTGTGCATACGCGCGGAGAGCACGGAGCTCGCGGGGTCGCCGGGGCGGATCAGGCGGGCGTCGGGCAGGTCGAGGTCGCCGGCGCGGGGCTGCGCGTCGCAGACCGCGGTTTCGGCGAGCGGCGTGGCGAAGCGCAGGTCCATGTTTGCGCGGCCGTCGGGGCCGTCGGGGCGGTGACAGGGCGAGCAATTGACGTGCAGATAGGCCCGCGCGCGGGTTTCGAGCGGGGCGTCGCCGGTGATGGCCGGCAGGGGCTCACCGCTCGGGCGCGAGCGCAGCACGCCGC
>Ga0116158_10004704_pt1 | contig 11639 bp, 10 predicted proteins | sample AD_UKC052_MetaG_FD_89883 | JGI IMG/M metagenome (GOLD analysis project Ga0116158, IMG submission 89883) | Active sludge microbial communities of municipal wastewater-treating anaerobic digesters from USA - AD_UKC052_MetaG | ecosystem: Engineered > Bioreactor > Anaerobic > Digestate | place: USA... | reverse complement strand
CCGGACTGACTCCACATTGCTGATATTGGCCTGGGTGGAAATATGCAACGGGATCTCCATCTGGTTGCAATAATCGATTACCGCAAAATCTGCGGCGATCACCGCATCAATTTTGTGTTTCTTAACTTCCTTTAATACGGTTTTGAGTAATTGCATGTCATACTCATACATCACGGTATTGAGTGTGATATAGGCTTTTAGTCCCTGCTTCCTGCAAATAGCACTGACCGTTTTAATATCAGAAATATGAAAGGACTGGGAAGAGCGGGTACGCATATTCAGTTGCTCCACGCCAAAGTAAATGGCATCGGCACCGGCATTGATGGCGGCCTGTAAACTATCGAAAGAGCCGGCCGGCGCCAGCAGTTCCACTTTATCTTTTCTCATTCCACTGATTTATTTCATCCCTTCGAGAATCCGGATGTAGTTGGCTCTTTCAAAAGCAGTCGGGTCTGATACATTCTGCTGACTCATGCTGCCCCTGAATGAAGTGATATCTTCAAAGCCCATCATGTACATCCAGTCCTGCAGTTCCTTATTCATTGTTTTCAGGTAACGAATTCCATTCTTATACAGGGAAGAAGCTGTCATCACCACATCGGCTCCAGCCAGCAGGTATTTGACCACTTCCACTGCACTTTGCACCCCGGTCGTAGCGGCCAGTGATAATTTCACTTTTTCAAATAATAAGGCAATCCATAACAACGGCAAACGGATCTCGCTGGGTTCACTGTAATGCAGATCTGTTTTGAGCACCAGCTCATTGATATCAAAATCCGGTTGATAAAACCGGTTAAATAATACCAGGGCATCGGCACCGGAGTTTTTCATACGCATGGCCATATTACCTGTTGCACTGAAATAAGGATTTAATTTCACTGCCACGGGAATCTTCACATTCGTTTTAATCGCCTCAATGATATTCAGGTAACGATGCTCCACTTCGGAAGAAGACATCGTTATATCTGCCGGGATAAAGAATATATTCACTTCCAGTCCATCCGCACCTGCCTGTTCGATCTGTTTGGAGTAATCAATCCAACCCTCAGTCGTAATCCCGTTCAGGCTGCCAATAATGGGAATATTCACGCGTTCCTTCGCTTTCCGGATATTCTCCAGGTATTCATCCACCCCCACATTAAAATCATCGAGGTCAGGAAAATAATCCAATGCCTCCGGGAATGCATACGAGGTTTCAGACATAACGGTATTCATCCTTGCTTCTTCCTTCCTTATCTGCTCTTCGAACAGGGAAAACATCACCACGGCACCCGCACCATTATCTTCCATTTTTACGATATTATCAAGCTGTTCGGACAAAGTGCAGGCAGAAACAACAATGGGTGAATTCAGTTTCAGCCCCATGTAAGTGGATTGGAGTGTCATATACTTGTTTTTTATACAATTGTCCTGAAGCTTATGGCCACTTCAGGACAATTTAGATTTACTTAATTCTTCCCGGGCATGTAACATGCGACAGGCTTATCCTATAGGGACAAAATCACTGGCTTTCTTCGTTGCCAGTTCTTCATAGGTTTTCCATTTCAGGTTGACCAGGTCCTGGGCATGATTCATCAGGTGCTCAGCTACTTCAGGATTTGTCATCGTGAGTACTTTATACCTCAGCTCATTATAGGTATAGTCTTTCAACGTAATCGTTGGCCTGGTGGAATCCAGCACAAACGGATTCTGATTTTTCTTCCGCAGCATCGGGTTGTAACGCAACAGCGGCCAGTGACCACTGGCAACCGCTTTTTGTTGCTGATCCAGTCCGTTTTTCAGATCATACCCGTGAGCAATACAATGGCTGTAAGCAAGGATTAATGATGGCCCATCATACGCTTCTGCTTCCCGCATGGCCAGCAGGGCCTGTTGCGGATTGGCGCCAAAAGCCACCCTTGCCACATATACATTACCGTAAGAGATCGCCTGCATCGCCAGGTCTTTTTTACCACCTGCTTTACCACCGGCTGCAAATTTTGCGGTAGCCGCTGTCGGTGTTGACTTGGAAGACTGACCTCCCGTATTGGAATATACTTCGGTATCAAGGACGAGTACGTTAATGTTCCGTCCGCTTGCCAGCGCATGGTCCAGACCTCCATAGCCGATATCATAAGCCCATCCGTCACCACCAATCAGCCATACAGTGCGACGTACCAGTTGGTCCGCCACTGAAAGCAGATGCTTCGCTGCAGGTTTGTCAATGGACCTCAGTTTTTCCATTAAATCATCCACCCGGACTCTTTGTTCCACCAGTTCTGACTCGAGGGTTTGTTTCGCTTCCACAATATCTTTTACATATCCTTCACCCAGTTCACCCTTCAGTTCATCCAGGTATTGATGCGCCACACTGAGTTGCTTATCAGCCGTGATCCGCATACCCAATCCAAACTCGGCATTGTCTTCAAACAACGAGTTACTCCAGGCTGGTCCGCGTCCTTCTTTATTTACCGCCCACGGGGTGGTAGGCAGGTTACCGCCATAGATAGAAGAGCAACCCGTTGCATTCGCAACAAGTAAACGGTCTCCGAATAATTGGGACAACAGTTTCAGGTAAGGTGTCTCCCCACAACCGGCACAGGCACCGGAGAATTCGAACAGGGGTTCCAGAAACTGGGCACCATGAACGGTGGAGAAATCAATTTTTGACCGGTCATTCCAGGGCACGTTCTCAAAGAACTCAATACTTTTCTGCTCCTGTTTAAGAATCGGATCTTTATCCACCAGGTTGATGGCTTTACGGGCACGGTTGGTTGGCTCAGTAGCCGGACAAACCTCCACACATAAATTACATCCTGTACAATCTTCTATATAAACCTGGAGGGTGTATTTGGTTTCCGGGAAACCTCTCGCATTGATCGGGGCGGATTTAAATCCTTCCGGTGCTTTTTCTAAATGGTTCTCATAATAAAACTTGGCACGGATACAACTATGCGGACATACATAAGCACAGTTACCACACTGGATACAAAGATCCGGTTCCCACAACGGCACCAGGTCGGACACATTTCTCTTTTCCCATTGTGTGGTCCCGCTCGGATAGGTTCCGTCAATGGTCATTTTACTCACCGGAATATCATCCCCGTGGCCCGACATCATCATAGCGGTCACATCTTGTACAAAAGCAGGTGCTTTATCCGAAACGGTCAGCAGTTCAACCATGGCAGAGGATGCTTTAGCCGGAATCTCCACCTGATACAGGTGCGCCAGTGTGGCATCCACGGCCTTGAAGTTCTGCTCGATTACTTTCGGACCTTTTTTGAAATATGTTTTTTCAATCGCTTTCTTGATCTGCTTAATCGCATCGTCTTTCGGCAGTACACCAGACAAGGCGAAATAACAGGTCTGCATGATCGTATTGATACGTCCACTCATACCCGTTTCGCGGGCAACGGTAGTGGCATCAATCACATATACGGTGATTTTTTTATCGATAATCTGCTGTTGTACCTGACCGGGCAATTTGCTCCATACTTCATCCTTATCAAAAGGACTGTTCAACAGGAAGGTAGCTCCGGTGCTGGCAAACTCCAGCATTTCCACTTTCTCCACAAAATTGAACTGGTGACAAGCTATAAAGTCGGCTTTGGAAATCAGGTAAGGCGCGCGGATCGGTTCAGGACCGAAGCGCAGGTGAGAAACGGTACGGGCTCCGGACTTTTTGGAGTCATACACAAAATATCCCTGGGCAAACAGATCCGTATTCTCCCCGATAATCTTAATGGTGTTCTTATTGGCACCAACGGTACCATCCGCACCAAGGCCAAAGAAAAGTCCCTGTCTCCAGGCTGATTCATCCAGTTTATATTCCGGATCAAATTCAAGACTGGTAAAGGTTACGTCATCATTAATTCCAACCGTGAAACCATTCTTCGGATTATCTTTTTTCAATTCATCATATACTGCTTTCACCATGGCCGGGGTAAATTCTTTGGAAGAAAGTCCGTAACGGCCGCCAACGATTCTCGGTAACGTTTTAATTTTTCCCAGCTGGAAGGCTTCGACCATAGAGGCCAGTACATCCTGGTACATGGGTTCGCCCGCTGCGCCGGATTCCTTGGTACGATCCAGTACAGCAATGATCTTTGTGCTGGCCGGGATGGCTTTTACAAAATGATCCATGGAGAACGGACGGAAGAGACGTACATGCAGTACCCCGACTTTCTCACCGGCTTTCTGCAGCGCTTTGACAGTTTCAATGACGGTCTCACCACCGGAACCCATCACAATCACCACGCGTTCTGCATCTGCGGCTCCGCTGTATTCAAATAACTGGTATTTACGTCCGGTCATTTTGGCGAAGTCATCCATCACGTCCTGTACAATACCCGGTGTATTATTATAAAAGGTATTCACGGTTTCGCGACCCTGGAAATACACATCGGGATTCTGGGCCGTACCACGTATAAAAGGATGATCCGGATTCAACCCCCGTCCACGATGGGCAATCACCAGGTCATCGGGCACCATGGACCGGATCTGATCATCACTCAGCAGTTCCAGTTTATTTACTTCGTGTGAAGTACGGAACCCGTCAAAAAAGTGCACAAAGGGAATTCTTGATTTCAGGGAAGCCACCTGGGAGATAAGCGCAAAGTCATGGGCTTCCTGAACACTGGCGGATCCCAGCATGGCAAAGCCGGTGGTACGGGCGGCCATCACATCCTGGTGATCACCAAAGATGGATAGACCCTGTGCGGCCAATGAACGGGCTGCCACGTGGAAAACGGTGGCGGTTAATTCACCGGCAATCTTATACATATTGGGCAGCATCAGCATCAAACCCTGGGAAGCGGTAAACGTAGTGGTCAGTGAACCGGTCTGCAGGGCGCCGTGTACCGTTCCTGCGGCACCACCTTCACTCTGCATTTCAATTACATCGGGAACGTTACCCCAGATGTTTTTTGTTCCTTTAGCTGCCCATTCATCGGCCAGTTCCGCCATATTGGAAGAAGGCGTAATGGGATAAATCGCACAAACCTCGTTGATGCGGTAGGCCACATAGGCCGCGGCTTCATTGCCATCAATGGTGGCGACTGACTTATTTTTATTTGACATCTGTAGTAGAATTAACAGGTTCAGAAATCATATCTATTGCATGACAGGGACATTGCTCATAACAAACCGCACAACCAGTGCAGGCATTGTAATTGAACTTATACCGGTTCCCCTTGCCTAATTTGATGATGGCATCTTCAGGACAAGCACCAAAACAACCATCACATTCAAAACAGTTTCCACAACTCAGGCAGCGTTGTGCTTCAAAGCGGGCTTCTTTTTCTGAGAGGCCACTGATCACTTCGTCAAAACTTTTCACGGCCACAGCAGGAGCCAGTTTATCCTGTTCTTTCTGCGGGGCATCCGTTTTATACCACATATGCAGTTTCCGGAACCCGGCAGTCGGATGCTTATCAGGTTTCTGGTAAGGATCCTGCATCAGGAAACCATGCATATATTTAGCGGCTTTCTTACCATGTCCGATGGCAATGGTGGTGCTTCTGTTTTCACCAGGTAGCATATCGCCGCCTGCGAAAATTCCTTCATGACCGGTCATCCGGAGTCCATCGATCCCCACAGTACCATCATCGTTTACTTTTATACCAGTAGCGGAACGGAGGAATCCGGTATCGGATTCCTGCTTATTGGCGTTGATCAGCACATCGGCATCGACGGTTTCAAACTCACCGGTTCCTACCACTTTCCCTTTCTCCACTTTTGTTTTTTCCAGGGTGATTTTATTTCTCTCAATTTTACTGATGCTGCGGAACAACTGCACATCCACACCTTCTGCCAGGGCATCTTCGGTTTCGTAATCATAAGCCGGCATCATTTTTTTATCCCCGGGAAAATAAACGGATACTTCAGAACCGAAGCGCTTGATCATACGGGAGAGATATAAAGCCAGTTTACCACCGCCGTACACCACCACTTTTTTCTTAACATATGGGGAAGAATTCAATTTGGCTTCGCGGAAAAATTCGAAGGCATCGGTCATGTGTACAGAACCATCCTGCGGAAATGTTTCCGGACGGATCAATTGGGCGCCGATGGAAAGATAAACGGCATCGAAATTACCAGCTTGCTTCTCTGTAAGCACATCCTGTACTTTATAGTTCAGCCGGATCTTGACGCCCATTTTAACAATGCGGTCCACTTCGGCATCCAGTATTTCTTTTGGCAGGCGGTAATCCGGTATACCGGTCCACATCAGACCGCCGGGATGTTTACCTGCGTCATATACTTCAACAGTATGTCCCAGTCTGGCGAGGTGATAAGCAGCTGAAAGTCCGCCCGGACCAGCTCCCACCACCAGTACTCTTTTCCCGGTTGGTACTGCCTCAAAACGAACCGGCCATTTCTGGCTGATGGCTTCATCCCCGATATACCGCTCCACTGCGTGAATATTAACTGTGGTTTCGATATGATTCCGGTTACAACCTGTTTCACAAGGCTTAACACAAACCCTTCCCATTATGGCTGGAAAAGGACAATCTTCCAGTAAGGTCTGGAAGGCTTCAAAATAATTGCCGGATTGTGCATGCGACAACCAGCCCTGAATGTTCTGACCAGCAGGACAGGCACTGTTACAAGGAGGCATAAAGTCAACATAGACAGGACGACGGGAACGTAGCGGACCGGTTCCTTCCGCATGGGTGAGGAGGTCAACCGGTTTTGTAATATCATTTGCAGCCATGATGAATGGTTTAAAGGGCAGGCGGTATGCATACCCATGAATAGGCTTTTTAAAAACCAAAGCAAAATAGAACCATTCGGCAAGGTGGGGGGTGACGTGATTCAGTCAAAAAAATGATTCCTATCATGTTATTCGACAATCGCTTACCGGGGAATGGGGCTTCCCGGAAATAAAAAAGCCGGCCATATGGCCGGCGGCAGTAAGTTTGGGTCCAGGGGTCAGAAACTATACCCCACACTCGCGGCTCCGGAAGGCATAATGTACCCGTTGGCGATGATCGGGGTAAAACCGATCCTCCAGGTAAATCCGCCTTTCAGGGGCTGACGACGATACATAAAAGAGGCCGTTCCGAATAAACTGGAACGGGCACTGTCGTTATAATTCATGATATCGATCTTTTTGCCGGTTACAGTTAATCCTCCTCCCACTTCGAAAGTATGGGGAGAATCCAGTTTACCGAAAATATAGTTGACTTGCAGCGGTACGGTGACCACGGACTGAGAATAATAATTATAGTACATCCCGTTGTTGTAATTATACTGTTCCCCGGTATAAAAGCCGAGTCCGATCCGGCCACCCCAACCAAGGGATGAGGTATTGAAACGGGTATCAATATTCGCAGAAAACAGGATACCAGGGCCGCCCACTTCCGCAAAAAACTGGGTGCGACCGGGGTATTTCCCTACTGTATTTCTTGGCTGTGCGTACAAAGCAAATGAAACTACAAGGGCCATTATAAACAAAAGACCTTTTTTCATAATAGTGGTTTAATAATTGACAAACTTACTGGAAAACCGCTGCACAAGGATTGAAAAAGAAATGTTAACGTATATAAAAAGGCAGCCATTTCATGCTGCCTGTATTATACATTCTATACTCAATAATCACTTCTCCCCACTCCCGACTCCTGACTCCTGACTCCTGACTCCTATCCGATACTCTCCAGCACAATCCGTTTCAATTCACTGATCGCCACCCGCTCCTGCAACATGCTGTCGCGGTGACGGATCGTAACCGTATTATCATCCTTAGTTTGATAATCCACAGTTACACAAAACGGTGTACCAAGCGCATCCATCCGGCGGTAACGTCTGCCTATTGAATCTTTCTCTTCGTAAAAGCACCGAAAATCACCACGGCATTCGTTGATGATCTGCCCGGCAATTTCTGGCAATCCGTCTTTTTTGTTCAGTGGTAATACTGCCATTTTAATCGGAGCCAGTTTGGTCGGCAGGTGCAGGACCACCCGGCTGTCGGGTTTTTCAGGGGTGCTGAGATCCTGTTCTTCGTAGGCATGACTGATCACGGCCAGGAACATACGATCCAGTCCGATGGAGGTCTCAATTACATAAGGTATATAATTACCATACGGCTTGCCGGTTGCAGGATCAAGATCATTATCGAAATACTGTTGTTTCTTCTTGCTGTATTCCTGGTGTTGTTTCAGGTCAAAATCGGTACGACTGTGAATACCTTCCAGTTCCTTGAAGCCCATCGGGAATTCAAATTCAATATCGCAGGCCGCATCCGCATAATGCGCCAGTTTAACGTGATCATGGAAGCGGTATTTTTCGGCCGGTATACCAAGGCTTTTATGCCAGTTCAGGCGGGTTTCCTTCCATTTTTCATACCACTCTTTCTGTGTGCCAGGGCGGATGAAGAATTGCATTTCCATCTGTTCAAATTCCCGCATCCTGAAAATAAACTGGCGGGCTACGATTTCGTTACGAAAAGCCTTACCGATCTGGGCGATACCAAAAGGAATTTTCATCCGGCCGGTCTTCTGCACATTCAGGAAGTTGACAAAAATACCCTGGGCCGTTTCCGGACGGAGGTAAACTTTATTATCGGCATCCTCACTGGAAACGGTGGAGCCAAATTCGGTGGAGAACATCAGGTTGAACTGACGGATATCCGTCCAGTTGCAGGTACCACTGATGGCACAGGATATCTTATTGTCTTCGATCAGTTTTTTCAATCCTGTAAAATCATCTTTGGCCAGCAACTGTTCCATGTCAGCAATTATTTCATCTGCTTTGTTCTCATGGCTCGCGACTCGTAACTCGTCACTATATGCTTCAATGAGATGATCCACCCGGTAGCGCTTTTTACTGTCCTTATTATCAATCATCGGGTCATTGAAATTGTCCACGTGACCGGAAGCTTTCCAGGTAGTCGGATGCATGAAAATCGCGGCATCAATACCTACAATATTATCCTGCAGCTGGGTCATGCTTTTCCACCAGTAGTCTTTGATATTTTTTTTCAACTCACTGCCCATTTGGCCGTAATCATACACGGCCTGGAGGCCGTCGTAGATTTCGCTGCTGGGGAAAATGAAGCCATATTCCTTACAATGCGAGATAATCGCCTGAAATTGATTTGTTTCGTTTGCCATAGGCGGCAAAAATAAGCCCAAAATTTGACTTCCGGTTTTCTTTACCTTTGCAGTAATTAAATCAACCGGTCATGAAGAAATCCGCTTTCCTGGTAGCCGCCCCGGCCCTGCTCATCGGCCTGTTGGCGTTCAATAATTTTTCCGCTTCCAAAAAACAGCACAACGCCCAAACAGGTGTTTGTGCCGAAATGAAAGCTGATTGCCGGATGGCCCCCGACACCATGCGGAAAGACCCTATTTGCGGAATGATGGCGGATGATACGAAAAAGGATACTGTCCATTATAAACATGCAGTTTATGCATTCTGTTCCAAATACTGCAAAGAGGAATTTGTGAAAAATCCCGCTGCGCATGTTCCCAAAAAGAAGAAAAACTAATAATCAGCTACCATAAACCCGCACATGCTCCGGAAATCAGCTGCCTTTATTTTATTATTGACTTTCACCGCTATCTCTTTCCAGGGAACAGGGCTGTTATTTAATTACCGTTTTAATAAATCCGTTTTCGAGAAAAACTGTATCAATAAAAAAAGACCACAGCTGAAATGTGAAGGCAAATGTCAGCTGATGAAAAAAATGCTCGAAAGGGAGCAACAGGATCAAGATCATCCTGAGTCAAAGCCGGATGTACAGGTTACCTTGTTCATTGCATTTTCCGATACGGACGTAGTCTGTACTCCTGAAACGGGTATTTATTCAACCTTTCCACCTTATACTTCCCCCCATCTTTCTGACAATACCACGGATATTTTTCACCCGCCCCGTTGTTGAGGTTATACTACCTATGCACCTCTGTTTTTTCTAATTTAAAAAATCAACGATGACGGCACATTATGACAATAATGATGCTGATACGATGCGGGCTATAAAACGGCTGCGCAGTCTGATCAGTATCGTCCTGGTATTAATTGCAGGTACAATAGGCTATATCGCCTGGACCTTTTATAATTAAATCAACCGATGAAAAGAATACTGCTAATGGCCGGCCTGTTACTATCACTGTCAGGCTGGTCTCAACAAAAAGACTGGAAGGAATACCGGGATTTTTATGACCTGGTGGTACTGATACTTCACCCGGCAGAATACGGGGAGCTGAATTCAGTAAAAGACAGTGCTAACCTGTTGCTCGAGAAGGCAATTGCCTGGCAGGCATCGCCGGTACCTTCCCGTTACAAAAAAGCAGAACAAATCAAAAAAGGGCTGATCGAACTGACAACTTTCTGCCGGGAACTGCAGGATGCAGTGATTCAGAAAAAGGATGACGAGATCATCAGCCTACTGGCCATAAAAACGCATAACAAATTCCATGCTGTTTCGGGCCGGTATATGTTATAACATGACCATTTAAAAAAAATAAACGCAATGAAATCTTTTATACTTTTTACCACTTTCTTATTCCTGCTGGTTTCCTGTAACCGGAAAATGGCAGCCGGTAATAACCCGGAAACCGCCTCTAGTACCCTCACCCTCCGCTTTGAAAACAGCGCGGGTAATCAAAGAGTGGCAATGAACGGAGATCGCTATACCAACGCGACCGGGGAGGCGTTTTCCGTTACCCTGTTGCAATACTTTATCAGTAATATTTCTCTTAAAAAAACGGACGGCTCAGTCATCACCCTGCCCCAGGATTCTTCATACTTCTTAGTTAAAGAATCTGTTCCGGAATCCAAACAAATCACGCTTACTGTTCCAAAAGGGAATTATGCATCGGTTTCCTTTATGCTGGGTATTGACAGCCTCCGGAACACCAAACCGCTGGCTGAAAGGACCGGGATTCTTGATCCGGCAGGAGGTGCGGAAGGGATGTACTGGGGTTGGAACAGTGGTTATATCTTTTTTAAAATGGAAGGCCATTCCGCTGCTATTCCGGACAACAAAGCCGGTACAAAAAAATTCAGGTACCATATTGGTCTCTATGGAGGTATGAACTCACCAACCGTCAACAATATCAAAACAATAACCCTGGATCTGAAAGACAAACAGGTGGCAAAAGCAGGTCCCGGTAAAAAACCCGTGGTTATTATAAATACCAATATCCTGCAAATGTTTACCGGCACGGAGAATATAAGCATTGCTAAAAACCCTGTTGTAATGGTATCTCCCTTTAGTAAGTATATCGCGGATAATTATGCATCCATGTTCAGTCTTGTTGCGGTTGACAATCAATAACCATTAAAAAATGAAAAAAACGTTTCTTTCTAAGCGTTTGGTTACTAGCCTTGGTCTGTTTTTGGCCATCGCACTGGCCGCCAGTTTTACAGTCAGGCAGGAACTGTTTCACCAACCTGCTAATTTTCCGGACCCGGTTTATAATACCGGGGCAAACCCGGTTACTGATGCTGGTTTTACACTTGGAAAAAAATTGTTTTACGATCCGATTCTTTCTGCGGACTATACGATCAGTTGCGGCAGCTGTCATATACAAGCTGCCGCATTTTCGCATCATGGTCATGATCTGAGTCACGGCATACACGATTTGCTGGGCACCCGGAATGCCCCCGGGCTGCAAAATCTCGCCTGGTACTCCCGTTATATGTGGGATGGAGGT
>Ga0116158_10004703_pt1 | contig 11639 bp, 10 predicted proteins | sample AD_UKC052_MetaG_FD_89883 | JGI IMG/M metagenome (GOLD analysis project Ga0116158, IMG submission 89883) | Active sludge microbial communities of municipal wastewater-treating anaerobic digesters from USA - AD_UKC052_MetaG | ecosystem: Engineered > Bioreactor > Anaerobic > Digestate | place: USA... | reverse complement strand
TGTTCCGGCCAGAGCATGGTGGTCTGCATGGATGTTGCGACCACCGTGCGCAGTGGGAGGAACAGGAGCACACACGCACACCAGCTCCACGAGCGATGAGCTCGCGCCAAGCGGTCCGTGGCCAAGGCGATGACCAACACCGCAAAAAGCACCCAATGGATAGCCGCGCGGTCCAGTGGGTACTTCACCCCCATCGCCTGGAACATCACGAACCGGCCAGCCATCTCGGCCACCAACAATGCCGTAACGGCTACCAAGGGGTTCATCCATGCGGCAGCCTGCTTTCGCCACACTTCCCGCGCAGCGATGGCCACTGCAGCACTTACGACGAGCACGGTGGACCAAGCAAGCCACAGCTCAGCGTTGCCTAAGACCAACCTGTTCAATGACACGAGCGAGCCGGAGATCAGGCCTTGGTCGGTGCCGTAGTACAGTTGCCCGCGCTCAGAAAGACCGAACGCATAAGTGGCGAGGTAGTAGAGCGGCCCCACGCCTAGAAGCAGGAGCGCCAACAGTGTCCTGATCCGTTCGTTACGCTCCATGCGCAAGAGCAACAACAGCACCCCGCCTAACACCGCGCACCACACCACGATCAAGGAGAGGTTCGCGTAAGTGGCAGCCGCCATGGCCAACAGTAGCAATCCAAGATCCTGTTGCTTTCGATGCTGGACGAAGGCGACCCCATGCACCAGTGCCACCAAGAGGAAGGCGAGACCTGGCCCATATCCACGGAACAAGCTGAACAGATCGAAGGCGAACGGCATGAACAACATCGCCAAGAGCATGACCCATCGCACCACGGGGTCTTCCACCCACCGCCCTGCACGCCACGCATAGGCTGCATAGAGCGCGAAACAGACCACACTGAAGGCACGCAGCACCAAAGGGGCAGGTCCGAAAAGTTGGTACAACGGAAGCGTCACGAACGACACCAGGAGGTGATTGGCGGCATCCCACTGCGCATGGAACGGCAGCACATCCTCTAGTTGGATGTACATGAAGAAGGTACGGGCCTCGTCGTGTACGAGCGGGATGGTGATCGCGCGCCACAACACGATCCCGAACGCGATAAGGGCCAGCAGGAAATAGATCCTTCGGGAATTCACCCCGGCGGAGATGGGCTCCGATCCTACGTTCATGCTGCTATTGGCCGCGCTTCCGTACGGTACGCTGCTCGATGCGCTTCTCGTACCCTTCACCTTTGAAGATGCGGTTCACGAAGATGCCTGGCGTATGGATCTCATCCGGATCCAGTTCGCCCGGCTCCACCAGTTCTTCCACCTCGGCCACGGTGATCTTGCCGGCCATGGCCATCATGGGGTTGAAGTTGCGAGCCGTGCGTTTGTACACGAGGTTGCCGAAACCATCCCCCTTCCACGCTTTCACCAAGGCGAAGTCCGCGCGGAGCCAATTCTCCATCACGTACATCTTGCCATCGTACTCGCGCGTCTCCTTGCCTTCGGCGATCTCGGTGCCGTAACCAGCGGGTGTGAAGAATGCGGGGATCCCGGCACCTCCAGCGCGGCAACGTTCGGCCAATGTGCCTTGTGGGATCAGGTCCACCTCCAGTTCGCCGCTCAACATCTGGCGTTCGAACTCGGCGTTCTCGCCCACATAGCTGCTGATCATCTTCTTGATCTGGCGCGTCTGCAACAACAAGCCCAATCCGAAATCATCCACACCGGCGTTGTTGCTGATGCAGGTGAGGCCTTTCACGCCTTTGCGCACCAGGGCCGCGATGCTCTTCTCGGGGATGCCGCAAAGGCCGAAGCCGCCGACCATCAACGTCATGTTATCCTGGATGCCTTCGAGGGCTGCATCCGCGTTCGTTACGATCTTGTTCATGCGCAGGTGAAGTGCGACGAAGATAGCGGGAGGGATCGGGGCGGTGACGAGCCGTCAGCCTCAGAGACCGCTGGTAAGCGGTCCATCTGTGTCATCTGTGGACAAGACCTCAGTGCCCTAATCCCAAGTAGGCTTCGTCACCCCGCCCAATGTCAGCCTCATAGACCGCTGGTAAGCGGTCCATCTGTGTCATCTGTGGACAAGACCTCAGCGCCCTAATCCCAAGTAGGCTTCGTCACCCCGTTGGTCGCACCGCCCTTGTTGCGGCAGTTCGTCTCCACGCCCAGATCACCTTCCGGCCGTTCGAAATCGCCGGTACTGATCTCGATACGCGGGTTGGCGTACACCTTGTTCATGTAGTAGCCGTAGATCGGCAGGGCCATGTTGGCGCCTTGTCCTTTATCGGTACTTGCGAAACGCACGCTGCGGTCATCAGCTCCGGTCCACACACCGGTCACCAGGTCGGGTGTGATGCCGATGAACCAGCCATCGCTGTTGTTCTGTGTAGTACCGGTCTTGCCCGCTGTGGGGAATTTGATGTTGCCGTATTTGGCACGATTACCCCAGCCCATGCGCAGTCGCATACCTGTACCGACGGTCCTGTTGGTGCTCGCGTTGTAGGCGCCATCGGTCACGCCTTTCAGCATGTCCAGCATGATGTACGCCGTGCGCTCGTCGAGTGCTTCGTAGGTGTTCGGCGTTACATCGTACACCGTGTTACCGTTCTTGTCTTCGATCCGGGTGAAGATGATCGGTTCGATGTACACGCCTTGGTTGGCGAAGCTGCTGAAAGCCCCGGTCATCTCCATCAACGTGAGATCCGCAACGCCGAGGCAGAGCGAAGGCACGGGATCCAGCGGGCTCTTCACACCCATGTGGCGCGCGAGAACGGTCACCGATTGTGGGCCGTATTGCTTCATCAACCATGCCGTCACCGTGTTCATGGAATTGGCCAATGCGTACTTCACGTTCACCATGCCGCCGTACACGGCATCGCTGTTCTCCGGGCACCAATCCGGCTGGCCGGGCGGCATATCGAAACACACTTTCTGGTTGGGCACTTCGCGGCACGGCTCCATGCCTTCGCGGATCGCAGTGGCGTAAACGAACGGCTTGAAGGTGGACCCCACCTGTCGACGTGCCTGTTCCACGTGGTCGTACTGGAAATGCTTGAAGTCGATCCCGCCCACCCAGGCCTTCACGAAACCGGTATGTGGATCCATGCTCAGCAAACCGCTTTGCAAGAAACTCTTGTAGTAACGGATGGAATCCATCGGGCTCATGGTGGTGTCGATCTCGCCTTTCCAGCTGAACACGCGCATCTTCGCCGGGGTGTCGAAGATCTTGGGGATATCGGCCTCCGTCACCACTTTCCAGTACGTGTCGCAGCCGCCGAGGTCGGGCTTGCAGTGCCAGTGATCACTGCCTTCGTGCTTCACCTTCTCGATGTATTTCGCAGGGCGTTCGCAGTTGCCGCATTGTTTTCCGGTCAACACTTTGTAGCGCACACTGCGTTGCATGGCGGTCTTCAAGATGCCATCGATCTCCTCTTTGCTCACACGGAAATCGAAGGGCCGGTTCTTCTTCTTGCCGAGATCCTTGAAGAAGTCGGCTTGCAGTTCAGTACCCAGGTGTTCGCGCACAGCGAATTCACCGTAGCGCTGCATGTCGCCATCCAGCGTGGTGTACACCTTCAAGCCATCGGTGTAGATGTCGTAAGCCGTGCCGTCGGACTTCGCATATTTCAACGTTCCATCCTCATTGGTTGAGGCGAGCAGGTCTTGCAATTTCGAACGCAGCACCTCGCGGAAATACGGGGCTGGTCCTTCGGTATGGTCCACGCGCTGGAAGTTCAACCCGAGCGGGAGGGCTTTCAACGAATCGTATTGCGCGGTGGTGAGCAGCCCGTTGCGGCGCATCTGATCGAACACCACCATGCGGCGATGCATCACGGTATCCAGTCTGCTGGCGCGGTTCGGATTGAAGAGCGCTGGGTTCTTCAACATGCCCACGAGCATCGCGGCTTCTTCGATCTTCAACGAGTCGGGTGTGGTGTTGAAGTACACGCGCGCCGCACTGTTGATGCCCACCGCTTGGTTGATCCAGTCGAAGCGGTTGAGGTACATGGCGATGATCTCGTCCTTCGTGTACTGCCGTTCCAGCTTCGCGCTGATGATCCACTCCTGGAATTTCTGGAACGTGCGTTTGAAGAAATTGTCCGCCCGTTCCGTGAAGAGCATTTTCGCGAGCTGTTGGGTGATGGTGCTCGCGCCACCCTTCTTCCCCAGGTACACGCCAGCGCGTATCGTGCCGCGCACATCAACCCCGCTGTGCTGGCGGAATCGTTCATCCTCCGTAGCGATCAACGCGTTCACCACGTTCGGGCTTATCTGCGCATAATCCACTGGGATGCGGTTCTCCCGGTAGTACTGGCCCATCTGTGTGCCATCGCTGAAGAGGATGGCGGTGGCCAGGTCGCTGCGCGGATTCTCCAGGTCCTCCGTGCTGGGCAGGTCGCTGTTCGCCGCCAGGAAGAGCATGAAGAGCAAGCCGAGCACCGGTGACAGCACCACACACCACCACAACCATTTGCGTCTACTCGTAGATCGTGGTGCTTTCTCGCTCATCCGGTGGATAACGCCGCTTGGGGCGCGCTTGTTGGGTGCCGAATTTACCCAGCTATCCGTGTTGTGATCGATAACCTCTGCGACGAGTTTTCACGCGGCGATCGGGGGATCACTGCTGGGAACGCATCACGCTCATGCCCACATCCAGCACGCCGGGGAGCTTTTCCGTGCGCATGGCCTGCTGCAACGTCACCGTGTATTCGCCGCCTGTAGGGAACCGGTTGCCCAGTTTGTAGAGCACGTGTGCTTGGTACCGATCGGCGAAGATGAAGCCTTGGCCTTTACCGTACCATTTCCCCGAAGGATCCGCGAGCAGGCATTCCACGGTATCGCGCAACGTGCGCCCTCCCGGGCCTTTCAGGTCCACGAACAGGAAAAGATCACTGAACGGGTAATCCCCGTTGTGCCGCACATCGATGAAAACATCGTGTTTGTTCACCGTGTCAGTGATGGTGAAGGTGAAGCTTGGTTCGAACGCACGATCCCAAGCGCCTTCGGCAATGGGCACATCGGCTTGGAACACCGGTGGCTCGGAGCATCCCGTGAACAGCACGGAAGCCAAGGCTACGAACACGATCAAGGACCTCACGCTGCTGGAGGATTGGGTGGCGCCCCCTCTCCACCACCGCCTTGTGGACGATCGCCACGCCCTCTGCCACGGCCACGGCTGCGACGGCCTCCGCCTTGGCCTTCTGGTCTAGGTCCACGCTCCGGCGGTGGGCCTTGCTGCCCCTCTGGCCGCGGACCGCGAGCACCACCTCCCTGGCCTTCTGGCCGTGGGCCTCTCTCGGGCCGTGGACCACGTTGTCCTTCTGGGCGGGGTCCTCTTTCGGGACGTGGGCCACGCTCCGGCCGTGGACCGCGCGCACCTTGGCCTTCCGGCCGCGCCTGCTCGCCTTGGCGAGGACCTTGCTCGCGTTGCCCTTGTGGGGCAGCGCTCTGCGGCCCATCGCGACGATCACGACCGCCGCGGCTGCGCTTCTTTCCTCCGGACTTGCCCTTGCTATCGAAACGGGTCAGGTCGTCCTGGCCCACCACGTTCTCGTAATCCGGACCTTTCACCGCTGGCAACGGCTCATCGGCCATGTTCAGATCAACCTCGGGTTCCACACCGGCCTTGTTCTGCGCGAGGATATCGCGGACGGTCTCAATGGGAAAACCGGCCATCACGAACGGCCCGCCGGGTTGCTTGAACCCGTACCACATGCGCCCTGCGAAGATGTCGGTCTTCATGTGCGCTCCGATGCCTTGCTGGGTCTTCAGTTTGGCGTTCTGCGAGGGATAGCTCTTGATCGCCTCGATGTACATGTCCAGCTCGTAATTGAGGCAGCACTTCAGCTTGCCGCACTGGCCGGCCAGTTTCTGTGGGTTGAGGGCGAGCTGCTGGTAACGCGCGGCACTGGTGGTAACGCTACGGAAATCCGTAAGCCACGTGCTGCAGCACAATTCGCGTCCGCAACTGCCGATGCCGCCGATACGCCCCGCCTCCTGGCGCGAGCCGATCTGTTTCATCTCAACGCGCACCTTGAACCGGTCGCTCATCGTGCGTACGATCCCCCGGAAATCGATACGGTCTTCGGCCGTGTAGTACACGATGGCCTTGGTGCCGTCGCCTTGGTACTCCACATCGGTCACCTTCATATCCAACCGCGCCTCGCGCACCATCTGGCGGCTGGCGAACATGGTATCGTCCTCCTGCTTGCGGGCCACATGCCAGCGGTCGATGTCTTCTTGGGTGGCCACGCGCAGCACTTTGCGTAGCTCATAGGTCTCACCGATCACCTTCTTGCGCTCCATTTGGGCGCGCACCAGTTCGCCGGTGAGGCTCACCATGCCGATGTCATGTCCGGGCGCTGCGTCAACAGCCACCAGATCACCGGGCATCAATTGAAGGCCGCTCGTATTCCGATAGTACGCCTTGCGCGTGTTCTTGAAACGCACCTCCACACCATCGAAGGCTTGTTGCCCGCTGGCCAGCGGTACACCCGCCAACCAATCGAACACGCCCAGCTTGTTACAGCCACTGGTGCTGCAATAGCCGTTGCTCTTACAACCGGCCGGCTTGCCGTCCGGACCAACGCTGCTACATCCTGCACATGCCATTTCGCTCAGTTCCAGCCCTTTGATGAAGGGTGATGAGGTGCGAAGATACGTCGGTGCGATGAGTCGGGTTTTAGGGCCGGCCACATCCTTCAACAGCTGGTTGTGGCGGACCTTCAGGCATCTCCGTTGACCTCGAAGACCTCTACTCTTTTGGTCGTGAGGTTGATCACGGCCTGCCAGTAACAATCACCGCCATCGATCATATAAACCTCTTTGTGACGCCAATGGTCGTGCCGGTCAGCATAACAAAAGGCATTGACACAGATCAGTAGATCCCCTGCTGTGTTCTTCGCGCCAGCGTATTGCCTGAAATGCCAAAAGGATTCCCCTCTATTCCTACGCTTCTCATCTGCGTAGTTATCCCTTTCTTCCTGTGAGTAGGGAACAGTATCCCATTCCGTACTCCAGTAATGCCAGGCAAGTGCAGAGTCCCATAGCAGACGATCGGCCTCGTCGAGCAGGCGCTGATCGATCTTAACTGGAATTAGGTTGCCACCATGCTCGCGATGCAGGCCGCTGAGTTTGCGCAGCGGAAGGATCACATGGTGTTTCCCATCCTCGCCCCGGTTCCGGTGTATTTCGCTACGCTGGGCATTTACAGGGTTCTGCCCAGGCCACGCGCACAACACAATGAAGAGAGTTGGGCCGATAAATTTGGCGTGAAGCATCCTATTGAGCAACCGTCATCCGCAACAACCCCATCATCTTATAGCTCAGGTCGCTGAAGAGGATCTTGGGGTTGGCGTTGCGCTCCACGTGGTAGTGGGCCGTCTCCAGTTCGCGGCGAATGCCATCGGCGTTCGCGTGGTTCAGCAGCTTGCTGAAGTTCTGCACGAACTCCTGCTCCTGGCCCAGCACGCGCACCAGCTCGGGCACGTTCTGCCACTGCAAGGCACATTGGCGGATCAGGTACAGCCCGTACCTCATCAACGACTTCTGCCGTTCGCGTCCCAACTTTTGGAAGGCCTCGCCGAACTCCACGGCAACGCTCACCTCGCGCCGGTAACAAGCACGCAGCCAGTCGCGGAAGAAGACGAAGAGCTCCTCCTCGTTCTTGTTGGCCATGTCCGCCGCTTCCAACAGATCACCTTCGCTACGCAGCGCGATAGCCATGGACTCTTCGTTGGTCAGTTCCGCGAACCGGTCCCGGAGCGCTTCGGCCAATTCGGTGGGGCGCAATGCGGGCACCTTCACCAGTTGCGCGCGGCTCAGGATGGTAGCGAGAAGTTGTTCGGCATCGGTGCTCACCAAGAGGAACACCGTGTTCGGTTCGGGCTCTTCCAGCACCTTCAGCAGCTTGTTCGCCGCGGGCGGATCCATCAACTCGGGTAGCCAGATCAGCATCACCTTGTAGCCACCCATGAACGAACGCAGGCTCAGCTTCCGCTGGATCTCTTGGGCGATGTCCACACCCATGCGCAACTGCTTGTTCTCGCTCTCCAGCTGATCGCGCCACTGCTCGATGTCGATGTACGGCTCGGCGAGCACCGCTTTCCGCCATTGCACGGTGAACGGCTCGCACACCTTCACCTTGTCCGTGAAGAAGATCGGGAACTCCAGGTGTACATCCGGGTGTTCCAACTTGTTCATCTGCAAGCACGACGAACACTTCCCGCAGGCATCCGCCTCATCGCGGTCCTGGCACAACAAGTAGCGCGCATAGGCCAACGCCAACGGCAGGTTCCCACCACCGCGCGGCCCCATGAACAATTGCGCATGCGCCACGCGCCCTTCGCGGATGTTGCCGATAAGCTTCGCCTTCAGCGCCCCGTGCCCGATGACCTTGGAGAATAACACGAGTGCAAGTTTACGTGCGAGTGGTGAGCTTCTGGCCTTGAGCCACGAGTTGACCGCGTCCCTTCAGCAAGCTCGTGGCTCAAGGCTATTGGCTCGGAGCTATTTTCGCGCCATGCGAACGATGGATACCTACGACTTCAGTGGAAAGAAAGCGCTCGTGCGCGTTGACCTCAATGTACCCCAGGATGCCAATGGCAAGGTGACGGACGATAACCGGGCTCGCGCCATAGTGCCCACGGTGAACAAGATCCTGAAGGACGGTGGAAGCGTGATCCTCATGAGCCACCTCGGCCGCCCGAAGGGGAAAGTGAATGCGAGCATGAGCCTGAAGCCCATCGGCGAACACCTGAGCACTTTGCTCGGCAAACCGGTGATCTTCGCTGCGGATTGTGTCGGTCTGGATGCGAAAGCCAAAGCCGCTGCGCTGAAGCCGGGCGAAGTATTGCTGCTGGAGAACCTGCGTTTCCACCCCGAAGAAGAAGCCGGCGACGAAGCGTTCAGCAAAAGCCTGAGCGAGCTGGGCGATGTCTACGTGAACGATGCCTTCGGCACGGCCCACCGCGCACACGCCAGCACCACCATCGTGGCGAAATTCTTCCCGAACGACAAGCTCTTCGGGCATTTGATGCAGGCCGAGATCGACAGCGTGGGCAAGGTCCTCGGTAACCCACAACGCCCCATGACGGCCATCGTGGGTGGCAGCAAAGTCAGCAGCAAGATCGATGTGTTGCAGAACCTCATCGGCACCTGCGACGAACTGATCATCGGTGGCGGCATGGCCAACACCTTCGTGAAAGCCCAAGGCGGACAGACCGGCGCCTCGCTCGTGGAGGACGATCTGCTTGAGACCGCGCGCGCCATCATCAAAGAAGCGGCGGAGAAAGGTGTGAAGCTGCACATCCCCACCGATGCCGTGGTGGCGGACGCCTTCGCCGAGAACGCTAACACCGACCAATGCGCCGCCGATGCCGTACCCGATGGCTGGATGGCCTTGGACATCGGCCCGAAGACCATCGAGGCGTTCCGCGCGGTCGTGCTGCGTAGCAAGACCCTGCTCTGGAATGGCCCCATGGGCGTGTTCGAGATGAAACCCTTCCAACAAGGCACCGTGGCTATTGCACAAGCCGTAGCCGAAGCCACCAGCAAAGGCGCGTTCTCGCTCGTAGGCGGCGGTGATAGCGTGGCTGCAGTGAACCAGTTCGGGCTGGCCGACAAGATCAGCTACGTGAGCACCGGTGGTGGAGCAATGCTGGAGTATCTCGAAGGCAAAGTGCTACCGGGGATCGCGGCGGTGCAGGGGTGAGGCTCTTTCTTTAACTTCAATTCCCATGAAAGCCCACAAAGCGATGTGCGGTTTCAGCGTGGGCGCTTTGCTCGTAGCGCTCGCGGGGCTTTCTTCTTGCCAGGTCCGCCATGCTATATCCGTCCGTTCCGACGGTTCCGCCTTGGTTTCTACCTCGGCCAAGTGGGACGGCAGCTGGCGCGGTCTATACGCCGTTCCATATATCCGCGAGATCGATACGAGCGGCATCCATGGCTGGATGGGCGGAGCCGTGTTCATCATTGACAACGTAGACTCACTCGGCAAGCACCTGTCTTACTTCGGGCCGGACCAGCTCCAATTCACCTTGGGGAAAGATCAGCTTTCGATAAAAGCAGACCCTCAAGTTGCAATGCACGATGGCTGGTCCGTATCACATATTACGCTGTCCTTCGAGCGTGGGATCGCCCAAGTGAGGTCGTATCAGAAGACGCGTCCACTTGAGCACCAAGTATCGCTTCGGGTAAGCCATCGCCAACTGCGCAAACACCCTGACACGGTTGATTTCACGATCCGACTGAAGCCGCCAGCTCAGCGATAATGGTCCCACCGGAAAAAGGGCGAATAGCTCAGCGCGATCGCCCATTCTAGCTACCCAAAGGCGGAAGTGCTTTGCCAGCCAGTGCGCTTTGACCGACCTGTTGGACGTGTTACGATGGAAGTATTACAACAGCACTTCCTATCGACCCCCGCCTCGAATCCCTATCTTTATATCGCCTTTCCCGGCTGTTCGAGTACCGAGCCGCTGTTGGAACGGCATAACAAGCACCCAGGACACTTGGCATCATCAGGTACATTCAACAAGCGCGAAAAAGAGAAGAAGCGCCAGCAGAAGCACGAAGAGAAAGAGCGCCGTAAGGAAGAGCGCAAAGCCAACGCTACAGGCGGTGGTTTGGACAGCATGATGGCGTATGTGGACGAGAACGGCCAGATCACCAGCACGCCACCCGACCCCAGCAAACGCAAAGAGATCTCCGCTGACGAGATCGAGCTGGGAGTTCCACGCCGGGTACACGAAGAGGTTTCCAACGAGCATACCGGCCGCATCGATTTCTTCGATACGTCCAAGGGTTTCGGCTTCATCAAGGAGGACGGCACCCAAGAGCGCTTCTTCGTTCACGTGAGCGGCCTGTTGGATGAAGTGGCCCAGAACGACAAGGTGATCTTCGAGACCGAACGCGGTCCGCGCGGCATGAACGCGGTGCGTGTGCGCAAGGGCTGATCCACGAGCGCAAGTGACCGACTGAGCAATTCATGGGGTCCATGATCAGCGGTTCCGGGCGTTTCGAATTGCGGCCGATCACGGCGGAGGACAAGGTGCACATCCACCGTGGCCTCTCGCATCCTGAAGTGATCAAGCACTACGCGGTGAGCTTCCTTACGCTGGAGGCCACCCAAGAGCAGATGGATTGGTACGCCCAACTGGAACGTGAAGGCACGGGCCAGTGGTGGGCCATCCGTTCCGTGGGGTCTGGCGAATTCGTCGGGGCCATCGGCATCAACAACATCGTGCAACACCATCGCCGATGCGAGCTCGGGTTCTGGTTGTTGCCGGAACATTGGCGCAAAGGCATCATCCGCGAAGCGCTTCCAGTGGTTATGGATCATGCGTTCAACACGCGCGGTCTGCACCGCATCATGGCCGAGGTGGAGACCGACAACCCGGCCAGCGCGAAGGCGTTGCTCCATGCCGGTTTCGCACGCGAAGGCACCTTGCGCGAGTGCGAATGGAAGGATGGCCGCGCCATCAGCCTGGATGTCTTCGCCGCGTTGAACACCGCATGACGCTCTACCAGGACAGGACCTTCGCCGGCGGTGAACTGCGGCCCGAGCAGTTCGCCGGTGCGGAGTTCGAGAACTGCACCTTCCGCAGTGGCCAATGGATGGCAACGGATCTCACAGGCGCTCGCTTCACGGAATGTACGTTCGAACAATGCGACCTCAGC
>Ga0116158_10004699_pt1 | contig 11642 bp, 13 predicted proteins | sample AD_UKC052_MetaG_FD_89883 | JGI IMG/M metagenome (GOLD analysis project Ga0116158, IMG submission 89883) | Active sludge microbial communities of municipal wastewater-treating anaerobic digesters from USA - AD_UKC052_MetaG | ecosystem: Engineered > Bioreactor > Anaerobic > Digestate | place: USA... | reverse complement strand
CAGGCTCGCTAGGAGGAGTTGCACGCAAAACTCGTGAAACCATCGTATTATGCGAAGCTGCAGGATTTAACAAAGTTTTCGTAGAAACTGTGGGTGTTGGTCAATCAGAAACTGCCGTTCACTCTATGGTAGATTTTTTCTTGCTCTTACAAATTACGGGTGCCGGTGATGAATTACAAGGCATTAAACGTGGTATCATGGAAATGGCAGACGGTATTATTATAAATAAAGCAGAAGGAAATAATATAGAACGCGCGAATTTGGCTCAAGCACAATATATCAATGCACTGCATTTATTCCCTGCTCACGAGTCTGGATGGAAACCTCAAGTTTTAAAATGCTCCGCTTTTCAAAAAACAGGTATTGAAGAGATTTGGAACATGATAGAAGAATATACCCAATTTACTAAAGGAAACGACTATTTTGCACACAAACGCCGCTCTCAAACAAAATACTGGATGTATGAAACTATTGACGGAAAACTTAAAAGTAATTTCTACAGTAATCCAATAATTTCTGCTAAGTTAAGTCAACTAGAACAACAAGTAATGAAAGATGAAGTAAGTTCATTTATTGCTGCACACAAACTATTAGAAGAATATTTTAAAATGTGATAAATTATTCCTTATCACATTCTACAGTAATTTGGCGTCTAAAAGCTTCTCCCAAACAAATTAAAGTTTCTGTGCTTGCTATTCCTTCTATTACCTGAATTTTATCGTGGATAATGCTCAAGAAGTGTGCATTATCTTTAGCATATATTTTTAGATACATGGCATATTTACCTGTTGTATAATGACATTCAACAATCTCAGGTATTTTCTTCAAAGCAGAAACCACACCTTCAAATGCGTTTGCATCTTTCAAAAAAAGCCCCATATATGCACATGTATGGTAACCTACCTTAACCGGGTCTATAATAAATTCAGAACCCTTAATAACCCCTTGACTTGTAAGTTTCTGAATACGTTGATGGATAGCAGCACCAGATACGTTACATTCACGTGCCACTTCCAAAAAAGGAGTTCTTGCATTTTGGGACACTAATTGAAGAATTTTTTCGTCAAGTTGGTCAAGTTGAATTTGTGCCATAATAATATAAATACATTAGTATTGTAAGGTAAAATATTTTGCTGTTTCCTGATAAAATATCATTAACACATACAAAGATAATAATTTTCCAAAAAAAACAGTAAAAAAGATGTTAATACATAAAAATACACTAAATTTGTGCCAAGCAACATAGTTATATAGCATTACAATGGCAAAACATCAGTCATTAAGTCCTAAAAACATTATCGAAACATCAAGTTTGTGGAATGTTCTAACTGCCGAACAAAAGGTATATTTAGCACACAATTTTCAAATTACTACCTTTAAAAAGAACGCTGTAATATATTCAGAAAACGAGCAACCAAATAGTTTGTTATGCGTTATTAGTGGTAAGGTGAAAATATATAAAGAAGGTAATGGAGGACGCAGCCAAATTGTCAGAATAATTAAACCTGAAGAATTTTTTGGATATAGAGCATTATTTGCCGGAGAAAAATATGTTACTACAGCTGCTGCTTTTGAAGCCTGCGTTATTTACGAAATTCCGGAACCTGTTATACTCAACCTTATCAAAAACAATGCAGATCTAGCATTCTCATTCATACAGTTTTTGTCTATTGATTTAGGCATATCAGATGCCCGTTCGGTTGTGCTTACACAAAAGCACATTAGAGGACGTTTAGCAGAATCCCTGATACACATTAAAGAACATTATGGAACAGAAGAAAATGATAAAACACTATCACTTAAATTATCTCGTGAGGATTTGGCTAATCTATCAAACATGACAACATCAAATGCCATCAGAACTCTGTCATTATTTTCAAAAGAGAAACTGATAGCAATAGAAGGTCGTAAAATCAAAATTATTGACGAAGAACGCCTACGTAGAATAAGCAAGTTTGAATAATACTTAATCTCTGCGGCCAAGCAAGATCATTACGTAATATAGTAATGTAGCCAATGAGCCAAGTGCCGCAACCACATATGTATATGCAGCAGATTTGAGCGCATCCTTTGCAGCCTCATCATTTGCAGAAGTCGTTAAACCTGATGTCGACAACCAAGCCAAAGCTCTTTTACTAGCATTAATCTCAACAGGCAAGGTGATAAAACTAAATAATGTTGTCATTGCAAATAAGACTACTCCAACCACTAATAAATATGGGAATACCTCAATCAACAATATCCCGGCTAATAAAACCCATTGCATCCAGCTTGATGCGAAACTAATTACAGGTACTATTGCAGATCTAAACTGAAGCCAAGCATATGATTCGGCATGTTGAACAGCATGACCACATTCATGAGCAGCAACCGCCGCTGCTGCAACACTACTAGTACCATAAACATCCTCGCTCAAATTTATGGTTTTATTTGCTGGATTATAATGGTCTGTTAATCTACCTGAAGTAGAGAACACTTTCACATCCTTAATATTATTAGCCTGCAACATGCATTCTGCAATATCCTTGCCTGTTACACCCTGTGCAATAGGCATCTGCGAATATTTTTTAAACTTAGATTTCAAACGATACTGAACAATGTAGCTCAATATCATTAAAAACAAAAAAAATCCAAAAATCATATTAATAATATTTTAGTATTATATTGTACTAATTGCAAATACTATGCCAATTATTCTGCCAAATAACGGACAATGGTTTGATCTCTGTCCGGACCTACAGAAACAATACGAATTGGAACATTAAGTTCGTCTTCTAAAAAGTCCAAATAATCGTTATATTCCCTCGGAAATTCGCTTTCTTTATGCATTTTGGTCATATCGGTTTTCCAACCTTTAAGTTCCTTATATACAGGTTCTATTTTCTTGTCACAAATTTCGTATGGGAAATAATCTAATTCTTCTCCATCAATTTTATATGCCACGCATGCCTTTATTGTTTCAAACATATCCAAAACATCACCCTTCATCATAATTAATTTAGTAACTCCATTAAGCATGATAGCATACTTAAGAGCAACTAAATCAATCCAACCGCAACGTCTTTTTCGTCCTGTAACAGATCCAAACTCGTGACCTTTTTCACAAATAATATCACCTGTTTCATCAAATAACTCTGTTGGGAATGGACCACTACCTACACGTGTACAGTATGCTTTAAAAATTCCATATACGTCGCCAATCTTATTTGGAGCTACACCCAACCCACTACATGCACCTGCACAAATTGTATTTGAAGATGTTACAAATGGATATGAACCAAAATCAACATCTAGCATAGTTCCTTGTGCACCTTCACATAAAATAGCTTTATCATCTTCAATAAGACCATTTATTACATGCTCACTATCAATCAAATTAAACTTTTTGATATATTCAATGCCTTCAAACCATTCTTTTTCAGCTGCGGTGATGTCATATTCAAAACCCATCGATTGCAACATTTGTTCATGTTTTGCTTTTGCTGTAGCATATTTTTCAGCGAAATTATTAATAATATCACCTACTCGTAAACCATTCCTGCTTACTTTATCAGTATATGTAGGTCCGATACCTTTCCCTGTTGTTCCAACCTTAGAAGCACCCTTTGCAGCTTCACCTGCAGCATCCAACGTACGATGTGTAGGCATGATCAGATGCGCTTTTTTTGAAATATACAAACGTTTTGTCAAATCATGTCCTGAAGCCGCTAAATTATCTGCCTCTGCTTTAAACAAAGCAGGATCTAAAACGACGCCGTTTCCTATAATATTAATCTTGTCTCCTTGAAAAACACCTGATGGAATTGAACGTAATACATACTTTTCTCCATTAAATTCCAATGTATGTCCTGCATTAGGACCACCTTGAAAACGAGTTACTACATCATAATTTGGTGTTAATACGTCAATTACTTTTCCCTTACCTTCATCGCCCCATTGGAGGCCTAATAACACATCTACTTTTGCCATTACAATTTCTATATTTGGATTAAAACAAATTGGATTTATATTTATTTTTCGACCCGTAAAGATATGAAATTATTACATGTAACAAGTCATGCTTTTTACTAATTATCCAAAAAAAATCTTGCAAGCCAACAAAATATATGTACCTTTGCCGGACAATAATTTAAAAACATAGAACAATGGCTCATGTAATTTCAGAAGACTGCATCGCTTGCGGCACTTGCATCAGCGAATGTCCCGTGGAAGCAATTTCCGAAGGTGACATCTATTCAATTAATCCAGATATCTGTACAGATTGTGGAACTTGCGCAGAAGCTTGTCCAACCGGTGCTATCCATCCGGCTTGATTTTAAAATGCACAAAAAAAACGAGAACTCTCATTGAGAATTCTCGTTTTTTTATTCTTTCAAAGCGATAGATCTATTCAGCATCATCTTTAGATTCAATACTATCACTATTTTGCTCTTTTTCAAAATTATTATAAGAAGTTTGCATAGCCTTACGCATAAAATTCAGTGCCTCGGTCATTGCATCCTCAAATTTATCAAAATCTTCTTTGTACAAAAATATTTTGTGCTTTTCAAATACAAATTGACCATCTTCTGTAACAGCCTTACGTTTACTTTCTGTGATTGACAAGAACAAATCATCACGACGATCTTTTTTTACATCTAAATAGTAAACACGCTTTCCTGCTTTAACCGTTTTAGAAAATACAATCTCCTTATCTTCTCTCTCTTCCCGTTGAACCTTTGGTTCTTCTTTCGGTTGTCTGTTAAACAAATTAATCATCAATCCTATGTTTAAATTTTTTCACACACAAAAATCATTCTTTTTTCTCAAACTGCAAAATAAAAACACATTTATTTTGCCCAAGACTATTTTATCAATTATTTGTTGTAACTTTGCAGCGCATATTAATAGGACATGTCCGATTTGTAAAGCTATATAGAAGGGATAAATCCCAATAAATGTAATATCATAACGATGATTAATCGAGTTTTAATACGGGTAAAAACCGTTCAGTTATTGTATGCGAACTTAAATAATCCGAGTTCGTCGCAGGTTTCGGCAGAAAATGAGCTACAGACTAGTTTGGATAAAACATACGAGTTGTATCATTGGTTGTTACAATTATCAGTAGATATCACAAGCTACGCTGTTAAACGTATTGAAATTGGTTTAAATAAAATGCGCCCTACACCTGAAGAGAGTAACCCTAACAGGCGTTTTATTAACAACAAGTTTGCAAAGCAGCTAGCAAAAAACAAGGAACTTGCAAAATATGTAAGTGAGCATGGTATATCTTGGGAAGAAAACAATGATCTGGTTAAAAACTTGTATGAACTTATTTGTAGAAGTGATATATACAAAGAATACATGGCTGCGCCAAGTAGTGATTACGAGAACGACAAGGTATTTTGGAGACGTGTTTACAAAAAAATATTGATGCCTGACAAGTCACTTGACGCACAAATTGAAGAAATTAATTTATACTGGAACGACGACTCTGAAACCGTGTTTAGTTTCATAGACAAAACTATAAAACATTTTTGCGTTGAAAATGAAGAAAATCAGTCTTTATTACCCATGTATAGGGATGAAAGCGACAAGGAATTTGCCATACAACTATACAAATTTACAATAGAGAACAAAGATGAGTACATGAAATGGATTGAAGATACGGCAAAGAACTGGGAGGTTGAGCGAATCGCTGCTATGGATATCGCAATCATGCAAGCAGCAATTGCAGAACTAACTCATTTCCCAACAATTCCGGTTAATGTTACACTTAACGAGTATATCGAGATTAGTAAATTTTATAGTACAGAAAAAAGTTGCACATTTATTAATGGCGTTTTGGACTCAATAACAAACAAGCTAAGAAAGGAAAACAAACTATTAAAAGTTGGAGCACTAGTAAAAGATGATTCTAAATAATTTTTTAAATATATCAATATGAATTTAACTGTTTTATTACAAGCAACTGCCGCTACAGAAGGAGGCATGGGACAATATGGATCAATAATTATGTTGGTCTTGATTTTCGTTGTGTTCTATTTTTTCATGATTCGTCCACAAATGAAAAAACAAAAAGAAATCAAAAAATTTCGTGATAGCATATCAGTTGGCGATAAAGTAATTACCGCCGGAGGTATTTATGGAAAAATCAAAGAGGTAAAAGACAATACTATTATTTTAGAAATAGCCGATAATGTCCGCATTACAGTAGACAAAGGTTCAGTATTTGCAACTGCAGCCGATTCGGCAACAGCAGTTGCTAAATAATGAGTAAAAAAGAGCAAATAAGAGTTTTTTCTAACTTTATAAAAAAGGTAAATGCATTTTTGTTTTCTAAAAATGTATTTATCTTTTTGTTTTTTTTAATCATATCATACGTGTTTTGGTTTATTATTTCATTGAATAAAAACTACGAAACACGTCTTACTTTTCCCCTGGAGTATAGGAACATTCCTAAGGAAATAGCTTTATCAACAGATTTACCATCATCTATAGATGTAAAGGTGAAAGATAAAGGAACTGTAATCTTCACATATAAACAAAGCAAGTTTTCTGCATTAGTAATTGATTTTAAAGATATTCCGGGATTTTCAAAAAATAAAAGCGCAGTTTTATCGACATCAGATACCTTTGACAAAAAAATCAAAGAACAACTTGCTCAAACAACAGTAATCACAGATTATTTTCCTTCAGAAATAACAATAGAACGAATCTTTTTATCGTCAAAGAAACTGCCGATACGTATAAATTGTGACATACGATTTGCAAAGCAATATAACTTAAGCGATAGTATCAAAGCAAATCCTGATTCTATCATTCTATATGGCACAGAAGAATGCTTAGACACAACCGTATATATCAGCACAAATTTACTGCGCATAAAAGATATTAAAGACACATTAAATAGGTCTGTGGGTTTATTATTACCAAAACATACCAAAGCTGATAATTCAAAAGTCAATTTAATGATTCCGGTAGAAGTTTCTACTGAAGCTTCTATAATGATTCCGGTAAAAGTTATAAACACACCCAAAAATATACGCGTACGAGTGCTCCCTGGTGAAGTTAAATTGACATATATGGTCGGTATAAGCAAATATAAGAAAGTAAAGTCATCTGATTTTACAGTTTCTATTGACTACGAAGATTTAATTGAAAGCAGTTCGAAAACAGAATTCGTTAATATTGACACTAAACCAAGTTTTGTATCAAATTGCCGAATTAATCCACAAGAAGTTCAATGGGTTATGGAAGTTATTGAAGATTAAACTATATGATAATTGGAGTAACAGGAGGAATTGGCAGCGGTAAAACTCACTTTTGCCATTTAATGGAAATCGCAGGTTTTCCTGTTTTCTATTCTGACACAGAAAGCAAAAAACTTCTTAATTCAGATCCTTCGATCAAAGCACAGATAATAGATTTGTTTGGAGCATCAGCCTACTCAGAAGGTGTTTTAGACTCAAAACACATCGCACAACAAGTGTTTTCTAATAAAAAATTACGCACTAAATTAAATAATATAGTACATCCTGCCGTAAAGAAAATATTCGACTTATGGCTTATCGAACACGAATCTAGTCCTATAATATTATTGGAATCTGCGATACTATTCGAAAGTGGTTTTGATGCCTTTGTGGACAAAATAATAGTGATCGCAGCACCTATTGAAACTAGAATAAAACGAGTTGTTCAGAGAGATAAATGCGAAGAAAAAGATGTTTTATCAAGAATGAAATCGCAAATGTCCGACGAGATCAAAATAAGCAAAGCCAACTTCGTTATTCAAAACGGAGAACATGATGACTTAAACAAACAAATTTTTGATTTACTTGGAAAACTAATGTCCCCAAAATAAAAATTGGCCGACAAATTAATAGACCCTACATTTTAAATTTATAACGGCAATTAAACTTACCTTTTGTCATTGCAACTAATTTCGAAGACAGCATCTGTCGTCTTATCAAAGACACTTTATCAACAAACACATGACCATCAATATGATCATACTCATGTTGAATAGCTCTTGCTGCAAATCCTGAAAAAGTTTCAGTCTTTTCATTCCAATTTTCATCGTAATAGTTAATAGTTATACTATTCGGACGACGAACTGATTCTGATATACCGGGAAGACTTAAGCAACCTTCTTCTTTTAAAGAATCATCCTCGCTATAAGATATAATTTGGGCATTAATAAAGGTTTTCTTGAATGTAGCTAAACTAGGAATTTCATCAGCCATTAAATGTAAATCTACAACAAACAAGCGTAGCGACAAACCTATCTGTGGAGCTGCTAAACCAACTCCATCTGCTTTTTCAAGAGTTTGAAACATGTCAGAAATCAACTGTTCAAGATTAGAATAATCAGCAGGAACAGGAAGTGCTACTTTCTTAAGTACGGGATTTCCGTAAATTACAATCGGATATATCATATTTTCATTCTTTGGCTTTCCATATAATCTTGCAATATAATGGTCGCACTAATTTCATCTACTAAAGCTTTGTTTTGTCTATCTTTCTTTTTCAAACCACCGGTTAACATTGTTTTGTGTGCCAAAACAGATGTAAAACGCTCGTCGAAAAACTCAACGCGAACATTAGGAAATTTATTTTTAAGAGAATTTACAAATGGTGTAATATATTTCATCGACTCCGATGGCATATTATTCATTTGCTTGGGCAATCCAACCACTATACACTCTACACTTTCGGTTGCAAGATATTTCGCTAAGAAAGTTAATATCTGCTGCGAATCAACGGTCGTTAAACCACCTGCTATTAATTGAGAAGGATCAGACACCGCTATTCCGACTCTCTTTTTTCCGTAGTCAATTGCTAAAATTCTAGACATTATCGTGCAAAGATAGGATATTTTATGTACATTTGCGATATTAATACGTACAAATGTCAATATGAAAATTCTAGTTACAGGTGGAACCGGTTATATCGGTTCGCATACAGTCGTTGAACTACAAAACGAAGGTTTTGAACCAATAATCATAGATAATTTATCTAATTCATCAATTTCAGTACTAGAAGGAATTGAAAAAATTACAGGTAAAAGACCTGTCTTTGAACAAATAGACTGCAAAGATATTAATGACATGGATTTATTGTTTACTAAACATAAAGATATCGTTGCAATCATACATTTTGCTGCCAGTAAAGCTGTTGGTGAATCTGTTATAAAGCCCCTAATGTACTACCGAAACAATCTTAAATCCATGCTAAACATAATGGAATTAATGATTAAGCACAATGTTGAGAATCTTGTATTTTCATCATCATGTACAATATATGGTCAACCTGACATTCTTCCTGTAACAGAAAAAGCAGAAATCAAACCTGCACTTTCTCCATATGGAAATACAAAACAAATATGCGAGGAAATTATTAATGATACTGCACACGCAAATCCTCATATTAACGCTATACTGCTAAGATATTTTAATCCTATAGGAGCTCATGAAAGTTCTGAAATAGGCGAACTTCCAATAGGTGTGCCTCAAAATTTAATTCCATACGTTACACAAACTGCAGCAGGCATACGTAAACAATTACAAGTTTTTGGAAACGATTATAACACACCTGATGGTTCTTGTATCCGCGACTACATAAATGTTACAGATTTGGCAAAAGCCCATGTAGCTTCTGTTAAAAGATTGCTTGATAAAAAAGGGAAAAGTTCTGTTGAAGCATTCAACATAGGAACCGGCAGAGGGACTACGGTATTAGAAGTTATATCTTTATTTGAAAAAGTTACAGGCGTGAAGCTAAACTACAAGATAGTTGGTCGTAGAGAAGGTGATATTGAAAAAGTGTGGGCTGATGCATCACTCGCAAATAATGAATTAGGATGGCGTGCAGAGAAAAGTATGGAAGACACATTGCTTTCTGCATGGAAATGGGAACAACACTTAAAACAAACTAAAACGAGATGAAAAAGAGACTATTTCTAATGGGAATTTGCATTTTTGCTACAAGCTTGGTAGGTTCAGCGAAAAAAGCAGTTGTGGTAAGTACTTTACAATTACCACCGGCCGAAGCAATTTACAACGAAGGTATCAATTTGCTGCGTCAAAAACAATATGATGATGCCATAATTAAATTCACTGCTACAATTGCAGAGGATACTACATTTACAAAAGCTTATTACAACAGAGCAATCGCAAATTTTGAAAGTGAACGTTACAATAAAGCCATGAATGATTTAAATGTAGCTATAAGACAAGCCAATAACGAAACTGCTTCTGAATGTTATCTACTAAGAGGTAAAATCATGTTTCATCTGGATGATATTAAAAACGCATTAACCGATTTAGATAAAGCTATAGAATTAAATCCGTCTAATATTAATGCAAGATTAGATAAGGCTGCCTTACTTCAATATAAGCGCGAATACGCATTGGCAGAAGAAGAGTACTCCAACATATTAAATATCAGTCCGGACAATGCTTCTGCACTACTAGAAAGAGGAAATTGCCGTCAATACATCGGGCAACTTGAAGCCGCAATGAATGATTACAAAATTTTAGCAATAAATGATTCATCAAATTTTCAAGCCAAACTTAATATTGCAACTTTAACTTGGAAAATTTCAGCAGATACGGTAAATAGCATATCACTTCTCAATAAATTAGCAAAAGACAACCCTCAAAGTGCTGAAGTGTTTAACGCACGCGGACTCATATATAGTTTAACTGCACAATACGATTCTGCAATTGCGGATTTTGACAAAGCAATAGCGATAAATAAAAATTATGCAGCTGCATACAATAACAGAGGCTCGGCTTATTATAAACAAAATAAATTAGAAACAGCAATAGACAATTACAACCGTGCAATAGAAATAAACACTAACTATGGTGATGCGTATCTGAATCGTGCTATAGTTAGGGAATTACTACGAGACGAGAATGGTTCGTGTAATGATTTAAAAGCAGCCGCCAAACTAGGAGTTAAAAATGCATCTGAATATTTTACTAAACAATGTGAATAACTTAGCCATGAAAAAAATATCTATCATACTAATTTGCACTTTGGCATGTAATTTCTTATTCGCTGCCAAAACTAATATTCCGCTTAGCAAAGATTCGCTAAAATCATACAAAACAGCGGTAAAACAAGGTGATAAATTTTATCGTCTTCAAGATGAGAAAAAATATCAGGCCTGCGGTCAATACTTAACTGCTTACAATCTTTATGCAGGAGATGCTTCTTTATGCTACAAATTAGGTAATTGTTATTTGACTGGTTTTTCTAAAACAAAAGCTATTACTTTCTTTGATGCAGTTGCTGACATAGATTCGACACACAAACAATTTCCTGATATATATTGGAAACTTGGAACTGCATATCAATTAGACAATCAATTTGACAATGCTATAGTTTCATATCAGAATCACAAAGACATTCTAAGTAAGGGCAAACAGAACAAAAAAACAATTGCTAAAATTAAACAAACAGATAAACGTATACAAGAATGTCAGTCCGGATTAAGTTTAGAAAAAATTAAAAACCCCCTATTTATTGACAATGTTTCGGCAATCAACACTTCTGCAGATGAATACAATACTATTTGCAACCCAAATGGTAAAACAATAAGTTACACTAATGCAACATTATTATCTTCAGGAGAGCGTCGTGAGCACTCT
>Ga0116158_10004698_pt1 | contig 11643 bp, 10 predicted proteins | sample AD_UKC052_MetaG_FD_89883 | JGI IMG/M metagenome (GOLD analysis project Ga0116158, IMG submission 89883) | Active sludge microbial communities of municipal wastewater-treating anaerobic digesters from USA - AD_UKC052_MetaG | ecosystem: Engineered > Bioreactor > Anaerobic > Digestate | place: USA... | reverse complement strand
GGGCGAGATCCGCGAGCCGGCCAAGAATCTGCCAAAGGCCCTTTTTTGGAGTGTCTTCGGGACAATGCTGGTCTACGTATTGTTGAATGTCGTCTATCTCATTGCTGTCCCTGCGGAGACTCTTGCCGGGCAAAGGGAGGTCGGGGCGATCGCGGCAGGAGCGCTTTTTGGGAAAGAAGTCGGCTCTCTCTTCAGTCTGGGGATTGCCGTCATCCTGCTTTCGGCGGTTTCGGCACAGATGTTCATCGGACCCAGGGTGAGTTGGGCCATGGCCAAGGACCGGATGCTTTTTGCAAAACTCGGGACCCTGCATCCCAAATTCGAGACGCCGCATCTTGCCGTGATTCTCCAGGCTGTGATCGCCATAGTCTACATTGTTTTGGGAACGGCTGAGCAATTGATGATGTACATGGGGTTTGCCCTGTCTGTCTTCCCGCTTCTCTCCGTTGTCGGGCTGATCTGGCTGCGGATCACACGTCCTGAGTTGCCGCGTCCGTGGAAGGTTCCTTTCTATCCGCTTTTCCCTGTACTCTATATCGTATTGACCGTTGTTATGATGATTGCCAGTCTGATGGCATGGACGAACACCTCCTTGACAGCCCTTGCTGTGCTGGCTGCAAGTGTTCCGGTCTACTATGGATGGAGACATCTGGTCCGGAGAGGTGCTGACAAAACCTGAAGCGCGTTGTACTAGAAAGAGACAGAATACGGATTTGGGAGGAACATCATGCATCGAAGATATATCTTGGTTGGCGCTATCATGCTTGCCCTGGGGATGACGGCGCATGCCGAACGACTGGCAAGGGATACAGCCTTGCCGACAGGGCGAGGGGCGTATGTGTTCAAGGGTGGGACGCAGGTAACCCGCTATGGCGACGGGAAGGTTTCGAGCGGAGTCCTGAAACACAATGTCAGTCTTCCGACACCAAAGGGAAGCCATATTTTTAAAGGTGGCGAGTCCGTCAGTTTTTATCAGGGAGGATATGTCCGGAGCGGGGTTTTGCTGCAGAACATCAGTCTTCCGACACCCAGGGGAAGCCATGTCTTCAAGGCCGGGACGCGGATTGATTTTACTCAAAGCGGCTATGTCCGGAGCGGTGTCTTGTTGCAGAACATCAGTCTCCCGACCCCGAGGGGGAGTCATGTCTTTATGGCTGGCACTATGGCCCAGTTTTATGGAAACGGCTATGTCGAGGGAGGGACCCTCTTGCACAATGTCAGTCTTCCGACGCAAAAGGGCAGTCATGTGTTCCGTGCGGGCAAATGGGTCTCGTTTTACGAAAACGGGTATGTGTCCATCGGGACCCTGCATCTGACCGTCAGTCTCCCGACTGCCAGAGGGTCAAAGGTGTACCAAAAGGGGACCCAGGTGCGTTTCCACCAAAACGGAAATGCCTTGTAACAGGCAGTGACCATGAAGTACTGAACCGTCTTTTTCCCGGACGGTTTTTTTTATCTGTGCGACCGGAAAGTGCCTGCGCGTGCTCGATACAAGGCATTTTCTGCCGGGAATGCGTGATGTGAGGGGCCGCTTTCAAAATGGTTGCAATACAATGAATTGGTCTGTGTCTGTTGAAATCCGTCAGTAGTTGTACGGATTGGCGGGAGTGTCTTGGAGTGATAGCTTGTAGCTTGAATAAAAAAACTGCAAAGGGGTGAGGGATATATGACGGTACGAAACAGGATGAAGGAGTGTTTGCGATATGACGGTCCGTAGCAGAATGATGGCGTATTTCGGATTGATTGTGCTTGTTGTGTGTGTTGTGTTTTCTGTAACCGGAGTCATGATTTTTCGGGCAACAATGATTGAAGAAGCAACCCAGACTGTCAAGACGGGAATGAAGCAGGTGGATGCCAAGTACAGAGACTGGTTGGATGGATTGACACGATTGACGCCATTCATGACCCAGGATCCGGCCATGGCAGGAATGCTTGTGAAAACGGATGCACCCGGCTTGCGGGCCTGGGCCAAAGCGGTCCTTTCTTCCGGACGGATGGATGTTTGCACAATCATTGATACAAAAGGGATAGTTGTGGCCCGGGGCCATGATGATCGAGTCGGCGACTCGCTTGCGGGGAAAAAGTATGTCCGCGATGCCCTGTCCGGTGTGTCCTCGGCGTTGATTGAGGAAGGAACACTGGTACGGTTTTCACTGCGTTGTACGGCCCCAATTAAAAACACACAGGGCGATATTCTTGGTGCTGTTGCCTGGGGGAGGAATCTGACAGGAAACTCAGAATTTGTTGACGGTGTTCGGCAGAGTATGGATATGCACTGTACCCTGTTTTATGGAGATACACGAGCAGCGACAAGCATTTTGACGACAAGCAATACCCGTGCCGTCGGGACAAAGATGGACAATCCGGATGTCGTCAAGACTGTTCTTGGAGAGGGCAAACCTTTTGTCAGGCAAAATCAAATTCTGGGAAAGCCCTATATTACCGCCTATTGGCCCATTAAAAATTCTGAAAATAAAAATATCGGGATGTTTTTTATCGGCCGGGAAATAACGGTGATTGAAGAAAGTGTCGGAACGGCCAGAAATATCTTCATTGTATCCGGATGCATTGTGCTTCTTTTTACCATTCTTGTTGTCTGGATGATCGCGGCGGGGATAGCGCGCGGAGTTCTGCGCCATGCGGATACGATGCTGCAGAGCGCCAACTACGTGCGGGCCAGTTCGGAGCAGTTGGCCCAGGCCAGCCAGGGTCTGGCGGCGGGATCGTCCGAGCAGGCGGCATCGATCGAGGAGATCTCTGCATCACTTGAGGAGATCTCCGGGATGACCAAGCAAAATGCGGACAATGCGGCCCAGGCGGACAAGCTGACGCATGCGGTGATCGGATCGATCGACAACGCGCACAAGGCGATGCAGAAGTCACTGACGGCCAGTCAGGAGATAGCTCGCGCCAGCGGTGAGACGCAAAAGATCATCAAGACGATCGACGAGATCGCTTTCCAGACCAATCTGCTTTCGCTGAATGCCGCAGTTGAGGCAGCCCGGGCCGGAGATGCGGGAGCGGGATTCGCGGTAGTGGCCGACGAGGTCCGATCGTTGTCCATGCGTTCGGCGGAGGCGTCGAGGCGGACAGCCGAACTGATCGAGGAGACGATCACCCGGGTGAATGACGGCGTTTCGGTCTTTGCCGAGAGCGGGCGGGCGATAGACGAGGTGGTGGAGCAGTCCGGGAAAGTCCAGCAGCTTGTGAGCGAGATCGCTGCAGCATCCAACGAGCAGTCCAAGGGGATCGAGCAGATCAACCGGGGCGTGGTCGAGATGGAAAAGGTTGTGCAGCAGACAGCGGCCAATTCGGAGGAGACAGCCTCATCCTCCGAGGAGCTCTCGGCCCAGGCGGAAGAGATGCATGCCACAGTGGACCGTTTGGTCGAGTTTATTGGCGGATCGGGAAAGAAAGCAGCAGCCGGAGTCACGCCAGCGTTGGCCAGGCCCGCGCCGGTAGGCAAAAAGCCCGTCACAGCACGGCCGGAAGTACAACAACCGGTGAAGGGAAACCAGCCTGTTCGCAAAAACAGTGTTGCACCTGTTACCAGGACCAGGGAGATCACACCGGAGCAGATCATTCCCCTGGACGAAGAGGACATGAAGGATTTTTGAGTCCTGGTTCCGGATGGATGCAGGCAAAAGAGGCGCGTGAGCGCTTCTTTTGCGTTGAAGGATGGCTCAAGAAGTTCCAACGGAGAGATGTGCCACAAGAAGACAGGATGGAGATATTGTCCGGTGCCCCATGTTCAAATTCATTATTCCAGGTCGGTTGTCCCCGTTTCTTCAGGCCGGAGTGCTCAAACGAAATCATGGGGGGCATGAGGGCAGAACCCGTTTCTTGCAGAAGAACACCATCCGATGATATAGTCATGGGTGGGGGTGGCGTGTGCTCAGAATGACAACGTTACGGATGAAGATCCTTGTTCCTGTCATCGGAATTCTTGTGGTTGGATATACCCTCGGGTTCTATCTGATCTTTTCCAGATACCATGACCAGGCCCGGGATCGTGTCTACGGGATGTTGCGGGAATCGGCGCGCCACTATGCCCTGCAGATCGGGAGTCGCTTGCTCAATGGGCTCAATATTGCTGTGGCTAACGCGAGTTTTTACCGCGGAATTCTCGGTGTGCGGGGAGGTTTTTCGAGAGAGAGTCTGGTTGCGATTTTGCGCGAGAATCTGAGAAGCAAAAAACTCTATGGTGCTTGGGTGGTTCTCGACAGGAATGTTTTGGACGGGAATGATGACGCCTGGGTCCGTCATCCGCTGTTCTCGCGAAGCGGGGGGCAATTCACCCCTTTTTGGACATTGAAGAACGGGGAGACGCACTACACGGCGATTGCGGGTTTTGATAACGAAAAGGATCCAATCAATGAATTTTACTGGTTGTCAAAGCGCTCTGGTTTTCCGGCAATAACAGAACCCTATCTGGATCCCGATGACCAAGGGACGCGGATGATCAGTCTGACAGCACCCATTGAGAGCCCTGCCGGCGATGTTGTGGGAGTAGCTGGAGCGGATGTGGTATTGGAAGAGCTTTCAAAAATGGTGCAGGATTTCTTGAAACTTGAAGGTGGAAGAGTGGCATTGGTTTCGGAACGTGGGCTCTGGGCGGCGCATCCTGAGAAACAGATGTTGGCCCGCCATGTGGGGACAAATCATGAGGAGGTGCAGCTCTTGCGCTGCATTGCCGAGCGACGGGAGAGTATCCGGCATATCCATTCAGCCTTGTTGCAGGGAGATGCTGTTCGGGTTGTCTGCCCTGTTCTTGTTGGCGCGGCAAAACAGTCCTGGGGTTTGATTATTGATGTGCCCGAAGAGGAATTTTTCAAGGATATGCGACGGGCAATGCTGTTGACATTGGTGGTGACGCTGGTTGTGCTGATGGTGCTGGTTGCGGCGATCATCTTTCTTGTTGGACGAATGACCAGGCCGATGCAGCGTGTGGCGGCGGCCATGTGGGCTTTTGGTGGCGGCGATCTTGGACAAAGAGTGCCGGTATTGTCACAAGACGAGGTCGGGGCAATCAGTCAGCGTTTCAACGAAATGGCAGAAACGCTTGAAATATACAATACCAGGCTCGAGGATGAAATCCGCAAGCGATCCGACCAGCTTGTCCAATCCGAAAAGCTGGCGGCATTGGGACAGCTTGTTGCAGGGATAGCGCATGAGTTGAACACACCTCTGGGTGCCATTGTTTCATCCAGCCGGACATTGAAAACACTGTTGTACGGAAGTGTGCGCTCTATCGTTGTGTCCCTGGCGGATATGCCGGAGAATATCAGGGAACAATGCTTGAAACTTGCCAGGGAGTGTGTCTCCGTACCGGTGAGTTACCGCAGCGGGGAGGAGAGAAAGCTCCGCAAGGCACTGGATGGACGACTCAGGGATGCAGGTGTCAATGAAAGCAGTGTCGTTGCCGAGCGGCTTGTCGAGTTGGGCGTTGTCGATATCGACGAGCCGCTGGTGCAGGCCATATTATCGCCATATGGAGAGGCGGTGATCGATATCGCAGTGCGGATGGCGCAATCCGTGCGGTTGACAGAAATTGTCGTGATGGCTGCTGAAAAGGCGGCACACGTGGTGTCAGCACTCAAACACTATTCACGCCAAAACCCTGACGAAGAAGCAGGTCCGGTGAATGTGGAGGAAGAGATTCAGGCTATATTGACTCTTTATACCAACCGGATCAAATACGGAGTGGATGTGCGTCTGGAATTCGGGGTTCCGGCGATCGTCAGAGGAAACAGGGACCGCTTGAATCAGGTCTGGATCAATCTGGTCAACAATGCCCTGCAGGCAATGGAGTATCAGGGAAGTCTGGTAATCGGGGGACGGATGGAAGATGGCGGACTCATGGTGTTTATCCGGGACAGTGGGCCGGGGATACCTCCGGATGTCAGGAGCCGGATCTATGAACCGTTTTTTACGACCAAGGCCATGGGGGAGGGGACCGGTTTGGGTCTGGATATAGCAAAAAGAATTGTGTTGGAACATGGTGGGCGGATTGATTTTGTGACTGGCGAAAGCGGAACAGAGTTTTTTGTATGGCTTCCGTTGGGGGGTGAAGAATGAGGCAAGCGATCCTGTGTCTTGATGACGAGGTGATCATTGTTGAGGCGATGCGCCAGGAATTGCGCGGGTATTTTGGACAGCGGTTTCTCTATGAAACGGCGCTTTCGGCAGGTGAAGCAAGGAATGTGCTGGAGGATCTGGTTGATGAAGGAGTGAAGGTCATCCTGATTATTTCTGACTGGTTGATGCCGGGTACAAGGGGGGACGAGTTTTTAGCCGAGGTGAGGGAGCAGCATCCCGGGTTGAGGGCGATTCTTGTAACAGGGCAGGCTGATGAAGCGGCCATCGAGCGGGTTGAGCGCGATAATCTTGCCGAGTGCATTGTCAGAAAACCATGGAAGGCTGATGAACTCACCAAGGCCGTTGAGCACTGTATCGGTGTGTCCGGGAAGGAGACCGGAGATGGCCCGTGACATTCTTCTGTGTGTTGATGATGATGTATTGATTCTTGAAAGCCTGCGGGTCGAGTTGCGACCACTGTTGGAAGAGCTCGGATTGTCTCTTGAAACAACACTCTGTGGCGAGGAGGGTCTGGATATTCTGCGTGAAACGCTGCAGGCCAAGGAAGAAATAGTCTGTGTGATCTCCGACCAGAAAATGCCGGGTATGAAGGGAGATGAATTTTTACGGGAGATTCACAGGCTCACGCCGGAGACACTGACGGTTCTCCTGACAGGATATTCGGATATCAATGCCATCCAGAATGCGATCAATACAGCGGATCTCTATCGATACATTGCAAAACCTTGGCAGAAGGCCGATCTGGAGATGACCGTCAGGGGTGCAGTGGACCGATTCAGATTGAAGAGATCGGTGGAGGAAAAAAACAAAAAGATCGAACGACTGACAATGACGATGGTTTCGATTCTGGAGTCAGCAAACTATTACAATGATACGGAAACAGGGAACCATATCCGTCGTGTGACGGAATACAGTACAATGATTGCCCGGGAGGCCGGGTTTGACGGGGATTTTGTCAAGAGGATCAGTCTGTATGCGTCACTGCATGACATCGGGAAGGTCGGTATCCGTCAGGATCTGCTTCATAAAGTCGGAAAGTATACCGAGGCCGAGTTCAACGAAATGAAGCGGCATGTGACGATCGGATGGAACCTCCTGGCGAGGGAAGAGGTCGATGAAATGGCGAAAAATATCGTGCTGCATCACCATGAACGGTGGGATGGGACCGGGTATATGTCCGGGTTGAAGGGCGATGAGATTCCGGTTGAAGCCAGGATCGTGGCGATAGCCGATGTCTTTGATGCTCTTGTGACCGAGCGCGTGTATAAACCGGCGCTTTCCCTCGAACATTCGATGAACATGATGCTCGCGGAGCGCGGGACGCATTTTGATCCGGATCTTCTGGATGTGTTTGCCGTGAATCGCCATCTCGCCTACTGGATAGCGACGCGCTCGATCTGATCGAACCGGGTGTCTGCTCAAGGAGAAAGGATTTTTGGTGAACAATCCCGGATCCAGGGATGAGCCGAAAATTTCAGAGGACGAGTGCACCCGGATTATTGTTGTCCTGCGGGGGGCGGGTATCAATCCTTGACGCGCAGGCTCCATGCCTTGACTTCGGAATCTTCGCCGAGTATGCGGAAGTGGTCCGGGTCATCAAAGATAAAGGGGCGGATTTCTTTTGTCCCGTTTGGTTGAATGACGACCATGGTGGTTCCTTGGACGGTCCAGCGGGCTGTCATACTGGCTGTGTAGACTCCGTTGCGCATATAGCCTTGGGTGGTGATGCCATTCGGCTCAAAAACAACGATTCTGTCCGATGTTGCGGCTTCATCCGGGGATGTCAAGCTGATGCGCCACATCCCGCAAAAAATATCAGCCGGTGACTTCCGGTTGAGTGACGAGCATCCAGCCATCAGGCTGAGTGCGACCAATACGGGAAAAATGACGGGAGATGTTTTCATGGGGGCTCCTGTTGTGGCGGGTTGTTTCTGGTTGATTCAAGTCTACTACGGTTTTCGGGAAGTGTGCTACAGATGATACAAAAACACCCGCCTGAGCGGGTGTTTTTGGAAGGCTGGGGAGATCTATTTTTCGACGTCGAACTCGTTGCTGGCCTTTGTCTGGGAGCGATATTTGACTTCTTTGATGACCGGGCTGAGAATGTACTTGTCTTTATCGACGCTTGCCTGAAGAGAAGCTTGGGCGTCGAAGTCGAAGGCCAGTTCGCTGGTGTCGCCTTCGGCAATCGAGAAGAGCGGATCGTTGCCTTTGCCCTTGATCTTGATGCCGCTGGTCGAGCCACTGGGTGTCTTGAGGGCGTACAAAGCTGTATCATTGGCAAACTTGATTTTGCTGTTGGTGCCGACCACAATGCGCAACTGGATATAATCGCCCGGGTCAAGCGTGATGCTGCCGATCAGTTTTGAGGCCCCGTTGACCAGGTCAAGCAGATTGACATTGGTCATGTTGGCATTGGCGATCACCGTATAGACACCGCTCCCGTCCTGGATTTGTGTTACTCCGGCAGTTTCGGCTGCGCTCCCCTTTTTGACAACATCGACACGGTTGATGTCGACATAGACACCCTCAACCTGATAGGTTCCGACTGTGACTGGCGCATCGACCATGCGGACAACCAGAGTAGCGTCGTCTTCACCGCAGGCGGTGAGCAGGCTGAATGAAGCAAGAAGAGCTATAAGGATAATGGGTTTTTTCATGGGAAACCTCCCGGGTTGGAATGTGGCCGGCTCCGTCCTTCGGTGCCGTACATTCCGGATATATGTCCGGGGAGCGGGAAGGTTTCAAAAAAAATCGGGCGGTTGTCTGAGTACCCGCCCGTATACGGGTCATTCTTTGAAAAATACATCCATTGGAGTATTCAGGCCGGTATTGTATGTTGCAAGGATTGTCGAGAAACTGGTTTTTCGAATGGCGTTGTTTCCGCTCTCGGCGAGATGGAATTCAGTTGCTGTACTGTTGATATGAAGGCCGACGACATCCAAAAATGCTCCGTAAAAGGTTGTTGGTGCAAAGGTCGTATCAAGTTTGCGGAGATAGTCTGATCCCGCAGGGTTACTTCGGCTGATAAAGCAGGCTGCGCTGTCGTTAAAGAGGTGGACCCCGTAGACTTCCTTGCCTTCATGGTATTCTTTCCATCCACTGCCGTACATATCGTTGATGCGGATGACCCGTTTGTTGCCCCTGTCGGATACCATGATAAAGCCGGATGAATTGACCGCAATGTCGACCGGACCGGAAAAATATCCCGTTGTGGTGCCGTACGAACCATAGGATGTCCAGCCTGTTCCATTGATATCATCCAGACGGACAATTCGGTTGTTTCCGGAGTCTGCAATATATATTTTCCCGTCATAGCCGATGGCGATTCCTTGCGGATTGTTGAATTGGTCTGTGCCCGAGCCATAGCTCCCGAAGAAGACTTCACCTGACCCATTGATGCTGTTCATGCGGACAATCCGGTTGTTGCCGGTATCGACGATATAGATCCGGTTGTCCGGTCCGACAGCGACGGAGTGAGGCAGGTTGTAGCCTGTTTTTTCGGTCAGTCCGGCACCGGTCATATCGCTCATGTAGAGAATGCGGTTGTTCCCCGTATCGGCGATATAGATGCCTGTTGGTGCCGTGCCCGTGCCTGTGCTGCTCGAGGTCATGCTGGAGACGGAGTTTGCTGAAGATGCCGAGCTTTCAGAGGAGGGTGTGCTGCTTGCGGCAGATGCGGAGCTTTCAAGGGAGATGCTGCTGCTCGCGACAGGAGAGGAACTCTCCAGCGATGCAGTACTGCTCGTGAATGTAGAAGACGGACTTGAAGACATCGCGACGATGCTTGAGGTGACCGATGACGCAATGGAAAATGAAACCTGCGAGGACTCGACGGATCCAGTTTGGCTGGAGGTTGTTCCCCAAGAAGAAGAGAGCGAGGACGCAGAGCCTTCGGGAGATGCCGGAGCGTCGGTGTCGTTTTCGATGGCGAGGCAACCGAAGACGATAATCTGGACAAGAAGGCCCAGGAAGACTGTGATGGCAGAGCGCAGGAACATGGGTGACTCCAGAGACAACCGTTTGCTATTGAGTATAGCACATTTCGGTGAATGAAAAAAAACACCCGACGGAAGGGCCGGGTGTGGAAGGCGGGAGTGGTTATCCGGGTCAGGGCTTTTGGCGTTTGATGGCAAGGACCAGATTGGAGCTCCCCTTGACATGGTCGTAGCCGTAGCTGAAAGCAAGCCGACCTTTGGATCTGGACTGCATGTTTGTCAAGAGTTCGCGCTGGAAGTAGTTCGAGAAGAGTGGTATCGGCCGGTCATAAAAACCATAATATTCGACATCCCATGTGCCGTTCAGGAAGAAGCGCTGGGGGACGGCCGAATCGTCCTGGAGAATGAAAGCGCTTTTTTCGAGGACCAGGGTGCGGATGCGCGAGAAAAAGTCCTTGTGCATCAGGAAGGATGCCGACTTGGCCATGGTTGTGGTTGCAGGCAGGCTCTTGGCAAAGAGCTCGAAATTGTTGTTGCGTTTGAGACCGGAATCGGAAATATCGAGCGAAAAATACCGGACACGTTTGATGGTGTCGGATGGAGCTTGGGTTTCGTGTCTGGAGTTTTGTGTGCGTATGCGGAAAGTGTATTCGACACCGGGGATCAGACGCCGGTTTTTGGGATCATAATTTGTCACGATACCGCCATTGGTGTCAATGCTGATGTTGCGGCCGCCGATGACTTCCATTCCGGCCCGGGTCAGGAAGTACATCAGGATGCCGGATACGCTGGAGTAGGATGTCTCGGTGACTTGGACTTCCATGTGGAGGGTCTGGAAGAAATTCAGGACGAGAATGTCGGAGAGGGCGTTTTGGAGGCGTCCCAGTTCGAGCATCTGGCGCTGGAAGGGATCTTTGTCGGGTCGGGGGATCCGGCCGGCAGGTTCCATGCCGAAGAGGATATAGTCTTCAGCCCCCGGGAAAAAGGCCAGCGCATTGAGAATGTCCGGACCGCTGAAGGGATAAAAGAGCGTTTTGGGCATTCCGGCGCGGTTCAGGTTGGTTGAAGCCCAGGTCTTGATCAGGTCGAGATTTGGCTGTTGCGTGCGTTGCCAGACATTGTTGAAGGCGTTGGTCCAAGCCGTGTAGGCCGGCGCGGAGGCTGTTTTGGCGAAGATGGAATTGGTCGGCAGAGCGATGCCACCGAGGAGGTTGGCTGTGTCACGCAGGAGGGGGTCAATCTTCACCATGGTGACGGTTTTTTCGGGCTGACTACCCTTGTTTTCGTTCCCGCAAGCGGCTGCTATGGTGACGAAAACAATTATTATAAAGAAAAGGATACGATGCATGTGTGTTTCTTCCATTTATGGCAGATTTACGGGGAGAACCCGCAACGGAAAACTAGTGAGATGGGGTGGAGCGGTCAAGGGAATGCGGTTCGTTCCGAATATGGAATGAAAAAGCAGAAAACCCCGACTTTAATGCCTATAATACCTGCAGGAGGGATATGCAAATGACCAAGAAACGGGAATTTCAGGTTGGCGGAATGCATTGTGCCTCCTGTGCGATTCGGGTTGAGGAGGCTGTCAGGAAGCTCTCAGGAGTGG
>Ga0116158_10004697_pt1 | contig 11643 bp, 9 predicted proteins | sample AD_UKC052_MetaG_FD_89883 | JGI IMG/M metagenome (GOLD analysis project Ga0116158, IMG submission 89883) | Active sludge microbial communities of municipal wastewater-treating anaerobic digesters from USA - AD_UKC052_MetaG | ecosystem: Engineered > Bioreactor > Anaerobic > Digestate | place: USA... | reverse complement strand
TTTACGATTAAGATGCAGCAAGAAGCTGAAAAACAAGCACTTGGACTCTAGTTATGAGTGGTACAGAAAAAGGGGTATGGTCAGTGGCACCTGCATTTGCAGCAAAGTCTAACAGTTTTGAAAAAGCGGTTAAGGGCGAAGGGGTAGACTGGGCAACACAGACAAACATCATCACAGTAAACCCGCTTGTTTTCATCGGTATCTTAAATGCGCATTATGAAATGGCAATGGGAAAGACAAACGGACTTGGTTTTAACGGAATATTTAACTGGTTTGGAATTGGTGATTGGAGTTATACAACGTTTGGCGCAGGCGCAGAATACAACTGGTATTTCCAGAACCACGCATTAAACGGCTGGTTTGCAGGACCGCAGGCTCAGGTGACAATGGCTATGATTAGCTATAAATATACACACGTAGACCCTGTGACATATGCGCAAAGTGAAAAAACAGATACTGCATCTGCTATTATGTTTGGGCTTGGCGGACATGGCGGTTACAGGTGGATATGGGACAATGGATTCACGCTTGATCTTCAGGTTGCTTTAACCTATAACATTGGCAGCTCTGTTGAAATCAATGGAGTAAAAGCAGAAGGATTTGGCGGAGTGGGTTTTGGACCGGGGCTTAACTTAGGATATGCATGGTAATTTAGTAACTATCTAAATTACCTTTTATAAAAAAGGGCGGCATCTTTGCCGCCCTTTTTTATTTTTTTAGGTTATTGTTATTTGTAGTGGTAGCCGTGTTGTTTTTAGTCCGACCCTTCGACCTTCTGACCATCCAATCATCTGCCCCTTCTTTTTCTAAATAAAATCCTTGCATTCAAAATCAAATTGTATATAATACATCCCACATAGAGGGTAAAACGGGCAATCCCATTTGTTGCTTTTTTTTACCCATTTTCATTTGGAGGGATGGAGATGGTAAATAGGTATTTTTTTAAGTTTTTGTATTTGTGTTTGTTTTTTTTAATTCCTGTTTTTGTTTTAAGCGCGCCGGAATGGTATGCGTCAGTTTCAGGGGGTATGAATTCGGTTTTAATGGGGGAATACAACAGCGCTATTAAAAGCGCGAATCAGTACAATGAATCTATAGGCATTAACTCTTCGCTTAATCAGCTTTTGTTTGGCGCGCAGCCTTCGCTGGAAATAGGTTACAACTTTAACGCGCCGGCAGGCCTTGCCGCAGTTTACCTTAAAAATGAATTAAGCATAATTAAGGACACAAGCAGCATTGCTTTATGGCCAAGCGGAAAGACAGCGCAGAAAATTTCCGGTGATTTCAGCGCTATATATACAGGCATTGGGATAAAAAAGTACGCCTTTGATGAATCTGTTTTTAACCCTTATCTGGGAATTGACGCAGGCTTTACCTATTATTTTAATAATTCCATGGATGAAGAAACAGCGCTTGAAGACGGTACGTATTCGTACAGGATAAAAAAATCATGGAACACCGCCTTTGCCGGCGCGGGCATAGAAGCAGGCGCAAACTGGATGTTTTCAGAAAGCGCAGGGTTAAATTTAAAAGCAGGGTACAGGTATTCAAAGGGTTCTGTAATGATAAAAACAGATAACGTTTACGGTTGGACAGGCGAATTGCAGGGGGAATCAGAGGCGGATTATTCAGGTTTTTATTTTGGGACAGGGTTTGTGCTGGCTTTTGGAAGCGCGGATAAAAGGGCGGTAAACATGGCAATTGCCGCAGGGGCGGAGCAGTTTCCTGAAATAGGAAAAAAAATATACGCTGACGCGGTAACGCTTTACAACGCCGGATTGTATAAACAATCAGAGGTTAAATTTACGGAGCTTAATCAGATAAGCCCGGGAAATACAGAAACAAAAAAATACCTTGATGATATAAATTTAAAACTTGAAGGTAATAAAAAGTTAGAAAACATCAAAAAACTTCTTGCAGAAGGCGATGAATACAGGGCGAAAAACAAATTTAAAGAGGCATATTCAAGGTATACAGAGGTAAACAGGATAGATGCAGGCAATGAAACCGCTTTATTTTATCTTAAGTATTTCAGGGAGACCGCGCTTGCAAGATATGGTGACGCAAGGGCGTTAAATTCACAGGGAAAAATAAATGCCGCGCTGAAACTTGCAAAAGAAGCGTCTGAATATTCGCCTGATGACGCGGAAATAGCGGATTTTGTAAAGGAACTTAAAGGGGATAAAAATAACAGAAGAAAAGCTGACGCCCTTTACAACGAAGGGGTGCTGAATTTTCAGAAAGGGTATTATGACAAGGCGATAACCGCATGGCAGAAGGTGGTTGAAATATACCCTGATGATGCAGAGGCTTTAAAAAATATTGAACTTGCAAAAGAAAAATACAGAAATTCAAGCGCGGCAGAAGAACAGAGCGCGGAACAGGCGCTAAAAGAGGCGCGTGACCTTTTTGAACAGGGGCTTATGGAAGAGTCACTGGCAAAAGCGGATTATGTATTAAGAATTGACGGTAATAATGCGGAAGCTTTAAAGCTTACCGAAGAAATAAAGGCAAAGCAGGAAAATAAAACAACCACGCTTAACAAGCGGTAAACTGGGAGGGGTAAAATGAAAAGATTTGCATTGTTTGTTTTTTTATTGGTTTTGGCTCTTGTTGTTGTAATTGGGTGCAATAAGAACAGCGCGCCTTTTGGGCCTATGTCGGTGAATGTGTTAAAACCCACGCCCACATACACGCATACGCCTGATTTAAGATTTTCCGTGTTTTTAATGCAGGAAGCAACGCCTGTGGCAGGCGTTGCAGTTAAAATGGCGCCACAGGGAGTAAATCCGCAGTTTTTAGCATATACTGACACGTCAGGGAAGGCGGAATTTGAAGTTCACAGCGGCGGGAAATGGGATGTGATAATACCTTCAAATGATGGCTTTGAAAATATGTTTTACTCTGTTGAACCGCTTGCCAATACAATTCTTGCAATAGACCGCGGCGCGCAGACGCTGGATATGCAGCTTGTAAGCGGAAGCTTATCATTACCTATTCAGGCAAACGAACAGGTGTTTATGGTTACTTATCATACTGCTGTAAGCAAACTGTATAACCTGGAAATTTTGGGCGTGCCGCAGGGTGTAAGTTTAAGCGCCACATCAATGCAGGTAAAAAATGACGGGGATAAAGTATTCTTTACGATTTATTATCCGAAAAGTTTTGAAAATTTTGGCGATGGAATCAGTATATCGGTGAAAGGTAGTGCCGCAGAAGGTAATTCTGTAATTACAACTAATTCTCTTAGTGTTTCAAAGGCGTGGTCTTTTATTGTTACGGCTGATGTGAAATTTGCAAAAACGTATTTTGGATATACTACTTATTGGATTGGAGCGAAAAACTACAGTTATGATGCACAGGGCTTTCAAACAATCGGAAATATAAATGTAGTAACGGATAGTTATAGTTTTTACGGAGATCTGGCATCATTCACTGAAACACCATCGAATGGTGCTGGAGATATACTATTAGGAGAGGGTTATTTTAATAATTTAGTAGCTGCAAATTCTAATGGTGGATATGATTGGGTCAGAGATCATAATGGTGTTGATGCAACGATTACAATCAGGTTTACAGATAGCGGCAGCCTTGATGTTAAAAGGACATTTAAAGTAGATGGTAATTTAAGCGGTTGGTGCGGTAAATTTGTGCAGACTTGTTATGGTTTTTCTTCTGGATTTGAAAAGTGTGATGTCTGGCCAAATACTACGGGATGTAGTTATCTTGTTTCATATTTAAAAAGATCCAAATCGGCAAATGTAAGGGTGTGGTAAATACTATATTTTATAGTGCAAAAAAACAAAAGGGGCGGCGGTACCGCCCCTTTTGTTTTTTGGATATTAATGATTGTTTGTGATAAAATCTTTTAGAATATTACCGGTAAAACAGGAGGGTTATATGCCAAAAGTTTTAATTTCAATGAAAAAAGGCAGGACGATTTTGGAAAAGAAAAATATCTTAGACGCGGTTCATAAGGCGCTTATGGAGTCTTTTAAAATACCGCAAACAGACAGAACGCTTTTTATTAATGAATATGATTCTGAAAATATGGACACCAAAGACGGATTTGTACTTATAGAAGTCAGCGCTTTTAAAGGCAGAACAAGAGAAGCTAAAAAGCTGTTTTACAGCCTTAGCGTAGAAAACCTGAAAAACACAGCAGGCAAAGACCCGCAGGCTGTCATGATAATTATTCACGACATTCCAAAAGAAGACTGGGGAATACGCGGCGGGCAGATGGCGGATGAGATAGTAGAAATTAGATAGGAGACAGGTGAGAAGTAACAGGTAACATCTTGTGGTATGTGTGAAATACAAACACAACATATTGTATGTAATCAATCAAAATATGGCTTGACACCGCAACATGGGGGTGTATAATTGCATTCCTGTTCAAAACAAATAGGGCAGATTCCCGTTAGGGGTATTATATTTATTTTTACAACAACCAGGAGGCAATAAAATGGATTTAAAAAAATTAAGCGAACCGCAGCTTTCAGATAACGCGCTTACAGTATTAAAGAAAAGATACTTTATTAAAGATGACAAGGGTAATCCTATAGAAGGGACAAAAGAACTTTTTGCAAGGGTTGCCAATAATATAGCGCAGGCGGAAAAAAACTACGGCGCTTCACAGGGTGAAATTGACAGGACGGCGGAAGAATTTTATAACCTTATGACATCGCTTGATTTTCTGCCAAACTCGCCCACACTAATGAACGCGGGACGCGACCTTCAGCAGCTTGCTGCTTGTTTTGTCCTTCCTATTAAGGATTCCATTGACGGTATATTTGACGCGATTAAATCAGCGGCAATCATACACAAAAGCGGCGGCGGCACCGGTTTTTCATTTTCGCGCTTAAGGCCAAACCGCGATAAAGTAAAAACAACCAACGGCGTTTCTTCCGGGCCGGTATCCTTTATGAAAGTGTTTAACGCGGCAACCGAAGCCGTAAAGCAGGGCGGAACAAGGCGCGGCGCCAATATGGGCATTCTGCGCGTTGACCATCCGGATATCCGCGAATTCATAACCTGCAAGGCGGATGACAAGGAAATTAACAACTTTAATATTTCGGTTGCGATAACGGAAAAATTTATGGAAGCGGTAAAACACGGAAGAAAATACGACCTTATTAATCCGCGCAACGGCGAAGTGATAGCGCAGGAAGACGCCCGTGAAATTTTTGACATGATAGTGGAATATTCATGGAAAAACGGAGACCCGGGAATTGTATTTATTGACAGGATAAACAAAGACAACCCCACGCCGAACGTCGGCGAAATGGAATCCACAAATCCCTGCGGAGAGCAGCCTCTTCTGCCTTTTGAAGCGTGCAACCTTGGTTCTGTCAACCTTGCCAATATGCTTGACGGCAAAAAGGTGGACTTTAATAAACTTGCAAAGACAGTAAGGCTTGCGGTGCATTTTCTTGACAACGTCATAGACATGTCAAAGTATCCGCTTGACGAGATTGACAAAATGGTGCGCGGCAACCGCAAAATAGGGCTTGGAGTAATGGGCTGGGCCGATATGCTTCTGGAAATGGGAATATCCTATAAATCCGAAGAAGCCGTGAAACTTGCGGAAAAGGTGATGAAGTTTGTCCATGAAGAAGCGGAGAAAGAATCCGAAGAACTTGGAAAAAAACGAGGATTGTTCCCCAACTATAAAGGGTCCGCAGTTGAAGCCAAAGGCAAGAAATTAAGAAACGCCACATTGACCACGATAGCGCCGACAGGCACTTTAAGCATGATAGCTTCGTGCAGTTCCGGCGTTGAACCGCTGTTTGCCGTGGCGTTTATAAAGACCGTAATGGACAACGACAAGCTTCCGGAAATAAACAGAAGTTTTTTAAAGGCCGCGCGCGAACGCGGTTTTTACAGCGATAAACTTATGATGAAGATCGGCGAAGAAGGGCATATCACGGATGACATGAAAGAAGTTCCTGAAGACATTAAAAAGACCTTTGTGACTGCGCACGATATAGAGCCCGTATGGCATATAAAAATGCAGGCGGCTTTCCAGAAGCATACGGACAACGCGGTTTCAAAGACCGTGAATTTTAAAAACAGCGCCGGCAAGGAAGATGTGCGTGAAGTTTATATGCTTGCGTATGAACTTGACTGCAAAGGCGTGACGATTTACCGCGACGGTTCGCGCGATGTCCAGGTTCTTACCGTTTCCACAAAAGACACTGCAGGCGCCAAAGTAAAAATTGCTGACCCTGATTCCATTTTAAAGCATGCCGACATAGAGCCCAGAAAAAGGCCTGATATCACCTTTGGACGTACGATTAAGATGAAAACAGGATGCGGCAACCTGTATGTAACTGTTAATGAGGATGAAGAAGGAATCTGCGAGCTGTTTACCACAATGGGAAAATCCGGCGGATGCGCCAGCGCCCAGGCAGAGGCAATATCACGCCTTGTGTCGGTTGCGTTAAGGGCGCATGTGAAACCCGATGTTATAGTAAAGCATTTAAGGGGAACACGCTGCCCGGCGCCCGCGTGGCAGGAAGGCGGAATTGTGTTAAGCTGCCCTGACGCGATAGGAATTGCAATGGAAAAGTATATTCATGAAAAGAGCGAAAATAAGGAAAAATTCGTATTCAAGAACACAATGGAAAAGACAATGGGAGAAACCTGCCCTGAATGCGGAACCACAATGGAACATGAAGGCGGATGCAATGTCTGCAGGGTATGCGGCTATTCCAAATGCCTTTAAAAACTAACGGAGACAATCATGAAGCATTCAGAGTATTTTGAAGGTAAAGTTCAGAGCTTAAGTATAACGGGAAAATTCGGAAATGCCACAGTCGGCGTGATAGAACCGGGGCAGTACACTTTTGGAACTGCCTCACAGGAAACAATGACAGTGGTGGAAGGGCAGCTGTCAGCCAGGCTTCCCGGGCGGGAGTGGAAAGTATATAAAAAAGGCGAAAGCTTTATTGTAGAACCAAAGGCGTCATTTGACTGCATGTGCGAAGAATCCGCGGCGTATATCTGTTATTACAGGTAATTACACGTTTGCCCTGAATAAATATAACCAAACACGGGGATATATTTGATTTAATTTACATTTCTGATTTATAGCTTAGTGTTACTGAATGCCAAAAAGAATGAGTCCGGGCGGAAATGTTTTGTGGTATAATCCCGTTATAAATTAAGGGAGGTAACAAAATGAGCGCAATGAAGGACGGGGAACTTCATCTTAAAAAGAATGAAAAAAGGGAATACCCAAGGCAGGCCATGGCTGTTCCTGTAAGGTATAAAGTGCTTTCTGCCGAAGAATCTGAAAAGGCCCTTTCCCGCCATTTTGACCCTGATATGGTTATGGTAAAAAATTATAAACACGGCGAAACCTTTGATGTCTCAAAAAACGGCGTATCCATGTATGTGAATGAAGAAATACTGTTAAAAAGCCACATGGCGGTCACAATGTACCTGTCTGTGCCGGGCATCTCCTGCAACTGCAAGGCGCTGGCCGAAGTGGTAAGAAGGGAAGCGAATACAGAAGGCGGCTTTTACGCCTATAAAATAGGCCTGCGATTTATCAAAATTATGCATCATAACCTTAAAAATTACACCTTTCTTAACCTGAATGACCTGCTGAACATTAAAGAACAGGGACTGAACGAACAGGGGAAACTATGACGGCTCCGGAAGAGGAAAAAGAAGGCGACCTGCTTTTTCCGCAGGAAAGGCGCGAGTATCCAAGACTTGCGGTAAATGTGACGGTGCGTTACAGGGTTCTTGGAAGCAGTAAAGAAGATATTGAACTTGCGAAAAAATTTAATCCTGAAGAAATTTTCAGGGAATTTGAAGAGGATGAAACGGTCAATATTTCCACTTCCGGCCTTTTAATGTACTGTAAGGACGCGATACCGGATAAAAGTATAGTGGCCGTGAATTTTTACATGCCGCTGCCGGGCCTGTCCTGCACCTGCAAGGCGCTGGCCGAAGCAATAAGGTGCGTAAAGATTAACGGAAGGTACATAACAGCCCTTAAATTTCTTAAAATAATCCACCACGACATGACCAAATACAAATACCTGACTTTAAATGAAATTCTTGCAATAAAAGGGATGGAAATAAAACTGGACTGAAGGCGGCGGCTCGGCAGCTTGGCAGCCCGGCGGCTCAGCTGAAAATAACCCGCGGTAATGGAATCAGATTTTTTTATTTAAGGGCTATATGTTTATGGGCTAATCCTTCTATTGAATCCATGGTAATTGTGTAATATAATAAAAATATGCATTTATACCACTCATACGGAGGTATTCAATGAAAGCAGTCATTCTTGCAGGCGGATTTGGAACCAGATTAAGGCCGCTTACCACCAATATTCCCAAACCAATGGCGCCTGTCATGAACACGCCGATGCTTGAACACATTATCAACCTTTTAAAAAAATACGGCATGACGGATATCACGATGATGCTGTATTTTCAGCCGGAAGTGATAACCAGCCATTTCAGGGACGGTTCTGATTTTGGGGTAAAGATTAACTACGTCACGTCGGAACAGGACCTTGGCACGGCGGGCTGCATTACGCTTGCCAAAGAAAAACTTAAAGACGACAGTTTTCTTATCATAAGCGGGGACGTTTTTACAAGTTTTAACCTTGGCGACGCGATTGAGAGCCACAAAAAGAATAAAGCCATAGCGACGATTGTCCTGACAAAATCAACCGACCCGTTAAGGTACGGGATTGTCGTGACGGAAAAAGACGGCAGGGTTGCAAAACTGCTTGAAAAACCGTCCTGGGGAGAGGTTTTCTCCGACACCATTAACACGGGCATCTACATATTTGAACCGGAAATATTTAAAAGCATTCCTGAAAACACGGATTATGATTTTGCAAAACAGCTTTTTCCGGACCTTCTGGCCAAGAAAAAAGCACTGTACGGATTTACCGGCGACGGCTACTGGAAGGATATCGGCACCCTTGCGGAATACAGGCAGGTGCATGAAGACATACTGAAAGGCGAAATAGAATGCGAAATAAAAGGCGAAAGGACCGGAAAAGTCGGGCGCGATATCTGGGTGGGGAAAAACGTCAAGATATCGCCAAAGGCGAAGTTCCGCGACGCGGTTGTAATAGGCAATAACGTCACAATTGAAGAAGGCGCGGAAATAGCAAGTTCCGTAATCGGCGACAACTGCTACATTGACAGCGGCGCCAAGATAGTAAAATCCATAATCTGGGATAATAATGTTATTGAAAAAGAAGCGGACATCAAGGAAGCGGTAATAGGCAGGAACAATAAGATAAGGTACAAGGCGTATATAGGCGTCGGCGTGGTAATTTCCGACGACTGCTTTATAGGCAAAGAGACAATTATAAAACCTGAAGTTAAAATGTGGCCGAAAAAAACCGTTGATGATTTTTCCGTTGTGTCAGGCTCCCTTATTTACGGCGAGCGCTGGAGCAACAGGCTTTTTGACATATACGGAATTACCGCGATGGCAAACACCGAAATAACCCCGGAAATAGGCGCAAGAATTGGCAGCGCTTACGGTTCCACGCTTAAGAAAGGTTCAACTGTGCTGATATCGCGCGATTATCACAGGGCTTCATTTATGATAGAGCGCAGCATAATCGCGGGTATTTTATCCACGGGGGTCAACATCCACGACTTCCGCATCATGCCGCTGCCGGTGACCAAATACGTTGCCAAGTCGCTGAAAGTGGCGGGCGGGCTTCACATAAGAAAGTCGCCGTATGACCCCAAGATGCTTGACATAAAATTTTTTGACAGCGACGGGATGGATATTGCGCTGGCGCAGGAAAAATCCATAGAAAACTCGTTTTTCCGCGAGGAATACAGGCGGGCAGAGAGCGATGATACCGGAATAATTTCATACCCGCCAAGGGCGCTGGAATATTATCAGGACGGTTTTATGAAATTTGTTGATGTTGAAAAAATAAAGGCGAAAAGGTTTAAAATAATAATTGATTATTCTTACAGCAATGCCTTGAATATTTTCCCTTCAATTCTTGGCGGGCTTAACTGCGATGTAATCGCGCTAAACGCCCATAATAACGAGAAAAAACTTACCCGTTCCGCCGAAAAATTTCAGCAAGACCTGGAAAACCTTGCGGATATGGTAAAAACGCTTAAAGCCGAAGCCGGAATTATGATTGACGCCGGCGCCCAGAAAATTTTTATTGTGGACGACAAAGGCGAACTGCTGCTTGAAGACAACGCGCTTATGACAATGGTAAAACTTTTCCTTTCGGACAACAAAGGCGCTGTTGTCGCCGTGCCGGTGACCGTGCCGGGCGTGTTTGAACAGATGGCAAAAGACGCGGGCGGAAAAACATTAAGGGTCGGGACAAGCTACCGCGCCATGATGACCGCCGCGAATTCCGGCAAAGCAAAGTTTGTGGCTGAAGAAAAAGGCGGCTATATTTTTTCCGAATTCCAGCCGGCTTTTGATGCCATGATATCCACGGTAAAACTGCTTGAATACCTTGCGAAATACGGCAAGCCGCTGTCCACAATAGTCGCGTCGCTTCCAAAGTATATAAAACTGACGGATACCGTGCCCGTGCCCTGGGATAAAAGGGGCGGTGTTATGATGGCGCTTGGCGAAATGAAGAAAAAGAATGATGTAAACGAGGTTGAAGGCATAAGGTTTACGGAAGGCGCGTCAAATGCGCTGATTATACCGGATAATGACAGGCCGTTCTTCCATATATATGTTGAAGGCGCAACCAAGGCGTCCGCCGCCAAATATATGCAGAAGCAGAAGGATATGCTGGTAAAGATTATCAAAGGGTAAAAGGATTGCCGGACAGCGGCATTCCCTTTAATAACGGCAAACCGAAAAAAATATAGAAAATAGCCGAAAAATGTGTATAATATAAAAACCTTTTTTTAACCTGCTTATTTAAAGTAATTCCGGGTAAAAAATCAGGATTAAACCTGAAAATCGCGGTTTTCGGGTTTGTGTTTATTTTCAGCCATATTATTATAGAAGAGACGGAGGAATTTTTAGTGGATGAAATTACGGTAATAGGCAGCATTAATATAGATTTCATGGTTAAAACAGAACGCATGCCGGAGCGCGGCGAAACAGTTGCCGGGGATAATTTTTACATACTGCCCGGCGGTAAAGGCGCAAATCAGGCGGTGGCAATAGCCAGGCTTGGAAAAAAAGTGAATTTTGTGGCCAAAAAAGGAAAAGACCAGTTTGCCGATACCGCAATGAAAAACTTAAATCACCCTAACATTAACCTTGAATATATGATAAATGATGAAGCGCTTTCAACAGGCGTCGCGCTTGTAAACACCACAGGGCAGAAAGGCAATAAGGTAACCTGGTTTACGGGTGCCAATGACAAACTTACTCCCGCGGAAATTGACCGCGCGGAAGAAGCCATAAAGCGCAGCAAAGCGGTTGTTGTATGCACGGAAATCCCGATACCCACAATTAAAAGGGCGCTGGAACTTGCGCAGAAATATAAAGTTAAAACCGTAATGAACGTCGGCAATGCGGGGACAAAGCACAGGGAAGAAATAAAAGAAGTCCTGCGCGGCCTTGATATAGTGATAATGAACGAGCGCGAAGGCGGCTACCTTACAAACAGGCTTATTTCCCACATGGAAACAGGGTCGCTTGCCGGCAATGAAC
>Ga0116158_10004692_pt1 | contig 11650 bp, 10 predicted proteins | sample AD_UKC052_MetaG_FD_89883 | JGI IMG/M metagenome (GOLD analysis project Ga0116158, IMG submission 89883) | Active sludge microbial communities of municipal wastewater-treating anaerobic digesters from USA - AD_UKC052_MetaG | ecosystem: Engineered > Bioreactor > Anaerobic > Digestate | place: USA... | reverse complement strand
GTCTGTTGCTAAAAAGGTGTATCCTGATTTAGTATGGAAGAAAGTCAATAAGATATGGAAGTTTGAACCAGATTTTTCAAAAACAAAATTTATAGAAAGGATAAAATTGTGAGACCACCAGCAGTAAGTGATAAAAATGAGTCGTTGTTGCCCAATCCTACATTAGATGTAGTTGAAGAAAATTTAAGATTATTTTGGTATTGGATTTATGAGAGACATACAATATATCATAAGAGATTTGTTCTTAAGCAAAAACCACCATGGACAAAAGACCCAATATTAAGGGAATACAAGTTTACAAACGCATATAGAGAGTTAGATAGAGTGTCGCAATGGGTGAAGAAAAACATAATAGAGGACAAAAACTACACAATATTGGAGAGGCTATTTACATTAATAAGTTTCAAACTGTTTAATAAAATAGAAACATTTGAAGAAGTTGGTTTATTGCGATATAATGACTTTGACCCAATAAAATTTGAAAAGTCGCTTAAAAAGATTGTAGACCGTGGAGAAAACCCATTCACTGATGCTTATTTAGTCAATTCTATGGCATATCAAGGGATGAAAAAGTATATAGCATATTCAAGACATGTTATCCCATTTGTCCATGAAAATATGAAACCTTTCTATCGCACAATTCTTACAGCTAAAAAGCCAAAAGAAATAATTGACCATTTTAGTATTATTAAAGGAGTCAGTGATTTTGTAGCTTATGAACTGTATTGCGATATAGATTATTTTGACCCTCCCATAATGAAGTTTAATCAGAATGATTATGTTAACACTGGACCAGGTGCAGCAACAGGTGTTGCATGGATATTCCCATCAAGAGCAACATCATATAAAGAATGTGAAAAAGTTATATATGAGTTGAGAAACAAACAAAAGTATTATTTTAAAATTTTTGGTTTTGAAGATTTCCCATACTTGAATAACAAATACGGTAAACTTTCATTGAGAGAGATTGAACATTCTTTATGTGAATTTCAAAAATATATGAAGATGATTAACAATTTTGGGAAAAGACGTCAGAAATTCGTCCCTCATACGTATGATATTTTGTAAAACAGTTATTAGGAAGAAAAAAGAGTGTATGTCTTTTCAGTCAAAAATAGAGAGTATTGATAAAACTATATCTTTGTTAGAAACAAAAAAACAAACTTTGGTTTCTAAGGCTCTTACAGGGTCAAATCCTTTAGACATTTTGAAAGCAAAAGAAACATTAGACGGGATTGAAAATAAGGAAAAATCAAACAAAAAGTCTTTTTTGTTTGACCCACAGTCTTTTCAACAATCTCTTGGTTTTAAGGATAAACCAACTTCTTTAAGTTATAACTTGTTGAGAAATATGTCTCGCACATCAATTATAAATGCAATAATTAAGACGAGAATAAATCAAATTGCCTCATTTGCTCAGCCACAAACAGATAAGTACGGATACGGATATCAAATAAGAAAAAAGAGGATATCTATGGAAGAGCCCAAAGAAATGAGTAAGATTGAGATGAAACAAGTCGATGGTATAATAAGATTTTTGGACGAGACAAGCAGTACGACAAGATGGGATAATGAAGATTTTGAATCATTCATAAGAAAGATAGTTAGGGACTCTTTGGTGTTTGACCAAATGACTTTTGAGGTAGTTACAGATAGAAAGGGTATTCCGCGTGAATTTTATGCTGTAGATGCTTCTACCATAAGAATAGCACAATTTTATGAAGAATTGGACGAAAGGGGAAGATTGGCAGATGAAAATTCAATCGCCTCAACATATAAAAATTTGTATAACAATCCTTATAATAATATAAATCGCCAAAAAGTTCAAGGATATTTCCCAAGTCATGTTCAAATTTACAATAGATTGATTGTTTCAGAATTTTATCCTTGGGAACTTTGTTTTGGGGTCAGGAACCCTGACTCAAACATTTTATTAAATGGTTATGGGGTCAGTGAGTTGGAAGAGCTTACAACTATGATAACATCACTTCTATGGAGCGAGGAATACAACAGTAGGTTTTTTAAGCAAGGTTCATCTCCAAAGGGGATATTGAAAGTTAAGAATGCTTCTATGAATCCCAATCGTCTGCAAGAATTTCGTCAAGAGTGGATGGCGACTATGCGCGGAGTTAATAATTCTTGGAGAACCCCCATTATGGATGGAGACATTGATTGGATTGATTTGACGAAAACTAATAAGGATATGGAGTTTTCTCATTGGATGGAATTTTTGATAAAAATAACTTGTGCTGTTTATACAATAGACCCAGCTGAGGTGAATTTTCCATTATCAGGGGGTTCTGAACAACGTTCAATGTTTGAAGGAAGTAATGAAGCAAGATTAAAACATTCAAAAGATAAGGGATTAGCACCAATTCTTAAATTCTTACAAAGAAAAATCAATAGATTCATAATAAATAGAATCAATCCTGAGTTTGAGTTTGTATTCTGTGGGTATGATGCGCTAACAATTTCAGAAGAAATGGAATTAGATAACAAAGCAATTCGTTCATTTTCTACTGTTAATGAAATACGTCGAAAGAGAGGTCTCCAAGATATTGATGGGGGAGACATCATTTTGGACGGCGTATATACAAATAAATTACAGATGGATAGTCAGAATGCTATGATGTCTCAGCAAGGAGAAAATGAGGAAGAACAACAGCCCATTGAAGAAACAAGTGAAGAAAATCCGTTTGTAAAATCTTTCCAGGATTATTTTGAAAAACTATAAAAACAACAATATATGAAAATTTTTGACCACAAAAGATTTGTAAGTGACAACATTTTAGCATCCACAAGTATAGGTGATGTTGCGATTATTTCAGAAGAACAATTCCATAAGGCGATTTCTTCTGGCTTAGAAGTTTATAGCGAAGAGGGTCTGAATAAATACTTTGATGACCTACAAAAGGCATTTTCTCAAGGGAAAATTGGGCCAGAGGATATAGAGAAAGCAAATATTGATAAAAGTAAACTTGTTAAGGTTATCGTGGTTCATAAGGATGGAACACGTATGTCGCATTGGGTAAAGAGAGGTGAAGAACCAAAAGGAAGTGAACGTGAATCCAAGATAGACCAAGTATGGTGGAAGATGGATAAAGCTGAGAAGAATGAATACCTTACAGCTTCAAGAAGCAAAGATAGTAAAAAGATTGCAGAGTTCAAAGAAAGAATGATTAAGAAATATAGTGGAAAGGAAGAACCAAAGAAAGAAAAAAAGAATTATGGCGCAAAACCATCGGAGAAAGGTAAGAAGGAGGGCGACATAAGCGGGTGGTTGTACCTTAACAAAGCCGGAGACGGTCCGTCGAAGGACGGATACGCGGACGCCGGGGAGTTCGGCAAGGAGGAGGCTGAGAGGCTGGCGAAGAAGTTTGGCGGGAAGGTCGTGACGTCATACGGGGGGTTCAAGGAGGGGACGGGAAAGGAGTCGGAGAAGTGGATAGTAAAGTATAAAAGAAATGCTGAATATCGTGTATCTGATAAAGAACAAACACCACAAGCTGAAGCAAAAGATGGAGTAGGTAGTGGTGTAGGGGGAGATGTGGATGCTACCACGAAAGCGTTGGAAGGTTTGAGTATTGATGAATCTTCTGAAATAGCAAGATTAGTTTCTAAGAATGAAATAAAAATAAAATCTACTAATGTAAAAGATGTAGAAAAATTACTTAACCAAAAAGGCAATCCAAAAAAAGGAGATATTTTAAATATTGGAGGAACAGATTGGGAAGTAAATAAAATAAATAAAAGACAAATATGGGATAGTACCAAAAAGGAATTTAAAGATGCAGATGGGTATGAAATTCAAATTCGTAATTCAAAAAATGGTGAAACATACACAATAAGAACCGATAATAATAATTCATTTAAAGGAAGTGAGTTATCCGTAAGAGAGAAACTATCAAATTATGAAAAACAAATAGCAGAAGCCTACCACAAAGCCAAATTAGATGGCAGTAATCCCGAACTTGTAAAAGCAGTTGAGGATTTGTTGGGTAAAAAGGAAACGACAAAACCATCGGAGAAAGGTTTCGGTAGCGGTAAAAACAAAGAAATGTATTTTAATGGTGTTAGAAGACCACGAACAGTTCCGCCCATGAAAAAAGAACTGAAACAATACAAAGACAAAACAGGTTACTGCCTTGAAGTTTATATTAATGGTGAATTAATAGACTGGAGGCGAGGACTGACAAAAAGCGGATTCAATAAATACCTGAACAACTATAATACAAAAGGGTATTTATCGGAAGGAACAAAAGAAAATTATAATTAACCACCAATTTTAAAACCTTTGCGGACGACAGGAAAAACCGCTTAAAAATATGGAAACAACAAAAATGGAGCAGCTTGAAAAAGCAAAGTGGAAAAAATGTATCGGTAATGCCTGATGGTTCCTATAGAGTTGTAGGTAAGACAAAAGCATTAAATGAATCCATAAATAAAGAAATGACAACTACAAACAACAAATTAGAGCAAAAAATTAAAGCTGATTTCATTGCATACTTTGGTAATGAGCCAAAAGAAATTAAAATAGAAAATGGATATGCTTATGTAGATGGTTTCTATTGCAGAATATTAAACAACAAATCAATTAAAAAAACTCACGGTATAGCTTGGAGAAGAGACAACTAAAAAAAGCAAAGTGTGACTGTGAAATACCAGCCACACTAAAATTTAAAAAGTCAAATAATTGCAATAATTGTAATGATACTTTTTGCTCAAAACATTTATATTCTTATGTTGATGAATTCGTTAAAGAAAATTTAGACTCTGTTGAGAAATTATTTATTTGATAATATAAATAACACTTAAACATATGGACAGACCAATAAGAAAAAATTATCCTATTTATAAGGAATTCCTCAATTCCTTGCCCGCACCAATGATTGACGAGGTATCGGCTCAATTAACTTACAGAGGATATGCTGAATTAGGGGCAGGATATGGAGAAGCAAAATGGTTAATAGTAAGAGAAACAAAAGCCAACGCTGCCGTTCCTCACGGTTTGATAACTACAGAATATGCCAGCGGAAGTATGGAATTTGACCAAGTTTGGGCAAATAGAGCATCTTTAACATACAGCAGATAATGGCTAAAGAAAAACCACGGTACAGGGCGATTAAAGAATACGAAAAGGTATTCAAGAAAACCTATGTATCTATGATAAAAAATATGACAAATCAAATCTTTAAAAAAATAAAAACATATGGCAACAATTGACGAAATCAGGAAAGCGAATATTGACAAGGTCAATAACATTATGAATAGGTTTGAATCTCCCAAAGAAGACTCAACTTTAGAAATGAGCGAGGAACAATTTAATAAAGCGATTGAGACTGGGGAATTCTCTGAAGTATATACTGATGGGGGTCTTAATAAGTTTGGCGTAGAAATAAGAAGACGTTATGCAGCTGGTAAGTTATCAAATGACGATTTGGAAAAAGCCAAGAAAGACCTGAGTAAACTTGTAAAAGTAAAAGTTGTTGATAGTCGCGGACATAGCGTGTTTCGTTGGGTGAAAAGAGGAGAAGAGCCAAAGAAAGAAACAAAAAATCTTCAAGAAGTATATGAAGATGATGTGAGAGAAAGATTTTCAAAGAAAAGTTTGAATGAAGTAAAAAGTTATCTTGATTTAGCTGAGAGAGCACTGAAGAAAGAAACCGACGATGTGGAAAAAAGAGATATACAAAGCGATATTAAGGTTTTTAAACAATTGATAACCGAGAAGGAGTCAGACGACAAATCAAAAAAAGAAAACTTAGAGGATATTAAAATCCCAAAGGTTGACGGAAGAAAAGTTACAAGCGTGACTCGTAGCGATAAAGACACTCTATTCGCTTGGCACCCAAATGGCCAAAGAACAACAATAAAGAAAACAGATTCAGACTATTCAAAATTTGAGAAGTTTGTTGAAGAATTTGATGCTCCGCACCTTACAGAGCAAAACTTCAATAAAGCCATAGTTGATGGTCTTTTTAATGAGGTATATGACCAAGCGGGAATAACCAAGTATCTTCAGGATTTAAAGAAATCAATATACGAAAATCCTGATACCGACATTGAGAAAGCCAAAAAAGACCTTAATAAACTCATAAAGATTTATAAAGTTGATTCTACAGGAAAAAGAAATGCGTATTGGGTAAAAAGAGGCGAAGAACCAAAGGGTTCTGAAAGAGAAACATCAATGAAGGACTTATGGTGGAAACTTAATAAAGAGGAAAAGAACGAGTACCTTATTATCAGTCGTAGCAATGATTCTAAGCGAATAGAAGACTTTAAACAGCGTATGCTTGGTAAATATAGTGGTAAGTCACCAAAAGTGGAAGAGAAGACAGAGAAAAAACGTGGTTTTAAAAATCGTGAAGATACACCATTAGATGATATGAGGGACGAAGAAAGATTTGAGGGTGGACACTGGAAGAAAATAAAACAAGAGGAAGAGGAGAAAATTTTTAATTTAGAAGTGGAAAAAGAATTAGAATTAAAAGAAAGAATAAATAATAAAAAAAATATAAAATTAGATTGGAAAAAGAATGTAGAAGGAGATTATGAAGCTTATAAAGATGGTATTGGTTTTTATATTTATCACCCAGATTCTAATTTTTATTTAAAAATTAATAATAAAAATGTAATAAAAGGAACTTTAGAAATATGTAAAGCAGCAGCTATTGATTTTTTAAAAAATAAAGGTAGTAGATGGGGAATTTAGTGAAGTTTATGACCAAGTTTGGGCAAATGCAATATTTTCACGGAGAAACAATTGATGGACAAAGACATCGTAAATGGGTCAATTATTCTGTAAAATAAACAATATGTATGTTCCTTTCACCCCAACAAATACAAGAACTTTCAAACATTGTAAATATTAATCATTTGGTATTTACAGGAACAGTTACTGGGCGAGACTTTCTTACAGAATATGATGAAGAAGTATTAACAAAGAATGGGATTGATTTAAACAAAATTCCAAATTTAGGTTCATTGGAGACCTCTTTTCGTTTTGGTATGCTCGCTGAAGCATTAGGTCACGAAAAAGCTAAAGATATGACCTATTCAGATTTCAAGAAATTTTTAGCTTCAGGAAAATATGCACCTTTGACTTCTGTAGAAAAGGGTGCTCTTGATAATGTTAAACAAAGGGCATATACTGATATAAGAGGATTAGGCAATAGGATAGGCAGTGATTTAGCGACTTTATCTATTGAGACTGATACGAAATTAGCAAAAAGGTATAAAGGTATAATAAGAAGTGAGGCGATAAGAGCAGTCGGAGACCGTAAATCTATAAGTGAATTTGCTTCAGCCTTGGGACATAGGACTAAAGACTGGGCTCGTGATTTTGATAGAATTGCAGATTTCATAATGCACGAGGCTTATGATACGGGAAGAGCCCAAGTTATTTTACAGAGATATGGTGGAGATATGTTGGTATACAAAGAAGTTCTCCCTGATGCTTGCGATACTTGTAGAAAACTGTACTTAACAGGTGGGATAGGAAGCAAACCCATACTATTTAAGGTGTCAGATTTATTAGCAAATGGAAATAATGTGGGTAGAAAAACAGCTGATTTTAGACCTGTTGTGGGAGCCACACATCCATTTTGCAGGTGTACGATTTTCAAAGTTCCATTAGGGATGAGTTGGGACGAAAAATCAAAGGATTTTAACAAACCTATCAAGAAATATACATCGAAAACCAAAATATTTGTAGGAGGAAAGAGAATTGCATAGAGTTGAAGCATATAAAATATTGGGAATTCCAGTATCATCTTCAGATGAAGCTGATTATTTATTGGAGAAAATGATTAATGGAGACATTGAAAAAGCCAAGAGGGTTGAATTAGTAACGGTAAGAGGAAAAAACAAGGTATTTCAAAGAAAACAATTAGTTGGGAAGAAAGAAGATGATTCACCCAAATTAAGAGGCTCAAAGTTATTTGAACATTTGGGTTCTAATAGATATTCTGATAAGGAAATCGATTCAACAATTAAAGATTATTTTGGTTCTCAAGGAAAATCATTTACCTACAGCGATAAGATACAAAGAAAATTTGTACTACAATTTTTAGAAAATACAGAAGAAGTAATAAAGAAGTTGCCTAAAAATCATTTTGCAGGTAATGATTATTTAAAGTCTGTAGATTTAAGGTTTTGGGACAGGTCAGGCATTGCAGCATATGAGGATACAAAAAAGAGAATAGTTTTTTCAAGAGATGTAATAAAATCTGTAGCGAATGATAAGATTACAGATATTACAGATAAATTGGAATTACAATCTATATTCGCCCACGAGATAGGACACTCTGTTTGGGAAAAATTTACTCAACTTTCTAAAGGTGAGAAAAATATTGATAAACTAAAAGAATTCAATAAAATTTGCGGATGGGGATATCAAGACCCAACAGCGTATGAAATGTCAAGCAGTACAGGTTTTGCAAAAAGAAAAAGAAGAGTTGAGACAGATATAGAACGGTTGATAACGCCATATGCTGAGACTAATTCTCAAGAAGCATTTTCAGAATATTATGCTTTTTATGCGTTGAATAGAAAATTAGTTGATGAACTTATCTCAGTACCATTCAGAACAAATCAATCTAAAAAAATACCATTTAGAGGTGGTGAAGAAGTATCATATAAAAAAATAGTTGATTCAAAACCTGTCTTTGCTTGGATGAAAGAAAATATATTTGAAAATAAACACTTTGAGAAAGCATTGGAAGATGATATAGAAAAAGGTATGTCTGAGAGAGAAAGGGAAAATAGGTGGCACGAAATGTTTTATGCCTTACAAAGAGAGGGGCATTCTTCTGAAAGTGCTGCAAAGATAGCCACAAGTAAGTATGGAAGCCACAGTGATAAAAAGAGAACAAAAGAAGACCATATGAGAACATATAAACATTTACATCAAACAACAGAAGAAATTCAAAAAGCTATGGAACAAGACATTAATCCAAATGGTGGGGAAAATAAAGAAAAGGAAGCCCAAAAAATAGGGAAACAGAAACAATTTGTTGATGTTTTAATTTTTAATGAGAAAGATGAATTATTGCTGTTAAGAAGAACAATTCAAAGTGATTTTGAACCACTTAAATGGTGTCTTCCTGGAGGACATATAGATATCGGTGAAACACCAGAGATTGCCGCCAAAAGAGAAGTATTTGAAGAAACAGGGGTGGAAGTCACAGAATTATATCCTGTTTATATCTATGAGACACCTGAGGTCAAAATTAATTATTTTGAAGCTAATTATATTGATTCTGAAATCCATTTGGTTAATGAAGAGCATAGTAATTATGTATTTACCAGTGATTGGTATGATTATGATTTACTTATGAATTTGAGAGATAATTTAGAAAAAATAATTAACATAAGGATTAATGAATTAGAAAAAGCATTAGATAATATTGATATTGAAAAAGCCATTAAAGGTCAATTAAACAGAAGTCGTCTTGTTAAGAAAACCATAGTAGACAAGAATGGTAAGAGAGTAACAAAGTGGGTTAAACCATCAGAGATTGAAGCACCTGAAAAAATTAGGAAACCTCAAGAACAAAAAGTTGATGATAAAAAATCTGAAAAAATAGAACCTAAAAAAACTGGTGAAAAGAAGCCAGAGGAATATGCTAAACAAACGAAGACCTCAGATTTGGAAAAATATATTAAGAAACCCAATAGCGATGAGAAACTTAAGAATATAGCAAAAGAGGAAATACAAAAACGCAAAGATGGTAAATCCAAAGAACCAACAAAAACTTCTGGGAATAAAGAAGAAAGACCAAAAGTTGAAAAACCCAAAAGAAAAGAAAAATTTTATGATGGTTTGGTAAAAAAATACAAATTAAGCAGAACGCCCAAAGATTATGTAAAAAAAGAAGATGTTATAATTGATGAGACTGACCCTGAAAATCATTGGGTTATGAGATGGACTGAGATTAATGAGAGAACAGGAAAGCCGAAAGTTATGACATCATACAGTCAATCTTTTCTTGATAAGAACAAAGAGAAGAAATTTGAACGAATCAGAAAAATCAAACCAGCACAAATAGAGCTTGTAAAAAAACAAGCTGTTAAAATGATAGATAATGAAGATTCAAGCATAGCGCAATCATCTGCCATTATCGCCATTATCGCCCATACAGGATTACGACCTGGAGATAGGAAAGGATTTTTAGATACAGGAAATAGAGGTGTAAGCACATTGGGGGCATCTAACATTTTGATTGATGGGGATGAGATAAGGTTTGATTTTACAGGTAAATCATATAAAGAAAATAAAGCATTCATAAAAGACGCAAAACTTGCCGAATATTTAGACAAATTAAAGAAAGAGAAGATGGGTGAAGAATTTATTTTTGATGTTTCAAAATCTAAGATAGTTAATGTATTTCACAATAAATTGAATTTCAAAGGATTTAAATTGAAAGATATGCGTACATATGTGGCTTGCGATGTTGCTAAAAACATTTTGTTTACTGATAAAACACCACCGCCACCACTATCAAATACAAAGACAGCTATTAAAAAAGAAATAACCACTAAAATAAGAAAGGTTTGTGAAATAGTGGCTGAGAAGCTAAATAACACACCAACGATGGCAAAGTCAAGCTATATAGACCCAAAGGTTTTTGATGCTTGGTTATTTGGCTTGGGAGTACAACCAGAATTAATTCAAAAAGCTATGGATGGAGAAGTCATATCTTTACAAGATATTATAAAAAATAACCAAGAAAGTCAAGTTGTTGATACTGATGAATATAATGATTTTGATGATGAGTTAAATGATGATGTTGACGAATATCCTGTTCCTGATTGGATGGATTTAGATGAACCTGAACAAAAATTAAAAAATTATTTGATTAAGAAAGAGGGAGAAGAAGTAAGTAAGGCTGAATTAATTTCATTATTTGAAGAGGTAGGATTAGGAAACAAAACAATAGAAACTATATTAAAAACCAATAATTCAAAAGAATAACTTGTAAAACAGCTATATAAAAACAAATTAAATATGGTTATGAGAAATAATCAATTGAAAATAGGGAAAGAAGTGGAAAAAGAGCACAAACCCACTTTTGATTTTATTCGTGAATTTTTTGAAGAAACTGGTGAATTACCATCAGAAGAACTTTTTTATTCTCACATAGCGCAAGACCATTTGGTAGAAATATCTGATTATTATGATAGATTAGAAGAAATGGAACAAGAAGCCAAAGAAGAAAACAGTATTGAAAAGTGTATAACTACAAGTGAGTTGCCAAATTTACTTAAAAATACGATTATCATTACAGATTTTCAAAAAGCCATAATGGAGATTGATTTTGATGATATTGAAAAGGCACGTTCTGTAAGGAAAGATACATCCAAGTTGATTAAAAAAATCATAACTAATAAGGCAGGAAAGAAACAAACTGTATGGGCGATTGCTTATGAAGAACCAAAAAAAGAAAGTAGTGGGGTTGATGGTGCGATTGAAAAATTACAACATAGAATATCTATTAATGAGAAAATATTGAGTGCACGAGATAATTCTTCATCGACCAACAATGAAATGTTTGTTAGAGTTCAAAAAGAAAATGATGAACTTAACAAAAAACTTAATGAACTGAAAGAACAAAAGAAAAAGTTGGAGATAAGAAAGGAAACAAAGAAG